>Ga0315908_10002184_pt1 | contig 14429 bp, 32 predicted proteins | sample LakEriMetagenome_12_FD_203520 | JGI IMG/M metagenome (GOLD analysis project Ga0315908, IMG submission 203520) | Freshwater fungal communities from buoy surface, Lake Erie, Ohio, United States - Buoy 4 MA124 | ecosystem: Environmental > Aquatic > Freshwater > Lake > Lake biofilm | place: USA... | reverse complement strand
CTATTAGTCAAGTATTAGTTGATGGTAATTTAACCTTAGATGGTGCTGACTATCAAACTTGGGATTCAAGTGTAAGTGCTAATGAATGGGCATATAATTGGGCTGCTGCTAAACTTAATCTAACAATCATTGAAGAACCAATTGTTGAAAAAATGATTGATGAATCCCCAGAAGGTGCTGAATAATGACTGCAATTAGGGATTATTTGATTATCATTCTAGCATTTTTTTCTATGGTGTGGCTATATGAGTCATGCCATAGATCAAGTGCTATTGTAGAATATGTAAAAACTGATACTGTCTACAAAACAAATGTGAGCACCAGGTGGATGAAAGGAAACTCGATTCCTTATGTTATTATAGATTCTGTACATGATTCTGTACAATATACCGTACATGATACTATACGCATAGTATCCGATTATATGCGTACTTATGCCTATTCTGATACGATTAATGTAGATTCTAATACCTTTGTCATAAGCGACACTATAAGCCAAAATAAAATCCAATCTAGGAAATTTGAGGCTAAAATAACCGAAAAAACCATAGTTAACACCATCACTAAGGAAGCTAAAGCTAAGAATAGTCTTTATTTGGGCTTTAGAGGCGATTTAAGCCCTTCAAATGGCTTAGAGGTACTAAGTCCTGGAATCGCACTTAACGTCAAAAATAAGGCTCTAATAGGGCTTAACGTTGATTTAGGTATAAATAGGCAAATTAGATATGGTTTGGGTGTATATTTTAAAATAGGTAAGTGATGATTAAGTTTATAAAGGATATGTTCTCTGGAAGTGGTGAAGTAAGCTCTAAAAGAGTTGCTGGTATTTTAGCGTTGTTATGTGCAATAATTGGCATCTATTGTGCGTTATTATCACAAACAGCTTTTGACTCTTTGCTTATGTATTCAGCTACTTTATTGTCAGCAAGTGTAGTAACAACAATTTTTAATAAGAAATAACAGAATAATAATGAGCAATTTTGACCAATTAGATGCCGATTTAACACCTTTGGGTATAGTAACAATGACTATTTCATGGCTAAACATTTTAGAAATAGTAGTTTTAAATCCACTTTTACAAACTATAGTTTATTTGATGACTATTTGTTGGTTAGGAATGCAGATGTATGGATTCATCAAAAAGCAGTTTAATAAAAAGTCCTAATTTAGTGCATCATGCAACTATCAGCACACTTTAACTTAGCAGAGTTTACTCGTAGCGAATCAGCTAAAAGACATGGTGTGTCTAACCAACCAACCCCTGAACATTTAGAGAATATCAAGATACTTTGTGAAAGAGTATTAGAACCAATTAGATTAAAATTTGGTCCTATTAACATATCATCTGGATATAGGTCTAAGCTTCTCAATCATTACATTGGAGGGAGTTTACGTTCACAACATTGCGAGGGCAAAGCGGCAGACCTAGATATGGATGGCATGGGAGGTGTGACTAATAAGCAGATTTTTGAATACATAAAATATGAGCTTGAGTTTGATCAGCTAATTAACGAGTTTAATTATGGATGGGTTCATGTAAGTTACAATGTAGGTAAGAACAGAAAACAGATATTAGATGCTTTAAAAGTTAACAATAAAACTGTGTATTCTAACCACAAAAACTAAACACCAAAACCACATATAATGAGCAAGAAAAATGTCCTAGTAATAGGCGACACTCATGAGCCATTTTGTCATCCTGGATACAAGAACTTTTGCTATGAAGTAGCGAATAAGTTTCAATGTTCTGAGGTTGTACATATTGGAGATGAAGTTGACAATCATGCCATCAGTTATCACGAATCTAAGCCTGACGGTCATGGAGCAGGTCGAGAAGCAGATTTAGCCCAAGAGGCAATGTACAAATGGTACAAGACTTTCCCCATTGTTAAAGTATGTATTGGTAACCACTCAGCCCTTCATAAAAGAAAGGCTCAAACAAGCGGTTTACCAGAACGTTTTATTAAATCCTATGAACAAGCTTGGGATGCTCCTAAAGGCTGGAAATGGGCTTTAGAATGGGAAATAGATAGTGTTCTATACACTCATGGTACAGGATCATCAGGACAAGCAGGTGCAATCAATAGAGCAAGAGATGCTCGACAATCAGCAGTCATAGGTCACATACATAGCTTTGGTGGTGTGCTTTATAGTGCATCTGACAAGGATATGATATTTGGCATGAATGTAGGTTGTGGTATAGATATTGATGCCTATGCTATGGAGTATTCACGACCTTTCCCCAAAAGACCAACATTGGGTTGTGGAGTGGTTTTAGATGGTGGAAGAGTTGCTATATTTGTACCAATGCCACTAGGCAGTAAGATTATTAGGTTACCTAAGAAGTAACTATAGTTTAGTAAATAAAAGAAAGTGTGTATCGTATTGATTATCAATAAGGTATGCACTTTTTATTTCAATATCAATTAAATCGTAAATTTGTATGAACAGAGACGCAGACGTTAAGATCAACCAATTAATGAAAGAAAAGACTCACCTAGAAGCTAGACTTGAGTTAATTGTAAAAGAATTACGACTTACTGTACTTAAAAATAGTATCACAAATGTTAATGCACATCATACAACTGACCGAAGAGGAAGATGAAAGCTATGAGTTCCAAGACAACTCAGAAGAATCAGATGCCTATATCAATATCTATCAGGTGGCGAGTGTAACTGCTGATGATGAAAATAGCGATAGATGTTTTGTATATATGGCTAACGAAGATTATTTCTATGTGAATGAATCAGTAGATAGTTTTGTTGGAAGGTATCAAGCAATCCTTTACGGATCAGTATTGACAAAGTTTTATGACACTAGAAATAGTCATAATTAAAATAGCTCTCATGTGTGGTGTGTGATTGTGTGTAGTTTTGGTTAACCCTCAGGTAAAATCTGGGGGTTTTTTATTACGAAAACACCCCACTAAGAATAGCAGGGTGTACTTATTAAACTACAAACAAAACATATTACTTTTTGTTATACATAGATGAAGCATATCCTATAGTGCTTACAACTGCTATAACGTATGAAAGTCTTTCGTACCATTCCCAACCCAATGGATTGTACTTATTAATAATAAATGCAAATGGTAGATACAAACCTACTAATAATAGTAATAGGTTTATAATAATTTCTTTATAAATATTCTTATTCATAATTAAAATGGTAGATTTTTACCTGTTCCTTTAAAATCACCTGCTTTAAATGTGTCCATTTCACAATAGAAATCACTTTGTTCAGGTCCTGCGTTCTTTTTGTCTTTAATAAGGATAGAACACCATCCTTTGTTAGTAGCTGCGAACTCATTAAGTTTCTTTAAGTCCTCTGGACCGAATGATACTTTTCTGAATGATCCGTAAGCTGATCTAAGTGTGAAACATCTTCCTAAGAAGTTCTCTTTTTGCGTTGCCATGTTATTTTTGTTTTGGTTTATAAACTATTCTTGTGAACCTTTGTATTTTCTAACTTGTTCTTTAAGTTGTGCTCTCCATTTAATGTCAATAGTACCATCGTTTAAGATGTCTTCTACTAACTTAATAGTCTCAGCAGTTACAAACTTGCCTTCTTTAGGTACTACAGTAACCTTAACATCTTGTTTAGTTGTCTTAGTTACTTTTTCTGATTTGTTTTCTAATTCTAAATTTTCCATAATTGTATTACTTGTTGTTATTGAATGTCCTTGATTTGGATATATTGAATATTTTTCAAATTGAGGAAACATAATTGTTGTTTAGCGTCCTTGACCTCTATATGCTTTTGGTCTTGAACTGTGTTTATTATATGATTTCTTTGCCTTACCCTTCTTCCTCGTTCCGAAATTCACCTTTGTACTCGTCCCAGATGCTGATTTTGCTTTCGCCATTGTCTAAAAATATTGTTAAGTTAATTGTTCCGTCTGATACTTGCTGACATACTATTGATGTACCACCACACATTCCTAAGTGAGTTAAAAACTCCATCTGTGATACACTTAAACGATCACCAATAGCTTTAATCTCACAAGCAATAAACTGACCATAGTTTTTATGATAGCCTATAATGTCAGGCAATCCTTTCTTACCAATAAAAGACCTTCCTTTAACTGCTAGGTTATTATTCCTCCATACCTCATACCCTAGACTATCTAAATATTCTAGCATCATTTTGGTCAAGTCACTTGCTGTCTTGTATGTCATATAAACGAAATTACAATATTTAATCGAAACGTATTATCTCTGTGGTCGGAACTTTTATATATCTTACACCTTCAACTATCTTAGTTTTACCCCATTTAAAGTACCTTCTTGCCTTTGTTCTAAGCATTTCAGCTCTTATAAAGTAGATTCTATCTTTAAGGTCAAAGTTGATAGCAAAGAACTCTACTCTTGTGTCAGCTATACCACTAGGCTTACCATTATTCTCATATTCAAGCCACATATACTTTTGCTTTAGGGCTTTTGGCTGTTGTATGACCAAGATTTTTGTGTTCCTAGCAAATAATAACAATGCTTGGTAAGTGCCATCAGCAGCCTTAGCTTGTTCTATGTCGAACTTACGAGTATTCTTATAGTTCCTATTTAAGTCCACTTCTCTTAGGTAGTTTTAGTTTTTTGGCATAAAAGTAAAGTGTTCTAGTTCCCATACCTATACCAACTGCAACGTCAGTAATCTCATTAAATCTTGCAGTATCATACCATGCTTTAGTTACGATACGTTCTTTCATGTTCTCAATGTTAAGGTCTTCACCTTCTTTTAATTCCACTTCAGCAAATTTTTGGTAGCTACTCATAGGTTATTTGTTTTGGTTATAGGTTTGGTTGTAGTAATCTTCTGCCCAATTCAATCCAATTTCTTCTTGTTCTAATTTATCAAAACCTGTTATATTTTGGTTATAAGCATTTATTATCTGCTCTTTTTCTTTTTCAAGTAAATCTTCAGCATTATCAATAGCCTCAATAGGTATACCAAAGTATAATTGATTCTCTTGTAACCATTCAAAATGTTCTTGCATTGCTGTTTTCATAGTTTTAAATTTTATAGTCTTCAAATGTGGTAGTTTCTCCAATAAATCTTACAGCTAAGTTACCAGTACGTCCATGTCTATTCTTCTCTACCTTAACGATAACTAAGTCATCAGGATTGTACTGTTTGCCACCTATTTCTACAGAATCTTTCATTTCGTAGTAAGATGGTCGCATAAGCATAATAACAATGTCAGCATCTTGCTCAATACTTCCAGATTCTCTAAGATCGGACAACATTGGTAGCTTGTCAGCTCGTTCTTCAACCTTTCTAGATAACTGAGATAAAGCAATAATAGGCACTTCCAACTCTTTGGCTAAGGCTTTAAGGCTTCGGCTTATATTACTAACCTCTTGCTCTCGGTTCTGGTTAGCCTTACCTTGTCCACTCATTAACTGAAGATAGTCTAAGAAAATAATCTTAATACCATACTTCTGCTTCAAAATGGTAGCCTTAGCTCTGAGTTGTGAGATACTGATTCCTCCAGTATCTTCTATGTAGATGGGTGCTGTGATTATCTTGTCATCCGTCTTTAAAAGTACCTTTCTTTCGTAATCATTCAAATTATTCGTTCTAAGGCTCTTTAAAGGCACTTGACTTGTTATTGACTCTAACCTTTCAACTAACTGCTCGGAGCTCATTTCAAGGCTAAAAATAGCCGTAGGAACGTTATTTAAGATAGCTAAGTGATAAACACTTGAAAGCATCATTGCAGTCTTACCTGCACCAGGTCTTGCAGCTATAATACATAGGTCAGGTTTGCACCATCCTGCTATGGTTTGGTTTAGCTCTTGGAATCCAGTATTAAAACCTAATAACTCTCCAATTTGTGCTTTATCACGAGCATAGTTTATAGACATAACTACATCAGTTATGGTTTTCTCGTATAGATTTCCATATTCAAGTAAACCTATAAGTTGACTATTTAAGTCAGAAAGTAAATCTATTGATTGACTATCATTGTCAAGACATTGATTCTCAGCTATTCTAAGTACTTTATAAGCTTCACGCTTTTTATACATCTCAATAACAATCTCAATATGGGTGTTAATATGATGGCTAGAAATTACATTATCAGTTAACTTTGATAAGTAATAAGCTCCACCAATATCTTGTATTTCCTTGTCTTGGGAAAGTTTTTGAGCTACAGTAGAAAGGTCTATAGATACATTAGTATCATACATTTCCTTAATAGCGTTAAAGATTTTTTGGTGCTTTAGATCGTAGAATATCTCAGTTTTTAGATGACCTATAACCAACGGTATAGTCCTTTTGTCTAAAAGTAATGCCCCAAGTATATTAGATTCAATATCTAATGCTTTTGGTAGGTTTATAGCTATCATAATGCTTCTATTTGTCTTTTAACTTTATTCCAATATATAAATCTATCAATCGTTTCACAGCATCCAGGCATTTCAAGATTTATTATTCTTAATATTTCATCTACTGCGATTAATGAACATTCTACACATTTTACCCATTCTTCATCTTGTGTATTTTTATCATATAAATACTTTTCATATTTTTCTACTATTTCAATAGCTTTTTGTTTAGGTGTCATTATTTAAGTTTTATTTGTGTAGTTATTTTGTTTGTAGGTACATCAGATTGCTGATTAAATTTAGAACTATTCCTTTTCCAAGTTCTTACAGTAGCCTTCCAATCTTTCATGGGATTTTTACCTATTAACCAACCATTAGAATCATAATGGTCTAAGAAGTAAGAAGGATCAAGAGTTAAAAAGCCTATTTCTTTGGCATATAAGTCTATCTCATTAGCTGTTGGTCTTATAAACTTAGTTTTCTTATAATTTAATTTAGTATTAATTGTATTAGTATTACTTATAGGGGCACTTTCACCGACTTCGGCATTTATAGAACTCGGTGATTTATCATCTCGGATTGCTGGTGTATCATATACTACATGATTCCATCCAGTAAACCTTCCAAGTTCATTTATGACCTTTACAGACAAGATATAGTTCTTGGTTTGTAATCCCTTAAAAACTCTGTCTAGTTGACCTTTAGTGCAACCTAATCGTTCATGTAAGTTAGTTTTATAAACTACCCAATCATGCCTCATGCTTAGTAAATAAATTAATAATCCTCTCTCCTCTAATGTTAATTCGACATTCCTAATAATTTCGTTGTCGATGGCAGTGTACTTTTCAGCCGATCTGCTTTTAACAATCATTCCTGTATTCATAAAATAAAAGTGCCCTATCAAATTCCCCCCAGTCGGATTGGGGGTTCATATCAAGGGCAATAAGTTCTTAATGAGTATCCGACACTCAAGACAAATATACTATTTATCCTTAACTATCCTAAAAATAACATCCCTATCGTTATGCTTAAATCTCATCTTCAATAAAGGACTAAGAGATTTTTTTATTGTGTCTTGGGTTATATTGGTATATCTTGAAGCTCTAGCCATTGATTTAAATAATACTTCGGTTTTATCATCAATATAAATCATCCTTACTGGAACATTATTCTCCAGTCCTCCAATCTCCATCATGTTTATTTGTTTATAAGTTTATAGAACAAGGTCTTGCCTAATTCCCAAAATGCTATAGTTAAAATTATAGTCATAAGTTAAAATAACCACCCCAAGTTTTTTATAAATTACTACCAGGTTATTTAATATTTGTATCTTGAGGTGGTAAGGTTTTTATTTCTTTAAGTTTATCTTAAAGGTTGTTGTACTAATTCTAGGTGCTGGGTGTACCATCTCCCCAGTTTCAGGATCAACCATAGCCGTAGGCAATGTCCTTAGCATCCTTTCCCTTTCCTTAATAGCAAATCTCATTGATTCTAATTGCTCATTCATCTTGCCCCAAGTATAATCTTGGTCATAGATATACTTTACGCCTGATTCAAACTTAGCCATTTCGCTTCCTAAGACCTCAGCCTTGCCTTCAGGATACTTACTAAGCTCATCTAGTACTAACTCCTTTAAATCAGCTCTAATGCCCTCTAAAAGCTGTACAACAGCCTCTGACTTAACGAGCAGTTCTAGTGGTGACTCACCAGTTTCTGTAAAGTGATTTACTATCTGCGATTTGATTAACTCAATTGCAAATTTGTTCGGTTCAATAGAACTAAGTTCTACTTTTGGTAATAATGTTAGGTTCATTTTATTTTAGGTTTTCTTTTTTCATTTTTAATACCTTCATCAATGTTTCATCAGCATCAAATGTTTGCTTGTATGTAAAGTAAACATCTGTTAATTGCTTTAGCTTAGTACATTTAGCAACCTCCATCATTATAGAATCTCTATCAGGAGCTTCTTCAATAATCTCAGCTACAACAGTTTGTACTGGCTTTGAGGGTTTTTTTGGCTCTTCATGTACAAAGTCCATCTCTTCAGCAGGTGTCGCTTCAAATCCAGCAGCTTTCATCAACCATGCTAACTGATTACGGAATGCTTTACCTACTGCTCTAGTCTGTGCCATAGATAAGATAGCATACTCATCAAAGAATTTTTTGCTACCCTCTTTGTTAGAGCATATTGCAATACCAACAGACACTAACTTATTGTCTTGGTATGATCTGACTTCGCAAGTAGCCATGTACTTAATCTCGTTCTCGCTAGATAAGTTTTGTACGTTTGTAATGATAGGAAATAAGCCTAATGAAGCTCCAGCCATCTGCCATGCTTCTACGTTACAATAGTCCTTTCCTTTAATGTTAGATACTAAGTGTGCTTCTTTAACGAATCTCTTTAGTTCGTTAGATAAAGAAAGCATTGAGTCCTTGTTTACCATTTGGTAACTAGGTGCTTGAATTTCGTTGTTAGTTGTTTGCAGTTCCATTTGTTATTTGGTTTAATTTTGTAAAAAAAGTTGCTTGTCTTCTAGGGTATTCATCCCACATTTTAACAAGAGCCTGGACAGTCTCAAAACTTGATTGGCTATAATTAATGTTGTGGATGATTTTTGCGACAAATAGTCTTTTGTCTGTTTCGTTTAAGTCTGCGAATGATGATAGCATAATGTTTAGTTTGTTGTTAAAATATTGAGTTTTTTGTTGTTTGTGTGTAATCCTAATGTTTGTTGTACGTCTAAGAACTGAGATTTATAAAACTTGATACACTCTATGTCATTTTGGAATGTTACAAGTCCATGAATAACTGTAGTGTGATCTCTGCCAAAAGCTTGTGCTATTTCTTTTAGTGTCATCGAAAAATAACGTCTAAAAATAAAGTAACACATATTCCTACCAAAAACCAAGTTTTTACTTCTGTTTGGCGTTAGTAACTTATATCTATCAATTTTCATGACTTCGCATACCGTTTTAATAACTTGGTCAAATCTTACTTCTGTTTGTTTTAGTCCTGGCATAACGTAATAGCTTATTTCTGATGCTCCCATATTTGGTTTTTGAGTAGTTCAAGTTTTTTGTCGTAAAAGGTTTTTATCAACTCTGTCATCTCATAGTCATTGTTCTTTAGTCTAGTTTCAATAACATAACGACTATAGCCAGTGATTTCCATGATTTTTTTCATGTCGCCATATTTAAAAAGGCTTTTGTAGTCTTTGATTTCTAACATTTGTTTATTTGGTTTTAAAGTGATTGATGTGCCTATCTATTCCTGAAATCGCTGCATCTAAAGATCCGTAGTAACTAGCTCTCCAGTAATACCATTTGCCATGTAGGATTTGATTATCCCAAGTAATATACATCCCTTTGTAGGTGTATTGTTTTGACATTCTTCCGTTACTGTTTACATAGGTAAACTCTTCTTTGATACCTTTCTTTTTTTGTTCGAGGGTTAGTTTCAGCATTTTTTTTGTTTTTACTCTTGTAGGGTTTTTGTCTGATGATTGTAATAGGCTTGTTCGCCTTTGTCGATAATCGTGCCAGTAATACCGCACTTCATGCGATCGGTAAGTGTGATTAATTGGTGCATAATTTTAGTTTAATTTGGTATATTTTCTAATGATAGATAAATGCTTTTCAGTAGAATCAGATAAATTAAGACCATTTTTTAAGAATTCAGCATGAACTTTACGTTTAACATAGGGAGAAGCATCACGCAAATAATGACGATAATCATAAGACCAGTAGTAGGCAAGACCAACATAGTTAGATGTGCCAATAAAGTTTTTGTCTGAATGCCAAAGTAGCATATAGGCTTCATGTGGCATTGTGTTTAAGTTAATGTACATGGTTTTTTGTTTTGTTTGTAATTGTTTTGTAAAATTAGGAAGTTTTTGGATATATTTCAAGGTTTTTTGCAGGTTTTTTGTTAAGGAAATCATAAAAGATTTTTGCTGGATTTTTGCGTACCAGATTTTTGCGAGGTTTTTGGGGAGTTTTTGCATAGGGTTTTTGGCAGGTTTTTGCCTGCAACTAAAAAATAGTCGCAAAATTCTACAAATTAGTTGATTAGTCAACTAATAAGCGTTAGTTTTTACTTTATGCTTTGCATATGCTGGCCCTGGCCTATAATAGTATTTTAAGGCTATTTTAAGGCCCTAGGCTGGCTTCTTTTTTTGTTTTCGATAAGTTATACATAAAAATAAATTTAGGCCCTTAATGGGCTTTTAATTAATTACCTAGCCAGATGATCCTGCCAGGCTTTAGCGCTGCGGCTTTGTTGATCCTGGCCCTGGCCTGCTTTCTTTACTATCTGGCCCAGTTCCTGGCTGTAAAGATCTTTAAGAAATTCAAGCCAATACCTTTGCGCTGGATCGTTAACTAGCTCTAAGCGCTTAATTTTGTTTTTTAGTGCATAAATATTCATAAATTGTAATTGTGTAGTTCCTGGCCCAGCTTCGAACTGGCTAGCCCTTATATTGCCCAGGATATAAAAAAGCCCTAGGCAATTAAGCCCAGGGCAAAAAAAAATATATTTTTTAGCTATAGCTATATTTTACGCCTCTAGCTTTCAGGTCCTTTATTGCAGCGCTGGCCTTCGATCCTTTCGGCTGCTGGCCATGTATTAAAAGCGCAAAGCTTTGCTCTGTCTTATATGCTGCTTCATCTGTATGGTCTATTGCAAGCCCTAGCGCCTGCGCTTCCTCTGGACTGTAAACAACTTTAGCAAATTTAAGGCCATGTTCTAATATCTGGGCATCTAATTTGCCGCCTTCGCTTGCGTTAAGTTTAAAATTGTCTGGGACTGTTAAAATATTGTTTACCCAATAATTAAGGCTTTTAGTATACGCATAAAAAAGTACTTCGGGCCTTTGCTGCGCTACATATACCCAGGCCCTAAAATATTGTTCGTTAAAAAAGTCCCCAGAAACATGAATACGAATTATATTCGCTTTTTTTGGTATACTAGACAAAATTAAGGCCGCCATATTGTTTAAGCTTTTAGCCTCTCTCAATTGTTCGTAATTATGCCAGCGGGCCTTTCTTACATTAGGATAAACAGCCTCAGCCGATGCAGCGAAGCAGCGAAATTTTGTTTCTGGGCCGTCGGTTAATTTGCCAGTAATTGGGTCCGCTTTACTTAAACAGTCAGAAGCGAAAGGGCATGAGTGACCAGCTGGCAAAGAAAAAGTAAATATATTTTTGCCCAGTTTAGCGTTTCCGCTTTGAAATTTTAATAAGTTCATGATATTGTTTTTTTGTAGTTTATAGTTTATTTTAGTCGCATGCTAGTGCCCAGGCTTCGAGATCCTGCGCAGCTTCGTAAGTTAGTCCGATGCTGTCAATAATTAAAATGGCTAAATTATTGTTTATCTTATCGTCGCTTATATTGTTTCCTCTAATTACGTCGATAACGTCGCTAGGCGCTAGGCCTATTATACGGTCACATACTTTTGCGTCCTGGCCCAGGTAAAAAACTTTACCAAAGGCCTTAAGCTGCCAGGTCCTGCCAAAGCCATAATTGCCAGTACTTGATCCGATAATTATTTCGGCTGCTGCCCTAGCTTTTAGATCGTGAGACAATACCTTTCTTTTTTTTGTTTGTGTTGTTTGCATGTTTATAAATTTTAATTGTTTGTTTTTATATCTTTTAAATATTGTTTAGCCTCTTTTTTAAACTGAAATAAGTTTAGTAAAGTATTTTTATTCATATCAATAACTAAATAAAAGCCCTGCTCATATATTCCGTAAACGTCCTGAATTATTTTATAGTTGTGCTTTGTCATGTTATTAAGTTTTAATTGTTTGTTAGTTCCTGCCAGATAGTTTTAATTAGTGTTATTAATAGAGTCCCAATAATTAGATAAATAGATAGATCAATAATGTTTACCATGTTATTTAATTTTAGTTAGTAAATAATCTGTTAATAACCTGGCCATGTTAGAAAGGACTAGGATAAATAAAATAAACTGAGTAATTAAAAGAAAGTTGCTAAAGTGTTGCATGTTGTTTTTTTTATGTTTGTTAAAAGTTTATAGTTGTATCGATATTGCGAGCTGCTAACATTGCGCAAAGTGAAAAACTAGGCGTTTTTAATGTAGTACTTAGGGCCTTTGCTGTAGGCTTTAAGTTGTTGTATTTAAGCCATAATAAGCCATAATAAGTATGCTCTATTAACTCGGGATACATTAGCACTCCGATAACATTTGCCGAGGTTATTTCGCTTTTGTTAGCTGTTAAATAAGCCTTTGCTAATTCAATTTTTTTGGTTGCGCTTGTCATGTTGTTAGTGTTTTTGGTTTGTTTGATAAATCAAAGATATGTAAACAATTTCAAACAATTGCAAAAAATTGTAAATATTTTTTATTTATTTTTTAGGTATTCGGTTGATCCTGATATATAAGTATAAAGTATACTATTATTCAATGTTTAATTAGTAATTTAATACTAATAAATAAATACTATATTAATATAGTAAGTAATTAGTTACTTAAGTACTTTATAATTTAATTAGTAGTTTATGTATTAATAGAATACAAAGGGTAATTTTTACCTTCCCCGTTTCAGTCACTTATCAATCATTAAATTAATGTACTAACTTTGGGCAACCAAGCACATTAATTAACCGATGAATTTAACCACTATTTTAAGCCTATTTCAGCCCCTCAAAAAATTAGTTGACAAAGTACTAGGGTTAACATGAGATAAACGATTTTTGGGGTATCTAAACGCCAGTAGTGACCCCCTAGCCCTTTTATTCGTGTGATCTAAAATATACACCCCTTGTGCCCCCTAAAATTCTGATATAAAACAAAGATTTTAACATTTTTAAACATTTGATATGACTGAACGTAAATTAGACTTGAGATATAAGAAAGGAGTTGATACTGGTGCAATGAGTAGCCTAAATATACCTTTCCCAGTTAAAGGAACGCTAAAGGTTGTTGAGCAAGTAGATGAAAAGCCTAAGCAGTACTTAAGAGCTGAATTAGCTCAGAAGGAGAATAGAAAGAACCCAAGAACTCTATGTATGTATAGAACCAAACCAAAGAAATAATATGAACGCACAATTCAAGGAAATAGCTAAAGAAGCTTTTATCATAGCTTATAAGGAGAACTTCGGCAATATAACCATATCATGTGAAGCTTCTGGAGTCGGTAGGACGCAGTATAAGACTTGGTTGAAGGATGATCCTGACTTTGCTAAGAGGTTGGCTGAAATCGAGCCTGAGGAGATAATGCTTGACTTTGGCGAACAAAAGCTAATGGAGAGGATTGCTAGGGGTGATACCTTAGCTACCATGTTCTTACTGAAGACTAGAGGCAAGAGAAGAGGATATATCGAGAAGACTGAGGTTGCTCATGAAGGAGATGTGGTTAAGCAAATTACAGTCAACGTAGTTAAACCGAATCAAATTGATGATATTATGAAACAAATAGACGGAGATGAGCACAAAGCGTTACCTCAAGGTGAGATAATCAATTTTGATACGCAAACAGAGCCAGGAATGGTCGTACCTGCTTACAAAGCTGGGGAAAGTGATGAAATCCCTCTTTATAACCATGATAAAGGGGAATTATTGGATATTAACGAAGACGGAGAGTATGAAGAGTAACCACAATAGCCTTATTTCGCATTTTAAGACGATTCTAAGGCTTTTAATACTAGGAGTAGTACTATGTGTCCATTTTATATTTAAAGGGCTTAAATGAGCCTTAAAATAGCAAATAGGATAGACACCCCCTACCTTCCTATAAAACCAAAAGTTTTCTAATGGTAAACACACAACCAATTTTTTAATTTTTTTTTCTATGTCTTATGAATGTAACCACAAACATCGTCTTCGAAGTACTGCAAAACAGCCAAAAAAAAATATCAGTTATGCAAGGCGGAACAAGGTCTGGCAAAACTTACAATGTATTGACATGGTTTATCGTGAAATTATTACAAGAGAAGGGAAAAACCCTAACCATTTGCAGATCCTCGTTGCCATCCATAAAAGGCTCAGTGATGAGAGACTTTATCGAAATACTCTCGAAATATGGCTTATACTCAGAAGAAAAGCACAACAAATCAGAAAATCTTTACTTCTTAGGAGGCA
>Ga0315908_10002181_pt1 | contig 14434 bp, 8 predicted proteins | sample LakEriMetagenome_12_FD_203520 | JGI IMG/M metagenome (GOLD analysis project Ga0315908, IMG submission 203520) | Freshwater fungal communities from buoy surface, Lake Erie, Ohio, United States - Buoy 4 MA124 | ecosystem: Environmental > Aquatic > Freshwater > Lake > Lake biofilm | place: USA... | reverse complement strand
TTAAAATTTTTTTTTATAAATATAATAACGGTTTCCATTAATAATCATGTCTAAAAAATTAGTAAAACAAAATACTCCTAAAATTTATGAAATAATTAAATTTATATAAAAATGAATAGTTTAATATTAATCTATTGAGCTATATCTTTTATAGTAATTTAAATGATAAAACAATGAATTAAAAATTTTTTATAAAATTAAAAGTATTATCATTATTGTCATATTTATTATTACTTATTAATCATATGATAAAAATGTTTCATTATCAAGTTAATAATTGTTAAATATAATTGATATTAAAGGTAAATAAATAATTAAATAACTTAAAAACTTTAATATAATTTATTCGTATTTTATTATTAATATTCTTAATAGTATTTCAATAAATCCTATAACTCCTATAATTATTAGTCCAAAATGAACTTTATTTTAATTGAAAAATGCTAAAATTATATTTAATGCTGAATAAAGAAATAAAATTACTAGATAAACTATTTAGAATATTTTTTTATTCATAAAAAAACTTTTAATATTAAATCTATTTATTATAAAAACTGAATTAAATAAATTATAATAATATTAAAAAGATATAATAAAATATTATTAATAAAAATTATAATTAAAATATACAACCTGTTTTAATATAAATTATATCAAAAAAAAACTTTTTGAATTTTATTTATTTTTATTTTGCAAATAATACATCTTTTTTCTGTAGATTTTATTTCGCTTTAACATTTATCACATCTTATAAGATGGCCACATGGAATTATTAAAATATTTTTTTATTGTGTTTTACACTATAGGCAAACTTAATTATATATTTTTTTTTCTAAATTATTTTATTATTTATTTTTAAAACATTGAAATATTTTTTATTTCAGTTTAATAATTTTAAGTAATAAAATATCTAAACAACCAATATTGTATTATTGTTGAATTTCATCTTGAATTTATATACTACACCTATACATTATTATCAAAAAAATTATAAAAGAAACACATAGATAAACAGTAATCACGTAAATTTAAATGCAAAAATTTTGGTAAACTTTATTTTACTTATCATTTTCTTTTAGAATCAGAAAAGAAAATAAAGGAGAAAAGCAAACTAAAGTATTATAAGCATTAATTATGTTTAAACATTTTTTATTTTCAAAAGTATAATCATTATTTATAAAGTAAAAGTGAATTAGTACCATATAAATACAATTAGCAAAAAGCATGGATCCTAAAAGACATGAAATATTTTAAAAATTAGTTTTATAAATTAAGTTTTCACATCCATTTATAAGGTAATCAAAAAAATTAGTGAAATAGCTAAAACTAAGAAATAAAGATAAATTGCAATTAACCAATTGAAAATTAATTAGTTTATTAAATACTTTTAATTTTTCTGGATCAATTAATTCTTAGAAATCATGATTTAATCTTAAATTTAAATAATAAGCCTAAAAGCAAAGAATGCTGGTGATAAATGTCATGAATATTATAATATCAGGAAAATAAATATAACGTCCATTTTCATTTTTATAAAAACTGTATTTAATTCCAATTAAAGGCAAGAAACATATAATCCAAGTCAAAATAATACAAATAACTTCCAAATTATCTCTATCTTACTGATATTTAATCTTAATTAATTAAATAATTGTTTGTAAAATGGGAAATACTATTACTAAAACAAGAGCATAATTATGATCATTTTTATCAATATGATATTAAGTTGACAAATCAGTTATCAAAAAAACTATACTGATTATTAGTGTGAATGCTTGATTAACATATTAATAGTTCATTTAATTATTAATTTATTATAATATTTAATTTAATATTTTAAATTGTGTTGAAAAATTATTTGTATTTTATTTTATCAAAAAAATCTTATTATAAAATAATGAAAATTTTTAAAAGCAAATATAATAATTGAATAAAATAAAAAAAAAATGAAAATAAATGAATTATGATAAAAAATAATAAATAATTTTAAATAATTTTAACTAATGAATATATATAATGAATATAAGTTATAATAAATATCTTATAAGTTGAATAATAATAATAATAATAAATGTTAGACATAATAGCTGTGAGTGCTAGTGATAGTGCATAAGCTGCTGCGTTTTTTGGATACATGGGAGTGAGTTGTGCTTTAGTGTTTGCTAATTTAGGAGCAGCTTATGGAACAGCCAAAAGTGGAGTCGGAATTTCCTCAATGGGAGTCTTGAAGCCAGAACTCATTATGAAAAGTATAATCCCAGTTGTTATGGCTGGTATTCTTGGAATTTATGGAATGATTGTCGCAGTAATTCTCGTTCAGAAAAGTATTATACATTTATCCATATATATTTATATGCATTTAAAAATATAGACACATATACATTTATACATATAAACATATATTCATATTATTATTACGATTATCATATATTTAGTATAAAAAGAAACCTATGATTTCTTCAAGGGATATGCCCATTTGGCTGCTGGACTCTGTTGTGGGTTAAGTTCTTTGGCTGCAGGACTTGCTATTGGCATTGTAGGAGATGCTGGAGTCAGGGCTAATGCTTAATAGGAAAGGATTTTTGTTGGAATGATTCTTATACTCATCTTTGCTGAAGCTCTTGGTTTATATGGACTTATAGTAGCCCTTATTTTGAGTTAATAATGAAAAAATATTCATATATTATTTAAATATTTTTATTTTATCTTTTGTATTCAAATTCAAATTATTCTACTCTATAATATTTAATTCATATTTTTGTTTATTTATTAGCACTTTGTTTTATGATAGATGGTTTAGTTTAATTTGAAATTTATAATTTTGTTTTTCTCTGCTTTTCCATTTTCTAAAAATCTATATTTTTTATCAAAAACAATATAGCTTTCAAAAATTGTTGTTTGTCTTATTTGCTAAAAGCCTCTAAATCAATAGTCCTGTCTTTTAAAATTAAACTGAAACTGTTTTCATTTTTTTCTTGGTTTTTAGTTGAGAACCTTAGAAAGTTTTTAGTTTTTCTGCCGTTGACAATTTACAAGATTTGTTTAAGTTAAAAAAATTTCTTGATTTTCTAATTGGTATCATCTAAAATTTCATAAGTATGTTCGAAATCTTCTTCCTTTTCTATTTCAATATCTTTCTCGACATTACTTTTATTTAATTATATTTGTCCTGATAATTCTATTAAAAAAATAAATGTCATAATATACCTTATCAATTATAGCCTTTTATTTAAGAATTCTCAGTTTTGAGTTTCAATTAAGATAGATTAGTTTATTAATTTGAATTAATTTCACTAATAATATCTAAGTTATTTTGCTAATTAGGAGTTTATAAATTAGATTGAGAAAGTGGTATAGATTTCATAATATTTGACTAATTGAAAGTATTATCAGATGATTATTTATTATCTAATTATTATTTATTATCTGATTATTATTTATTATCAGTTAATTGTGATTTATTATCAGATTATTCTTGCTTATTTGATTGTATAATATTTTATTTATTTTTACTCAATTATTACTGTTATTAGATCTTGATAGATTCCTTGGTAGGTCTTATTATAATGGACTGACTCTTTAGATTCTCAGTCCAACAAATAAGAGTGAGACCACTATCAATAAAGAACTTTCTCTTACTTCCGTTGAAATAATTATCATAACCATACTTCATCATCACCACTCCCTTCTACAATAAATCTATATTATCTTACAAATCAGATAAGATCTCGTCTTTTTTACTCTAATCTATCTAATTATTTAAAAATATCTAAGTCTAGTTAATTATTATTGAGCTATTGTTATTTATTTAAGAGTAATTAGACTATACCCTCTATAATTTAACCTCACTGTTATTAGCTTTCATTAATAAATTATCTTTATTGCCATACTTCTGTTCATCTGGTCCATACAAATTTCCATATTAATCCTACTTATAAATTCCTGGAGCTATTTTATATTAATTCTTTTACTCGATTAGATTTCCATCATTATCTTAAATTGTTTCTAACTTTGGTCCATATATGTAACCATCTTCTTATTATTTAAACTCTTCAATATTATAACTTAAACCATCAACTCCTTATATTTAATCACTATTAATCTACTTATAACCTACTTTTATCAATTAATTTACTATAAATTATTTTATATCACCCATTTCTTTAATGTTCACTATATGCATTGAATCTTTAATATTTTCTTTGCTTTAAAAATTATCTTTTTTCTCTGTTTAGTCAAATTTTGCAAGGCTTGGAGTTGAATAATTTTCTAAATCTATGTATTTGTTGTTATTTTCATTTTTATATAATGAGTTTGCACCATATTTATTTGATTTTTCAGTTTTTTGCAATGTTAGTTAGTTAATATTTTGATTTTCTATCAACTGATTTTATTTTTCTAAATAAAGTTGATATTAATAATCTATTTATTTATCCTTTTAATTTCTTTCTTATATCTTTTTTTGGTTTTCTATAAACTTTTCAAAAACTATTTCAACTTCGAACGAATTCTCTCTTAGATATTATTTATTAAAATTAATTACTTTGATTCTACAAATTTTTATTAATTATATTATTAAATATCTTAATTGTATTTTAAAAAAAACTCTTTAAATACATCAAGTATTTTTAAATTATCAATTTATACCAATAATACTGATAATTTATCAATATTATTTTTGAATTTAATAGCCAAAAATTATTAATTAGTAATATTAATTTATTAATGATTAAAAAAGAAATGCTATTAGTTAAAGATATTCTATATCTCAAATTTTTATAATTTTGCAACTTTTTCTTATTTAATTCAAGTATAATTTTAATTATTAAGAATTTCAATAAAATTAATAGAATTATCATCATTTTAAAAATAAAATTTAGTGTCTACTAATTATTAATAATTGAATTTTGTATTATTATTGTAAATATCAATCATATATTAACGAAATTCATGATGATTGGAAAAATAAAGTGTTTTTACTTAATAAATATTAACTATTTATTTTTTCTGCTAGTTTTTTTAAAATATCATATTTTTTTACTAATTTAATTAAGAATCATCTTTGTTTTTTTGTTCATTATAATAGAAAGAAACAAAATCTTTAGAAGTTTGATTGTTAGTTTTATTTGTTTCATTAAATGTTTCATACTGTTGATAATGAGAAGAATTTTAGTTTAAAATATTTTGAAGATTTTTTTACTAAGTAAATTAATCATTTGGTTTAAAAACCTAATTAATTTTATCATTATTTGATTTAATAGACTATTTTGATTAATTTAAATTTTCATTTTTAGTTTGTTTCAAAAACTGTTTTAAAATGTTGCCTGTGTCATGAGATCCTATTGTTTAAATCATGTATTCTTGATACTTTTTAAAATCACTAAATAAAAAGTAATCCAATTATTCTTTTTAACATTATAGTTGATTCTTTAAATTATTTCCTTATTATTGTGTAATTTTAGTTTTCTATATTTAAAATTCAAAAAAATGATTTTCTTCTTCAATGTTTTCATCTTTAATATTTAGGATTCTTAATTATGGATTATAATTTTATTGATATGACTAAGCTTAATACTTTTAGAAATTATTCATTATTTTCTTATAACTAATTACAAAAATTAATAATAATATTATATTTAATAAAAAAACAAAAATATATGAGGATACAAAATAAAATATTACATCAAAACTTTTTATTTTATAAATCTTATTCCATTCTTTATAAACCTTCTAATAAAGTTTTTTTGCTATAATTTTCGTTCAAAGATTTAAAATAATTTTAGAATATTTGGCTTAAAATTAATTTGAAAATAATTACTCAGAAAATAATTTTAACTTATATTCTTTTGAATTTTGATAATTTGGTCCATTAATTATTTTCTTATTTTAAATTTCGAATATTTTATTCTTTTTATTATTTAATATTCTTATTAAATTTGATTCATAATTTTATAATTCAGTTTGTTAAATAGCACTTTCTCTAAAAAAATGTATCAAATAAATTTACTTAAGACAATTAACAGCATCTTGATATGATTTTAAAAACACCTTTGAATCGTAATACACTTTATCTACCTACATTAAAAAATATCTTAATTATTTTATAATTAATATAATATTTATTAGATGATTATAATTGATCTATTGAATATAATAAAAATAGCTTTAAGATTAATAAATCAAAATATTTGTTCGTAAATTAATTCTTCAATAATTTTTCTTCCACGAATTTTAGAAGAAATAATTTCATAAGAGATCAAAATCGTTTTTGATTCTAAAGAAGAATTTATAAATTATCCTTTTAAAGTAGCTTTACAAAGTTAATAAATTTAACTATGATTAATATTTTCTATATCAAATCCAATAGCAATAACAATAAGACTAACGTTGGATTGAAGAAAAAGATTAAATAATTTTTTAAATTCAATTTAACTTCCACAATCATCTCCATCAGTACAACAAATAATATACTATTAATTTTTATAGTTATTTTTTCTTTAGCAAATCTTTAAAGCTTTATGCAAAGCATCATACAAGTAAGTCTTACCAATAGGAACTATTTCCTAAGCCTTAATTATCACATTTCTTAAAAACAGATTTTCATTTCCTCCTTTTTCTGTTAGTTCAAAATCGATGTGGAAATTCTGGTTGAATCTCATAAATCCTATTCAATCTTCATTATTCATATAATTATCAAAGTATCATAAAATTAAATTTATGCCTGTTAGTTTTTTATTTTAATAGTCCATTGATTCTGACATATCTAACATGAATACTGTGTCTACATTATTATTTTGTGTTAAAAGGTTTAAAATATTCAGCATTTTTTCATTGATTTACTTATCATTTTATTATTCTATTATTTTTTTAAGATTTTATAAATTGTTTAGTCTGACTTCTGGATCACAAATACTTTTATATTATAAACTTTATATTAAAAAATGAGCTGATTATTATTGCTTTTGTAATTTTTAAAAAAATCTACCTTTTAAGTTCAAAAATCTTTATTTAAATAAATAGAATTATATCTTATTATAAACTGTGCTTATTTGACCATATTAAATAATATGTATAAAGTAAAATTATTAATCTGATTTATTTTTATAAATATGAAATTACATATATTCTATTTAATCTAATAAATTATTAACTATATTAAATAATATTATTAATTTTCTTTTTTCACATAATTTTAATTCTAGATATTATTATATTAAATCTAAATGTATTTTTATTAATTTGATATTAAGTTTTGAATATTTATTTATAATGAAAATGCAAATTTCTAATTAATAAATGATTAAAGAAATATAATGTTAAGAATACTAATTATTTTTATTTAATTAAATTTTTGTTTAAATCAATTAATGTAATCTATTGACATAAGTTGCATCAAAATAGATAAAAATAGTTTTTATATCATTAATTTATTATAATGTATGATTATTTTATTAATTTTTTGAAATAAATTCATTTTACATTAATATAATATAATGAATTGAAATTTCGTACTATTAAATAGCTTCTTCATAAGATTTATTATTAAAATAAGTATTTCCTTAGTTATTGCTGATAACTCCTAAACCATTATAATTATTCAGTTTTTCACAAATATTTAATCCTTGATAATTTAATATCAATTAATCAGTCTAACTTTCATATTTTGATAGTTTAAAAATTCTATAAAATTGGTTAAATACTTATTATAAATTTATAGTTTCTTTGAAAGTCAAAGTTGTACAAGAAATATATTTATTATTTTTTTTTTCTTATATTTTTTTTATTAATTATTTTTTTATTTGTTCTAAAGGAATTATTATTCGATTGACTTAAAGATAGATCAAAATAATATATATTACTATTGAAATAATAAACAATGATAATAAACACTATAAATATTTATTTTTGACTTATTTAATATCAATCTTTATACTTTAAATTATTTAATTTGATTTAATTAACAAATTATAACGGCTAGCATAACTATTATTAATTCTTCTTGAAATTTTTTATTGTTTATTTGAAACTATATAATCATTATCTTTTATTTTGGTATAAAAATAGTAAGGCATAAATATAATATTATTAGAATAGACATTTAATTTTGAATTATTTTTTCTGAATAATATAGATGAATTAAATTTTTTAGCTGTTGTATTATATTGTATTTTTTCTGTTTCATTTTCTATTTTACTATAATTTGAATAAAATATCAAAGAAGTATAGTCTTAAAAATTTTTATCTTAATATTATTTCAAATATATATTATTTGAAGAATTTTTTTTATCATTTAATAATGCAAAATTTAATTTTTCAATTTATTTATTTTATGAATCAGTTATATAAAATGTTTAAAAATTATATTTTGATATATATGTTTCTAAATCATAAAGAAGGCTTATATTATATTAGAATCTAATTTTGAAATCTAATTATCCATCTGTACTAAATATTTTAGAAATTTATTCTGTATTTTTAATATTTTTTAATTAATCCATTTTTTATTAAATTTAATTATCATTATAAGTTTAAAGAATGTATTACTTATTATCACTATATAATACTGTTTAAGAATTATCATTGTAATAATAAAAGCATCAACAATCAAATATTTTATCTTTTTAATATTATATACAATTTTTATCATTGATATCTCCATAATTATGGTAAATTATAGGATCATATTTAGTAGTAGGATATTAAATAAAAGTTCCATCTTTAAAGCAAATATGTATAAATATTAAATTAGATAAATCTTAAAGATATGAATTTTAAATTGAATTTCTAATTTAAATTTAGTAAATTATATTAACACCAGTATTTATATTTTAATCAGTTATTTCTTAATTTAATTACTGTAGTGGTGTACTATACATTATTTTATTGTTATTTTAATTATTTTCAGAATATTAATTCATTTAAACAACTAAATTTGGAAATTTTTTATGATCAATCAAATTAAGATTTTTCTAATTATTATTTATTATTTAATCTCTTACTTTTAATGCATGGTCAGTAGTATCTAATAACAAATTTACTGTTTCTTAAAAAAAATTTTCAGCCAATTAATCTTATAATTAATCATTTAAACGAATTAAATATTCTTGAAACTATTGCTATGATGAAAATTATTATTCTAAAATTTTTGGTAAAATATTATCAGTAAACACGACTAAAATAATTATTTATAAAGAATAAAATATAACAAAAGGAATTATAATGTATAGTAAAAATCTTTTAAATAAACTTAATTTTGACTATTAAATCATATCTTGTAATTACTATAAATTATAAATTATAATTTTTTTTTTTAAAATATAATATTTAAATAAATATAAAATATAAAAATTAGTAGTAAATATATAGTCATAATAAATTTTGATTATCGATAACTAACTCTACATAATAAAAAGCAGAAACAAATATAATAGCCAAGATAAATAAAATATACTTTTCCAATTTGTATTTAGGTTTAGAAAATTCATAATTGATTACATCATATATAGCAATATAGATGAAAGTGCTTGCAGATATTGAATTAAAAAATATTTAAATAAAATGTCCTTTATTTTTTAAAGTCCATCCAATAATAATTCCAATAGGATTCATGATTGCTTGGATTGTGATAAAATAAATACTCAAATTAAATGGAATATTAGATTCAACCAATGCAATTGCTAAAGTAAATCCTTCTGCCCATTTGTGACTCATAATTGTCAAAGATAAAGCAATTATTTCTCCTGGTTTTTCAGCAGAACCTATTGAAAGACCTTCAAATATTCCATGAATACCTAAAGCTATTTATAAAAATAAAAGACTAAATTTTGTCTTATTATTTGTTAATTTTTCATTTTTATCAAAGTTTTAATTTTTTAATAATAAATTTTTAGCTATTTTTGTTTATGTAATTATACATCTCGCAATCGATATTTTATAACTAAAATTATGTTTATTAATTTTATTATCTTATTGAATATTTTATTTTAATTATTAATTTATTAAATTGGTTTCTAAATCTTAATTACTATAATTTTAAATATTAATTTACTAAAATTATTTATTATTAATATTTTTTAATTCTTAATCTTGATTAATTAATTATTTGATTTTTTCATCATCTTAATGAATTAAAAAAGTTTAAATAAACATTATAAAAGAAAAAGTAAGAATTGAAATTATAAAAGGAAAAGGAAAAGGATAATAATGATTTCCATTTTCTTAAATGTATTTATGAAAATGCCAATTAGCTTCTGGTAATAAATGAACTAGTCCGACAGAAATCAATAATCCTCCTGAAAAAGCTTTAGTCATAGATAATAATTGAGAATTTGCTTTTAATTTAATTATTTTACTTGGAAAAATACCCAATAGAAAAACAGATAAAAAAAGTATTATTATTGAAAATGCTTTTATTATTTCGCTAATTTTCATATATAATTAAATACTTAGTTATTTAATATAATTAATCTAGATAAAATAATATATTATAATTTGCTGAAACAACATATATATATATTTATTATTATTTTAATTAAAATTATATGAGTTCATGAAAAGTTTTTGATACTTTAATTTTAACTATCTGTATTAATAACATTTAAATTTTATTATAATTTAGATAACATTAAAATTAATTTATTTTAATTACTATTTTCTTCATTATTTTTAATATTTAAATTAATATTTTCAGCATTTCTACTTAATAAAGATTGTTTTAACTCATTAATTTTTAAGTCTTAATTCAATTAATTTTATTCATTTAGAATATCTTTTATTAATAAATGTTCATTTTAATTAAATATATTCCCTATTAAATTCAGATTAAAAGGATAATCTTTATGGTCTTAACAACTTTCATAGTTAGAAAAATAATTAGCATTTTCATTATCTAGTTTATCCAAATTGTTATACCATCCATTTTTATTATATTTGAAAATAGAATTGGCTTTTTTATCCTAAACCAAATTTGGATTGATAATATTAGAAATTTTATTAAAATTTTAGTTTATTTCATACATATTATTTAACTTATTGCTATTATCTTATTACAAATTATCAACAATATTACTATTCTTAAAATTTATTTAATTTTTTAAGTTACTTTAATCTATTTTACTACAAATATTTTCGCTATTACTATTATTTAAATCAATATTTTGATTGTGATTAATTTTTTATAAGTCTGATGGATTATAAGATTCATAAATATCATCAAGCTTGTATTATTAATTTAACTAGTTATTAATGTTTTTGAAATTTTAATTTTATAATATTTAATTATTAGTATTATATGAATTATAGTTTAAATAATTTGATTAATATTAATTAGAATTATAATTTTAAAAATCTTTGTTTTCCTTATGTGAATCTTAAATTTTAAATTATTAATATAAATTAAATAAATCATCATTATTATAAGATCCTCTTAACTCTGATTTTTTTAAACTGTTTTACTATTCAAATAATTAATCATTAGTTTTAATATTTAAAATTTCATTATTATTATTATCATTTTTATTATTACTATTAATGTTTTGTAAATTATAATTATAACTGCTTTATAGATTAATTTACTATACTTTAAATTCATCATTATTTTTAATATTTATAATTTTATAATTATCATTTTAACTATTACTATTAATATTGTTCATATTATAATTTTAAGAGATTTATAAATTATTATTTTCTCTTAAATTTAGATTATGATTAGAATTATTTAAGTTATTAATCAAGTTATTAGCAAAATTTGTGTTTGATATTTGATTTTTATTTAAATTTATATCATTATTTTAATTGATATCATAAATTTTATGATTATTTTCATTATTAATATATTTTTTACTTTGAATCAAATTATTCTTATAATTATAAATATTTTCATCATCTTCATTTTCATCATAAACATCTTAATTATTTTTACTATTTAAAAGATTGATTGGAATTATCTTACTTTCAACTATTTTATTAACAATATTTTTAGGATTAGCTGCTGTTGATTTACAAAAATTACATTAATCTTATCTGGCTTATGAATTTTCCATCATAAAATTTGATTAACTTAAAGAAATACTTTAGTTTATATTTTTTAAAATGTTTTAATTATTAATAATTAAATTATTACATTTTAGACAAATATTATCTTTTTGATTTTTTTATTAATGAATATAACTTTGCTTATTAATATTATCTAAATTTATATTTTAATTACAATATGTTTAATTCATACTTGTATTAAATTATTCTTTAGCATTAATTTAATTATCAAACTAATCATTAATATTATTTATCAATATATTTTGTTGTTAGTTATGTTAAGAAAAATAAATTAATCTTAAAGCTTTATTTTAGTTATTTATTTCTGAAAATTTCAGATTATTAATTTAATCTGAAAAAAAATCTTATTCATTAAGATTTTCAAGTTCCAAATCATAAAGTCTTTTTTTTTCAATAAAATCTTATAATTCTAGAAAATCTTTCCTTTATTTTTAATCCCAAATCAAACAAAGTTTCAAGAGATTAGTAATATTAGAAGAATAAAACTAAGAAAATTTTTCAACATGTGAATTTAAAACAGATTAATTTATTTCAGAATATCTATAATCAAAAACATCGTTCATATTTTATTACAATCCTAATTTTAAAATGATAATTCCCAAAACGAAAACATTGCTCTTAAAAAAATTATAATCTGGTTAAATTTGTTTTTTTTATAGATTTTTCATGAGTTCTGGACAAATAAATAAGTCTTCATTTTTGCATTCTTCAGGAGATAATAATAACCTATGATAAACTTGTTTATCATTAAAAAACTCAGTATCTAATACTTTATAATGATAAGTGTTTTTAATATAAATTATTTCCATAGTCAAATTTGTGTATTTTTGCTTTTTTTATAAATAACTCAGACCAGATACTATGTTGTTTATAAAAATTAGCATTTGTTTATCATTAAGTTTCTTGTTTTCTTGTTTTCTTTCATTGAAATCAGTAATCAAATTTGTAGGAATGTACTCAAAAATACAATAAGTAATAAATAATTTTGTGCAGAATTATGTGTCTTCCACTTGTAAAAAATCTAATAAATTTATTATATTTTCATTTATATTTATTAAATAATTTTGATATTTCTATTTCATGTTTTAGTGTTCTTCTAATTAGTTAGTTACAAGTTCTTTCATTATAAATTAATCTTGCGAATTATTTTTTTTATAAATGCTGATGTTTCCCATATTTTCATCATTTACTTTCTTAATAAAAGTATGGTTTTATAAAAATAATTATAATTTTTATTTGTTATTTAAGCTTTTATCATTTGCTTAATTATTACCCATTTTACTATAATATTAATAATAATATATTAGTTTAACGATGATTAATAATATGATAATGATAATAAAATGATGATAATAATAAACTGAAAATATATTAATAAGATGATAAGATGATAATATAATAATGTAAGAATGTATTTGATTTATATTAATATAATTAATGTAATTCAGACTCTTTATCCCTTAAGCCCGTCCATGAAGTAAATAAAAACAGGAGTTTCAGCTCCCTCAGGATAATAACTAAGAATGACGGTATTTTCACAATCATAACTCTCAGGTAGATAGAAAGTAAATTCATCGAAATTAGGTAAAATGAACTTAGTGACAGCCTCTTAAGCTCCTTTTTTAAAAGCATCAACTCTATCTGGCTTAGTTTCGGTCAACTTTTCAACGATTTTCTTCATATATCCCTTAATATAAGCAGTGTAACTCTTTTTGTCAAATGAAGTCTCTTAATACTTATGAGCAGCGATCACATCAAGAACTTTGACTGCTTAATCATCTACTCCTTCATCTTCTTCGTCTTTTGCTTTGAATGCATCTCCGGCTCCAATATCGATCTTGTCTCCTCCAACTGTAATGTATTTTGATTGTACTCGACCAATCACTTTATCGAATTAAAATTCAAAACCGAAGCTGTTTGTTATTATTTCTTCATGGCTGAAAATGTCTTTGTATAATTCCATTTCTTAGATGATATTTATCTTTTATTATTAATATCTTGTCTATAATTATATCTATCTATTTATGCTATATAATTCTCATTAGAATTAACATATATAGTTAATTTTTGTATTATTCATATTTATTATATCAATATAATTATTAATATGAATATAATTTGATAATGAATATGAAAATAATATGATAACCAATATAAAAATAATAATAATAAATATAATAATAAATATAAATATATAATAATAATTTTATAATAAGAATATAGTATTTCTATTACATTTAAAATTAATAAATAATAAAAGATATTAATTAATCTTAAAAATGGTAATAAAAACAGAAACTTGTACTTTTAGTGAATTCAAAATGTACCCAGGAAGAGGATAAAGATTCGTTGCTAAGGATGGAAGAACTTTCACTTT
>Ga0315908_10002180_pt1 | contig 14435 bp, 14 predicted proteins | sample LakEriMetagenome_12_FD_203520 | JGI IMG/M metagenome (GOLD analysis project Ga0315908, IMG submission 203520) | Freshwater fungal communities from buoy surface, Lake Erie, Ohio, United States - Buoy 4 MA124 | ecosystem: Environmental > Aquatic > Freshwater > Lake > Lake biofilm | place: USA... | reverse complement strand
CACAACTAAACCATCATTTAAACTCATTAACAACATATTTCACACAACGCACACTACCTAACACTTATTTGTTGTATTATTGCATTAACGATCCCCAAAAGGGAAAACCAATCACATTTGTGGCACATCATCCCCCTCCGGGATGTGCTGCCAGAAGCCCTGCGGTACCGCTGTTTCCGAGATTTATATGCGGCGCCGTGGGGCTTAATATTTTACAGCCACGGTACATTTCCTATACCATACTTGTGTAACTTCGTACTTGCTATGCGCGTGCTCACCTTTACCACTTTGCTCGTCCTTTGTTTTGCCTGCAAAAAGGAAGTCCCTATTCCTATATCTCAACCAAACATGCAATTCTTTGACATGTTCTCGAGTAACCTGCGCGCTACGACAGTCAATGCTTCCAATCAACTCTTTCAATTTGGCTACGCCACAGATGGCCTAACAGGCAAACTCTTGGTCTATGACATAATCGGCAATAAAAGCTTTGAAACCACATACATAATGAACAGCTCTTCGCCGAGCAACCAATGCGCTGCCTCTATCGGTGAGGAAAGTTTTTCTGCAGTCAATGCCCAGTACAATATCAACTCGAAATATGATCCCATGCTGCTGTGTTTTGACAGACAAGGGCAACTAACAAATACCATTGTGTATAGTGACCCCTTGTCAGAGATTGTGCAAGATCTGATTGTTACACAAGATAAGAATCTATTAATTTTCAGCATCGATGGCGACAACCCAACCAATGCGATTCTTCGCAAATGCAACACAAAAGGGGATGTAATTTGGACCAAGTATTTCACAACTTCATACTATTTCTACAATTCTAGAATTGTGGAACTGAACAATGGGAAATTCGCTTACATATTGGGTCAAATTAACATTAATTCTGCGGTTTTAGTCACTGTTGATCCCACTACGAACACGGTCGATACAAAGATGTATAACTTCTCGGTGAAGTCCAATCAAATTCGCTACATGTGCAAGAATCCAGCGGGAATGATTACCCTAGCCTCCACCATCAACCAAAAAGTATGGTTGGCATCTCTAGATCCTGAAAGTGGAGAAATCCTTTGGGAGCATATACATGGCATGGACAACCTCAGCATTACGGCTTCGGCCATTACTGCTCTAGATGATGGAACCTATGCGCTTACAGCAGCTTGTTTTGGAAATCAAACCCGAAATCAAGATGCACTATTTGCCCATATAGATGCCGCAGGAAAAATCATGAACTTTAAAGTGTTTGGAGGTCCGAGCTTCGATTTCCCCCAACACGTAACCGCTGTGGGTAACAATGAATTGTTTATTTCTGGTGAGTATTCGGGAACTAATATTTTTCAAAATGGTCGCGCTATGTTTGTTGTGCGCTTAAAAGCAGACGGCACATTTATTCAATAAAGGATGAAACACGTATTTATTCTTTGCATAGGCCTTGCCTTATCAGCGGCTTCTTGCAAAAAGAAATCCTATGCACCCCGATATACAGCAGCCTATATAACAGGTATTGATTTTCGCAAATGCATGTGCTGTGGTGGCCCTATGATTACCTTTTCCGACACTACAGAACCTTATGCAGCGGCATACAAAATCGTACGCAACAATTGGGAAGAATTAGGCATTACTGACAGCACTCAATTTCCTGTAAAGGTGCAGATTCTGTACAAAGTAGATACTGCCAGTTGCGATGGGAAATTCATTACCATAACAGCTTTAAAAAAATAGCTACTCAAGGCTCCCAGTCTTGAAAGACACTTGCTGGACCGTCTTCCCCAGTATCCCCGCGACTTCCATCATCGCCATTGGGCGCACCACTTCCACCATCGCCGCCTCTACCCGCATTTCCGCCTTTGTTCAGTACCGTGATTTTATGAGCAAGTGGCTTGCTTTCAGTATCTAGAAATACAACAACGCTTCCACCCTTTCCGCCATTACCTCCATCGCCACCGCCGGCGCCAGGACCAGGAACTCCTTGTGCAATACTGTTGTTTGAATCGCCCAAACCACCTGCGCCCCCATCACCCCCATCTCCACCCTCTCCGCCATGACCACCAGAAACATCCAACACAATCCTGGATTGTGAGTCGAGTAAATTGATATAATACAGCTTCACCCCGTCTTCAGAAACTACCTTTACCTTAAAAAGATTACGGTGCGGGAGTTTATTGAGGTACACTTGAATATCCAGGCCATTGCCACCATGCCAACCACCGTCCCCGCCATCACCGCCATTTCCGGCTTCTCCAGTACTTCCTTGACTTCCATCACTTCCATCACTTCCGGAGTGCCCATCTTCACCACGTCCCAAATAGGTCAATCTATAGGAATAATTCACCGCAATCGTATCTGAAACAATCACAGATCCATCGTGGTAGCGCATGTTCCATATCCACAGTGAATCATAGTAAGATGCGGGTATTTTCATTCTATCTGGAACTGCACATGTCGGATTGCCTTGTCCTATAAACTGCAAGGGGTAAAAGTCAGAGGTTCCTTGCAACGCGCGCCAATTGCTGCTATCGGTTCCGCGGATGAATACTTTTTCAATTGGATTGTCGCCCGGTGAGACCACTTCCTGTTGCGTATACACCATGTAGGCTTCCACCCCGGGCCAGCGCATTGCGGTGTCCCAAAATAAGGGATGATGTCGGTGTCCTTTACCATAAAAACCTACGCGAAGGTGAATGCTGTCTCCAGGCTTTAGGCGGCTACAATCCCCGCGAAAGCTGTAGATATCGAATGATACTTCTATTTTACCATTGTAAAACGGTACTATTCGCGAAGAAGACAGTCGCCGTGCACCCGCGTTTTTCGCAGTGCTAAATACTTGTCCATGTGAAGAGATATAGGTAAAATCCAGCTTTGTCCAAGCACACAATTCCCAAGCGTTATTGCGTGGAGTAGCATAAAATTGTTGGGCATGTGCGCACGGCACAATCAATACAAACAGTATGAAAAAACCCAATTTGGATCTCATGCTGTTCAAAAATACGGAATAGAAATTACTTCCTACTAATAGCGCGTTCTGCGGCAGCTACAATATCAGGCGCATCCAAGTGGTATTTCACCAGCAGTTCTTCTGGTTTTCCGCTTTCGCCAAAGCTGTCGTTTACCGCTACCATTTCCAATGGCAATGGCAGGTTACGAACCAATAATTGTGCAATGCTATCGCCCAATCCACCGTTCATTTGGTGCTCTTCTGCAGTCACCACACAGCGGGTTTTGCGCGCAGAATTCAACACAGCCTCAGCATCCAATGGTTTGATGGTGTGAATATTTATAACTTCAGCAGAAATGCCTTTTTCAGCAAGTGCTTCAGCCGCCTGTATGGCTTTCCACACAAGATGACCCGTTGCGAAAATGCTCACGTCCGTACCTTCGGAAATCATCAGTGCTTTTCCAATCTCAAACTTCTGATTGGCATCGGTGAAAATAGGCCATTTCGGTCTGCCAAAACGCAAATACACAGGACCGAAGTAATCCGCTATCGCAAGCGTAGCAGCCTTGGTTTGGTTGTAATCACATGGATTTATCACCACCATACCTGGAAGCATTTTCATCATGCCAATATCTTCCAAAATTTGGTGGGTAGCACCGTCTTCACCTAGGGTAAGTCCCGCGTGTGAAGCGCAGATTTTTACGTTTTTATCAGAATATGCAATGCTTTGGCGAATTTGGTCATATACCCTTCCTGTAGAGAAGTTCGCAAAAGTTCCTGTAAATGGAATCTTGCCCCCAGTAGCCAAACCCGCAGCCAAGCCCATCATATTGGCTTCAGCAATACCCACTTGGAAAAACCGGCTTGGGAATTCCTTTTGAAAACCGTCCATCATCAAAGACCCAGTAAGGTCAGCGCACAAGCCCACCACATTGCTGTTTTTTCTGCCCGCTTCTAGCAAGCCATCGCCGAAACCACTGCGTGTGTCTTTGTGACCGGTTACTTCAATTTTTTTCATATTCTGTTCTGTGTTCTTTATAGTGTTATTATGGTATTGCTACCTGAAATGATTTTAAACTCTTTGGTTTTGGTATACATGGTTCGCGTTTCGCTTTTGGGGCGATACACCAATTTATAATCTCCCGGCTGTATGGGGAAATTCTGCGCCGTTTGATTGTCGTCTAAGTCCTTAACCCATTCCATTTGGTTGTTGCGAACAACAAAAATTGAAGCCACAATATCCTTGGACAAGGTAACCTGCAATTGGCCTGGAGTAGGAATTTCTACGGTAAAGGTCTTATTCTGTTCTATTGGAATCGCCTTCATCATAATTCTTGGCGTCGTAAGAATTTCCAAGTCATAGGTTCCGGTGATGTATTTGGTAGAAGTATTAAAATCTTGTGCGTTTAAGGTATTCATAGAACCATTTTCACGCACAATGGCCTGCAAGCGACCGTATTTGGTAATCCCCCCCATCTTCAAAAACAAATCTCCTTGAGGGGTTTCTAGGGCAATGGTGTTATGCCTGCCAGGTATAATTTCAATATCGGTTTTCTCCACCTTTGGCAAGGTATGCGCTACTACGCGGTACTTGCGCACCGGATCCAAATACAAGGTATCTGGAACCCCTTTCCCATTCATGGTATGCACCAGATTTTCTACAATTTCACCGCTTTGCGCATCATAAATGGTCATGGGAACATTGGTTTCACGAGGCATACCTGTAGCATCAAGCAGATTCACTTGAGCACTGGTATTGTTCAGCGCTTGATTGATAATTACCCCAATCACTTTTTGCAATTCATCTTGGCTTTGGGCATTGTAATATCTACCTGCGCAACTGTAGGCCAATCTGAATTTCTCATCATCTGAGCCAATACCTATGATAAAAGGACGCAGCATGATGCCTTTTTTCTGCAATTCTTGACTTACGGCGCAGGGGTCACCATTACACTCTTCAACACCATCGGTGATGATCACAATAATGTTTCTGGCTGTTTTATCTTCTGGAAAATCCTTCGCACTGGCCAACAAAGATTGGGTAATACTCGTATAACCTAGAGGCTTTACACTGCGGAGTTTGGTAATCATGGCCTTATGGTTGTTTGGCGCAAAAGGCACTTCCAACTTGGTATCGTTACAATCTTGAGCTACGTTGGGTTTGGTATGTCCGAACACACGCAAGCCCAATTCGAGATTCTCAACACCGCGCAGGGTATCCACAATCTGAGACATAATGGTAATCGAGGCTGACCAACGGTTGGTATTCCCCATGGTTGCCAACATACTGCCACTGCCATCGAGCAGAAACAACACTCTTGTTTTTCGGCCAGGAAATGCATTCACAACCTGTGCCTGAGACACACTGCTGCAGGTCATCATGAGCAGCAACAGAACTCCGCTTATTTTTTTCATTTAATAATCTCCCAATTCGGTAACGGGGAGTTGCGTCAAGGCACTTTGTAACTGATCATCGTTAGGTGCTTTTCCATGCCAAGCGTGCGTGCCCATCATGAAATCAACGCCCATACCCATTTCAGTTTTCATTACAATCAACACAGGCTTTCCTTTTCCTGACGCAGCTTTCGCCTCTGCCAAGCCATCAAGCACTGCCTGCATGTCATTGCCTTCCATGTGTACAACTTCCCAACCGAACGCTGCAAACTTGCTGCCAATCTCTCCAAAGCCCATAATATCAACGGTAGTGCCGTCTATTTGCTTTTGGTTGAAGTCCACAGCAACAATCATATTGTCGAGTTTATTGTGCGCTGCATACATCACAGCTTCCCAAATTTGACCCTCTTGCAACTCGCCATCACCCGTTAACACGTAAATCATGTTAGGATCATTGTCGAGTTTCTTTTGCAACGCAGCACCGCAGGCTACACTTAGGCCTTGACCCAAGCTGCCCGATGCAATGCGAATGCCAGGCAAATGCTCGTGCGTTGCAGGGTGTCCCTGCAAACGGGTATTCAATTTGCGGAAGGTAGCAAGTTCAGTTACTGGGAAATAACCCCTGCGGGCCATAACACTGTAATAAACGGGTGAAATGTGCCCATTGCTCAGAAAAAACATATCCTCGCCATTTCCAGTTTCTGAAAATGGCACAGGTGTATGTTTCATCTCTTCAAAATATAGGGCGGTTAAATAATCAGCGCAGCCGAGAGATCCTCCCGGGTGTCCACTCTGAACTGCGTGTACCATGCGCAGTATATCGCGTCGCACTTGCGTCGCGATGGTCTGTAATTCGGCTATTGTTGCCACTGCCGCAAAATTGATATTCTAAGTCCATTCGGTATGCACAAGTTTTCAAGAGATTTTTAACAGAAATTTAAAATGCATTTTCTTTCCTTCAACAGCGTAACAAATTAGATGTCTTGTGCGTATAACAGCTATAAATGTATTGGAAATACGTAGTAAATTCCTTATTTTTGCAGGTTCAAATGAGGGCCAGTTTTATCCTTATCAGCGTGTTGGTATTTTTAGCCTCCTGTAGTGGTTTCAACAAGGTTTTGAAATCCAAGGACAACAGCTTGAAATACAACAAGGCCATGGCCTATTTCGACAAGAAGGATTACGCCCGCAGTTTGCAGTTATTGGAACTCTTGAGAGAAAGTTACCGTGGAAATGACAGTATGGAGAGTTTGTATTATTACACTGCTTATTGCCACTATCATCTAGGTGACTATGAATATGCCTCACTTTTCTTCAAAGATTACACCGAAAATTTCTCACGCAGCAAGCGCATGATAGAATGTGCATACATGGCGGTGTATTGCGATTACAGGGGTATTGGAACCTATGAACTGGATCAAAGCAACACCAAAATAGTCATTGGCGAATTGCAAACCTTCATCAACCATTATCCAAACTCTAGCTACGCGCCACTGTGCAACAACCACATCGACGACCTGCGCAAGAAACTGCATCAAAAGGAATATGAGTGGGTAATGTCTTACTTTAACCAAGGGCACTACAGAGCCGCTGTTACTTCGGCCAGAACTACCCTGAAGTCATATCCGGATATTGATCAAAAAGAAGAATTGGAGTATATTGCGGTTAAAGCCCAGTATCTCTACGCTGTGAATAGCATCGATAAGAAAAAATTGGAACGCTTCCGCGAAACCTTGGAGAATTGGAAAGAATACAATTACATCAATGGTAACCGCGGTGCATTCTACAAAGATGCGCTGGAAATTAAAGACAAGACTGAAAAAGAAATCGCCAAACTAACTGAAACTATATGAGCAACAATATATCACGTACTGCCGAAACCCGCGACCTTCGCAGCATGGAGACAGAAACTGAGAACATCTATCTATCTGCCGTTATTATCTCTAAAAGAGCCAATCAGATTGCTGAAAAGCAAAAAGAAGAGTTGCGCAACAGACTTGAGCCATTTGTAAACGATACCGACAACCTAGAAGAAATTCAGGAAAATCGTGAGCAAATCGAAATCTCCCTGATGTACGAAAGAATGCCAAAGCCCACTTTGTTGGCAACTGAGGAGTTTCTCGAAGGTAAAACCTACTGGAGACGCCCTGACCCGAATGTTCTCCCTGGCTAATAAAAAAGTACTCTTGGGTGTTACGGGCGGCATTGCTGCCTTTAAAACACCTATGCTCGTGCGTTTGCTAAAAAAAGCAGGTGCTGAGGTACAAGTGTTAATGACACCTACCGCACACCGCTTTGTAACCGCAGAAACCCTAGCTACCCTCTCAGGTAACCCCGTTTTTACTGAGTTTTTTTCTGATTCCCACGGACAATGGAATAACCACGTGGAATTGGGCATTTGGCCCGACCTCATGGTTGTCGCACCTGCCACTTCAAATAGTATTTCTAAAATGGCTGCAGGTGCAGCAGACAATCTGCTTCTTACCACCCTACTCTCTGCTAGATGCCCAGTGTTATTGGCACCTGCAATGGATTTAGACATGTACGAGCATGAGTCTCTGCAATCCAATCTTCAATTGCTTGCTACCCGAGGTTATCTCATCGAAGAACCACAACATGGCGAACTCGCCTCTGGCTTGGTAGGTAAAGGGAGAATGGCCGAACCAGACGACATCTTTAACCATATCGGCGATTTGCTCACCCCAGTTAAAGGCCTTATAGGAAAAAAGGTACTGGTCACCGCAGGTCCAACACAAGAAGCCATTGACCCAGTGCGCTATTTGAGCAACCATTCAACCGGTAAAATGGGTTATGCCATTGCGGAAACATTTGCAGCATGTGGCGCTGAAGTAAGCTTGATTTCGGGTCCGGTGCACATACCCGCACCTGCCAATGTGAAGCTACTTAGGGTTGAATCTGCATTGGAAATGCAAGCTGCCTGCGATGAATTGTTTGCCGAATCCGACATTACAGTGATGAGTGCAGCTGTGGCTGATTACAGAATACAAGACATTGCCGAAGAGAAAATAAAAAAGTCTGAAGAGCAACTGACGCTGCATTTGGTAAGAAACCCAGATATCCTCGCGGGATTGGGTAAGAAAAAGCAAGCCAACCAAGTACTTATAGGTTTTGCACTTGAAACCTTTAATGAGGTAGCATTTGCTCATAAAAAAATGCAAGACAAGAACTTAGACATGATTGTCCTGAATTCGCTTAAAGATACCGGAGCTGGATTTGGACACGATACCAACAAAATCACCCTCATTTCTTCAAATCAGGCACGCGAATTGCCATTAAAAAGTAAGAAATCCGCAGCCTTGGATATCGTTCAAGATTCTGCGAATTTACTCCATCAAAAAATACAGTAATATTGTAATCTATGCGTCGTTTACTTCTGCTCTTCATTTTTTTCTTTAGCCAATGGGTATTGGCGCAAGAAATTAACAGTACCGTTCAGGTGGTTGCCCCTAGCGTGCAAATGACCAATAAGGAAATACTCAATACCCTTCAAAACAGCATACAACAATTTGTAAACAATAAGAAATGGACGGAAGACAACTTTGAAGCTAATGAGAAGTTGGAGATTTCGATTTTCTTTAATGTAGATGCCTTTTCCCAAAACAATGATTTTCAAGGCACCCTGCAAGTCACTGTAAATAGACCTGTCTACAATTCCACTTTCAAATCAGTGGTTTTTAACTTTTCTGATGAAGATGTCACCTTCAATTACCGTGAGTTTGAAAACCTGGAGTTTACAGAAGGCCAAAACCTGCATGATTTAACTACCCTCTTGGCTTATTATATATATATGTCATTGGGTTATGATTATGACAGCTACGGTGAACTTGGAGGTTCAGAATTCTTTAAAAAGGCACAGAATATTGTGAACCTGATGTCGGGCAAACCCGGTTGGAATCAATCAGACGGCAAAGGGATCAAAAACAGATTCAACCTTGCTGAAAATCTTAATAACAAACGGTTTGAGGTCGTTCGCAAATTGAACTACACCTACCATCGCAATGGAATGGACAAATTCTATGAGGATCCAGAAGCCGCTAGAATCGCGATTACAGAAAGTTTAAAAACTTTGAAAGATTTGCTTGAGTCCTATGGAAACGGCAGTTTGATACAGAAGACTTTCTTCTCTACAAAAAATGCCGAATTAGTAGAGATATACAAAGGAGCAACCGTTCCAGAAAAGAACAGTATTCTAGAGCTTCTAGGGCAACTAGATCCAACCAATCTTTCTAGGTACGAAAAGATTAAAAGTTGATTCACTTTAGCAACAACATTCAGGATGCGTTAGATAGCCTGCTCATCCCAGGCCGTTTTGATGCGGTTTTTGCATTAACAGACAGCAACACAAAACCACTGGGTAAGGACGTACTTGCGCGTTGGGTTCCAGATGCACACTTTATCACTATCCCAACTGGGGATGAAAGTAAGACGCTAAATATAGCGACACAAGTATGGAACCACTTGATTGAACATAACGCTACGCGAAAATCTTGCTTGATAAATTTAGGTGGCGGTGTTGTAAGTGATCTTGGAGGATTTTGCGCAGCAACGTATATGAGAGGTATTGCTTTCATAAATATTCCAACGAGTTTATTGGCGATGATAGACGCCTCTGTTGGGGCTAAAAACGGAATCAACATGGGAAATATGAAAAACTACGTTGGTACGTTTACCGATCCCTTGGCTGTAATTATCCACTCCCCTTTCCTAAAAACACTGGAACCACACCATATGATAAATGGTTGGGCGGAAGTCATAAAACATGCCATCATCGGTGGAGGCGAATTATGGAAGATGACCAAAACAATTCCTCCCATCGAGGATGAAAGACGATGGAATGACCTTATAGAAGCCAATATTCAAATCAAAAAGAATATCGTAGAAACCGACATGCATGAAGCTGGCCTGAGAAAGGTGTTGAACCTTGGGCATACGGTTGGGCATGCAATCGAATCTTGGCATTTAATGAAAGGGAAACACATAGAACATGGTCAGGCCGTTGCTGCTGGAATACGCATTGAAAGTGCAATTGCGGTGGATATCCATGTGTTATCGCAACAAACTTATGCGGAAATTGAATCGCGAATAGATGCAGTATTTGAAAGGATCTCAATGAATAAGGAAGATTTTTCAATCATTATCGATTTTCTCAGAAAAGACAAGAAAAACGCTTTTGGTAAGATTAATATGTCTTTGCCTTGTGACATTGGTACTGTGCAATTTGATATTCCTGTAGAACTGGATATTGTCCAACATGCCCTATTGAATTATGCCATCACTGCGGGTTCAACTTCCATCTGAGCCCATTGGTAATTACTCAATTCAATTACCTGCTTCCAAAAGCATGGTGAATCGGTATTTAATTCTATACCATCTTCCGAATCTTAAACTGGAAGGCTTCAACTTTGAATTACTGCGCTATTCAGAATCTAGAGATTCTCGATTGTTATTTGCCGCTTTACAAAATCCATGTGAGAAAGTTTGGTTTGAAGATGGTGCCACCCCCGCGCGATTTTTTATGGCTTGGGCAGCAGCCATGCAACTCGACATTGAAATACATGGAACAGAGGGCTTAAAGAAGCGATCTATGCTTCCCCTTACCCAATCACTCGAGGCTCATGGTGTAAAATTTACTTTCTTGGAACATACGGGTTACCTCCCTCTCAGATTACACGCAACCCAAGAATTAGGCGCTGAATTCACCATTGATAGAGAAATCAGCAGTCAGTTTTTATCCGCCTTAATGCTCATTGCTCCACAAATTGCACCAATAGTGCGCATTAATACTCAGGGCTTATGGTCAAGCCAAAGTTACATTCGTCTCACAGAAAAATGCATGAATGCCGTGGGTATAGAAGTTCAGTATTATGATAAAACCATTCTAGTAGATAGCAGCGCTGCGCAATTACCAGCAGAACCACATATTGAAGAAGATTGGTCCTCCGCAGCTTGGTTTTACCAATGCTGTGCATTGCACCCCCATGCAACATTCCATTTTCCAAACCTTCATATTCCATCTTTACAGGAAGATGCAGTTCTCGCAGATATGTTCCTGCAACTTGGGGTCGTTACAACGAATCAAAACGGCACTCAAATTAGAAATACGGGACTTGTAAACCCTACCCCTCATTTCAATTTCATCAACAATATTGATTTGGCGCCTGCCGTAATTTGCACATGTGCAGCCTTGAAACTATCTGCTACATTTTCTGGATATGAATCATTGCGAAACAAAGAGTCTGATAGATTGAATGCACTAAAGATAAATTTGGAGTCTTTTGGAGTGGAACTTAATGAAGTAAATGGCATGCTTGAATTAAAGTATCCTGATCTAGTAGAAGTAAATAAGGATATCATTCATATACAAACATTCAATGACCATAGAATATGCATGAGTTTCGCACTGCTTGCTACTAAGGGACAAGAAATAGAAATTGATGATCCCGAATGCGTAGAAAAATCCTTCCCTAATTTCTGGAATGCTCTCAGAGACTGTAACTTTGTTCTTTCACATGGCTAGGAATTCTATTGGGCGTTTATTTACTGTAACCAGCTTTGGAGAAAGCCATGGAGAAGCCATAGGCGCTATAATTGATGGTTGCCCTGCAGGCCTAGAAATAAGCAATGAAGCCATTCAAAATCAGCTCAATCGCAGACGTCCCGCACAATCCAAAATAACAACTCCTAGGATTGAGTCTGATGAATTCCAGATTCTGTCTGGTTTATACGAAGGGAAAACCACCGGTAGTCCCATTTGCATTATCATACCCAATTCAGGTCAAAAATCCAGCGATTACGACACATTAAAGGATGTATACAGGCCTGGGCACGCAGACTTTACCTATATTCAAAAATACGAGCATCGCGATCACAGAGGTGGCGGGCGCAGCAGTGCCAGAGTTACAGCAGGGTGGGTTGCAGCAGGTAACATTGCAGAACAGTTCCTTCAGCACCAAACCAATATCGAAATCCTCGCATGGGTTGATAGTATTTATACCATCCAAAGCAATGTTGATGATAACACGGTAACTCGAGACATCATTGATAAATCGCCAGTGCGATGTCCAGACCCCAACGCGGCTGCGCTAATGTTAACAGCAATAGAAGAGGCAAAAGAGCAGGGAGACAGTTTAGGTGGCACGATTACATGTATTGTTCGTAACTGCCCAGAAGGGTTAGGCGAGCCCGTGTTCGGTAAATTACAGGCTGAAATAGGACATGCCATGCTCAATATCAATGCCGTAAAAGGGATTGAATTCGGCACCGGATTTAACGCAACGCAAAAAAAAGGTTCGGAAAACAACGACTCCTTTATTGCTAAAGGAGATCGAATCGGCACCCATTCAAACAATGCTGGCGGAATGTTAGGCGGAATAAGCAATGGAGAAACAATTTCATTTAGAATTGCATTCAAACCAACATCATCTATAAAAATCACACAAGACACGGTAGATGTAACCGGACAATCCACTACCATAAAAATTGATGGAAGACATGATCCTTGTGTTTTACCCCGTGCTGTCCCCATCATTGAATCTATGACTGCCATAGTATTGGCTGATTTATTATTAGAGAACCAATTGGCAAAAGTATAATTGTATTCCAAAGTGAATCAATTATTCATACTCTAGACATCCCAAGGGATTTCAAAACAAATTCTCACAAACAACAAGGCAGTACAGCGCAGTACATGCTTAACTTTGCCTTATGAATCGCGAAGAAGTTCTACAACAGTTTGACCGCCTACTCACAATCATGAATGAATTGAGAGAGAAATGTCCATGGGATCGGGAACAAACTTGGGAAAGTATCAGGCATTTAAGTATAGAAGAGGTATACGAACTGTCAGATGCAATTGTAGATGGAGATATTCCTGAATTAAAGAAAGAGCTTGGTGACAATCTATTGCATATCGTATTCTACGCTAAAATAGGCGAAGAAGGAGGCCATTTCGGCATGGGTGAAGTTATTGATTCACTCTGCGAAAAACTGATACGTCGCCACCCACATATCTACGGAGATGTATCGGCCAATACTTCAGAAATAGTTAAGCAGAATTGGGAACAAATCAAGTTAAAAGAAAAAGGCAACGAAAGGAAAAGTGTATTACAAGGACTACCGAAAAGCATGCCTTCTCTAGTAAAAGCATATAGAATGCAAGAAAAGGTATCGAGTGTAGGTTTTGATTGGGATACAGCTGAAGAAGCCTATGCCAAGGTAAAAGAGGAAATGTTAGAATTTGAAACAGCCCCAACCTCAAAAGAGAAAGAGAAAGAGTTTGGCGATTTGATTTTTGCTTTAGTGAATTATGCGCGCAAAGCAGGGATCAATCCGGATGACGCATTGGAATTAACGAATCGCAAATTCAAAAACAGGTTTGAGTTTATTGAAAAACGTGCCCAAGAAAACAATCAAGAGCTCAAGGATATGACATTAACAGAAATGGACCTTTACTGGGATGAAGCTAAGCAACTGGGAGTCTAGTATTTTTTTTTGATCCATATAGGGCAAAAAAAAAGCCCCACTTGCGTGAGGCTTAATTAAAGTCGGCGACGTCATACTTTCCCAGGTATTACCCAAGTATCATCTGCGCTGAGGGGCTTAACTTCTCTGTTCGGAATGGGAAGAGGTGGACACCCTCGCCATAGTCACCATAAGATCTTTACGGTCAATGACGAATGCTGGAAATAAGAAATTATAAGAATTCATGAAATTTGGTAAGCTTACGGGTAATTAGTACTACTCGGCTATGACATTACTGCCTTTACACCTGTAGCCTATCAACGTGGTAGTCTTCCACGACCCTTAAAGGAAAACTCATCTCGAGGCTAGTTTCGCGCTTAGATGCTTTCAGCGCTTATCTATTCCGCACGTAGCTACTCTGCAATGCAGCTGGCGCCACAACAGATACACCAGAGGTGCGTCCGATCCGGTCCTCTCGTACTAAGATCAGATCCTCTCAATTTTCCAACGCCCACAACAGATAGGGACCGAACTGTCTCACGACGTTCTGAACCCAGCTCGCGTGCCACTTTAATGGGCGAACAGCCCAACCCTTGGGACCTTCTCCAGCCCCAGGATG
>Ga0315908_10002177_pt1 | contig 14465 bp, 10 predicted proteins | sample LakEriMetagenome_12_FD_203520 | JGI IMG/M metagenome (GOLD analysis project Ga0315908, IMG submission 203520) | Freshwater fungal communities from buoy surface, Lake Erie, Ohio, United States - Buoy 4 MA124 | ecosystem: Environmental > Aquatic > Freshwater > Lake > Lake biofilm | place: USA... | reverse complement strand
GTTAAAACATAAGGTTTACCATCATTTAAAACATTGTTTATCAAGGCTCCAGAGCAAAAACCATTACTTCCTGAAACTAACATTACCGCACTGTTGCGCTCATTTACCCAAGCAGCACCTTGTGTGCAGTTTACATTAAAATTACAAGACCCAGAAGAACCAAATGCTTTTTCATTAAACTCTATTGCGCTGCGGTATCCATGTGTAACTGTATTTATGGTAAGCGAACCCATACTATTATTTGCAGGAACATAATATTCAATAATTGACGTCTCACCAGGAACCAATTCTGTTCCTAATTGTCCGTCGTATAAATGTTCAGCGGTAAACTTCCCTAAAATGAATGACTTGTCAGGATTGTAAACATAAAGTTCATTTCCCGCAGGAATTTCAAGGTCATTAAACGTCAGGTTAATTGTTTTAGCATTTTTGCAACGAACAGCCAAACGCCAAATTTTACCACCGCTTGGCAGGGTAATCCATGTGCCAGAATTATTTAGATTTAAATCCACAACATTATTAAATCCAAATCTCCAAGGGGAATCTCCTCTAGGGTCGTTTATTGCATCTTCAGCGTTTAATGAAGCCACATCAGGTTGCAAAAAAGTGATCGTTTGAAACTCCTGCTCAGCAAAGTTGGTTTTAAAACCTTTTGGAGTTCCGCCAGCACCTTGTTGTGCAAAACCGAGGGAGCTAATTAAAATGAAAGAAAGTATAAGTTTAGTTTTCATATGAAGATTATATATTTCGTTTGATACTACATCCTTTTGGAGGCGTTTGACTTGTTTTAATTTTGTTGTTGTTAGCATTTGCTCTCATTGCATCTTTAAGATAAGGAATGGTTGCTTTTCTTTCTTTATCCCAAATATTATCAATAGAACCCGTATAAATTAAAGACAGGTCCCCATTATAAAAAAACACGTGTGGAGTAGTTTTGGCGGCACAGCTATTCGCTAATTCAGAATTTTTATCAAGCAAATAAGGCATCAAATATTCTTTTTCTTTAGCGTGTTCTATCATTTTTATAAACGAATCGTCCCCATCTCTTTTACTGGCGTTAGAATTAACAACAGCGCAGCCAATGTTTAGCTTTTCAGCTTCTAAAAACAACTCATTGTATTGCGCTTCCCAACCGGGAAAATTTTCAGAACCCACAACAAAAGGACAAGAGTTCGCACTAAAAATAAGAATTAAACCGTTCGGTTTTTTTACTTGGTTTAAGGTCAAGGAATCCAAACTCGTGGCATTTGAAAAAACTTTATTTTCTAACGGCAAGTGAGTTTTTAGTTTAACCTGTGAGCAAATAAGAGTTGAATTAAATATAAGCAATAGAAGTGGGAAAAACAGTAGCGCTTTTTTCATTAGATAAATGATTAAATGAAAGATAAAAGTACAAAAAATTAAAGTAAAAACTAATCTTAAAAATCTCCTAGAATATATACCTATTGACTATATTTGTGTGCTTATGTCAATTAAAAAAACACGCAGTTTTACAATAGGAATTTGTGGAGGAAGTGGCTCTGGAAAAACCACCTTACTGAGGCGAATTTCCGAAGCGTTTAAATCTAAGACGCCTGCTGTGTTTTCTATGGATAATTATTATCACTCAATTGAAGAACAGCATCGAGACCAAAACAACATTGTAAATTTCGATCTACCTACAGCGTTAAATGAAAAACAGTTAACACAAGACTTTCACGCCTTGGCTGCGGGGAATGTTATAGAAGTGAAAGAATATTTTTTTAATGCGCCACCAGATAAAAATGTTTTACTCACCATTCAGCCTAGTGAGTTATTAATTGTAGAAGGCCTTTTTCTTTTCCATTATGAGGGAGTAAAAGAAAGACTAGATTTTTCAGTTTATGTTGATGTAGACCACGAAACACAACTAGACAGGAGGATATATAGAGATCAAGAAACAAGAGGCTACTCTAGAGAAGATATAATTTATCAATGGGACAATCATGTAATACCTTGTTACGAAAATTACATATTACCTTATAAAGAAAGCGCAGACTTTATTTTTCGAAACGACCATCGCTCAGAAGAAGATTTTGATATAATGTTAAGTGCATTAAAGGAAAAAATGAAGCTATGAACAAAGGAAAAAACATAGTGATTAAGTGGCAGTGGTTATTGTTTTTCACTTCCTTCACTTTGTTTTTCACTGCTTTTTTTCTTGCTTCAAACCCAAACAATACGGGTTACTTAAAGTCTGATCGGCAGCGAATTCAAGACAATCTACAAAAGCAAATTACAGCATTAAAGGTAGTCCTAAATCAGTTTAGCAAGTCCCCAAATACAACTGATAACAAAGAGTTTTTTTTACAATATTATAAAAATGGGAACTTAGAACATTGGAACAATAATAAATTCCCAATCCATAAGGAAATTCCCCTTGAGCAAATAAAACCAGGGGTTAATCATTTGTCTAATGGATGGTATTATATTATAAAACTAAAGAAAGAAAAAACAGAATATGTCGCATCTTTTTTAATCAAAACCCAATATCAATTTGAAAATGAATACTTAGTCAACGCTTTTAATCTTAAGATTTATGAAGGAATGGCCAATATTTCTTTAAATGAATCTAAAGGGGAAAAGGTCTATGATCAAAAAGGCAAATACTTGTTTTCAATTCTGGAATGCCAACACATAATAACGGTTCAGTCAAGAGCCCCACAAATATTCATTTTAATAGTTTTTTCTTTTTTATTCTTTTCTTGTGGTCTTTATTTTCTTTTTTCCCCAACAAACAAAAAAATCTTTATTGGTATAATATCCCTTCTAGTATTAAGGGTGTTTTTTATCTATTTTCCCTTTCCTGATACTTGGAACGACCTTGATTTTAATTCAGCTAGTTTATTTGCTTGGAATTTTTTATTTCCTAACTTATTATCTGTTTTCCTGAATGGAATAACACTGATTTTTATAATTTTCTTTATACTAAAGTTAAGGTATGGTAACGCTACTTTTCAAATCTATAAAGTTGTTCTTCTCTTTTTAAGCTTGTTTTTATTTTGGTCTTTCAATAGCATATTATTAGAGGTTCTGGTTTCCAATGCTACGATACCCCTAACTTTAACAGACCCTTTTTTATTAAACAGTTATTCATACTCTGTATTACTGCTTTTCGCGTCGCTCAATTATACTTTTTATCGTTGCTTTCTTCAACTATTAAAAAGACCAAATCCAAAGTTCTTTTATGCAGCACTCCTTTTGTTTTGGTTGCTGACTTCTTTTTCTTTCTTAATTTTTTATCCAATCAGTCCTTTTGTTTTACTGGCACCAACAGCATTAATCATCTTTGAGGCAGTAGGAAAAACCAAAGAAAACAGGCATCAAAACGCCCTGTTCTTATTATTAATTTTAGCCTTTTTCTCTTTCGTTTTTGTGTTCGTAAACAGTGAAAGTAATAGTAATAAAGAAGCAGAAAAAAAAGAGGTGTATTCTAGCCAACTTACCATCGATAGAGATTACGAATTAGAATTAGATTATAACAGTCAATCTTCACAAATAAAAGCGGATACTTTTCTTACTTCGATTTTTTCTAAAATTAATCCAGGGGTAATTGTGTCCGGATTAAATTCTTATTTAGAAAATAAATATTTAAAGGGTATTTGGGATGGTTATGATATAAATGTCCACATAAAGCCACTTTCAGGTGACATAATATCTAATAATGAACTAAGCAAAAAAGAGCTAGAAGATTTAATTATTAATAAAAGCGAAAAATCCGAGATTGATAGCTCAGTGTTTTTTATTAGAGATGGGGTTTTAGGGATAAGCTACATTATAGTGAATGAAATGTATATAGAAAACAAATACCTTGGCACCCTATATTTTACCTTAAAGTCAAAGAAAATTCCTAAGGAGATTGGGTTTCCTCGATTATTGTTGTCAAATGAAGCGAAAGTCTTCACTGCAATTGAGCAATATGCTACAGCAAAGTATATTAATAATGTTCTTACAAAGCAAAGCGGGCCCTTCAATTTTCCAACCCATCTTACTCAACTCACAAATAATAAAACCCTTGATTTCGTTCAAATAAACAAAAACGGTTATACACATTTTATTAGAAATATTAGGAAGGGGAGCGCTGTTGTTTTATCTACTAAAACAAAAACAAACTATGATTTACTCACCTCTTTCTCTTATATTTTTTGTTTCTGGGGGGCCTTGTTATTATTAAGTCAAATCGCATTGATTTTCTTTAGAAAACAACGCTTAGAATGGTCACTTGCTTTTAAAATTCAGGTAGCGTCCGTTACTCTCGTGGCCCTTTCACTATTGTTTTTCGGTGTAATCTCAGTTTTATTTGTAAGCACGCAATACAATTCTTTTACAGATCGAACTATTATTGAAAAGGCGCATGCAATGGAAGATGAGTTGGCAAGTAAAACCAATTCCTTAAAAGATTTTTCCGCTCCAGAGAACACATTGTTTTTAGAAAGTTTATGCTTAAAGCTTTCTAAAATGTTTGAAACAGACATTAATATTTATGACTCGAAAGGATTCCTTTTAGCCACATCAAAGCCCAAGATGTTTAGTTTAGGCCTACTGAGCAAACAAATAAATACCGCAGCATTATTAAAAATTAAAAAGGGAAAAGAAAGCCTCTTTTCACAAAAAGAGAACATAGGAACCTTATCGTTTAACTCGACCTATCTTCCTTTGAGGAATAATCAAGGCCTTGCATTTGGTTATTTAAACATACAAAACTTTAATAAGCAAAGAGAGCTAGAAATGCAAATTCAGCAGTTTATCGTTGCTATTATGAATGTTTTTCTGTTGTTGTTGTGTGTTGCAATTATAATTTCATTATTAATTTCAAATAGGCTGGTACAACCCCTAAAACAACTACAATTAAAAGTAAAACAGATACAATTCTCCAATAGAAACCAGCACATTCAATACACGAATAGGGATGAAATAGGGGAAATTGTAAGTGCTTATAACGGTAAACTAGATGAATTAGAATTAGCAATAAAACAACTAAAAGCAAATGAAAGGGAGTCTGCCTGGAGGGATGTCGCAAAACAAGTGGCCCATGAGATTAAAAATCCTTTGACACCCATAAAACTGAGTGTGCAACATTTACTCAGATTATATGATCCAAGCAATCCGGCTTCTCAAGAAAAATTACAGTCCGTTGTACAATCAATCATTGAACAGATTGATGCTTTAACGAAAATCACGAATGATTTTTCAAATTTCGCTCAAGTTCCCCAACCCGTAAAACAAAACGTTGACATTATTTTATTGACCCGTAGCTGTGTTTCAGTTCTTGAATTAACAGAAAAAATAGAATTTATTATTAAAACTGAATTAAAAACACACCTGGTTTTAATTGATAAAGAACAGTGGATTCAGGTTTTAAATAATTTATTAAAAAATGCTACTCAGGCTTGTGCAGGATTAGAAAATGCTAAAGTTACAATTCGAATTAAGGACATCAAGAAAGGATTTACTTTAGAAATTACGGATACGGGTTGTGGAATGAATGCTGATAAATTAAGTAAGGTTTTCACGCCTTATTTTACCACAAAATCTAGTGGTAGTGGTATAGGACTTTCTATTGTAAAACAAATTGTAGAAAATCATGGAGGACAAATTATCTGTGATTCCAAAGAAGGGGTGGGAAGCACTTTTGTGGTTACGGTTGCTTAATCAAATAGATTACCGCTTTCTTTTCTTGTTTTCTGCCACCTTATTTTTAATTTTAACACCGAACAAACATATTCTTACTTTTGTTAGAATATTTCAATACTGAATTTAATGTCATCGAAGAAAAATTTGACTTATTGTCTAGACATATTAAATAGACAGCGATTAAGTACTATTGAAGTTTCTGTTGGATCTGTTAATATTGGAGGATTGTCGCCCATTAGAATTCAATCGATGACTACGACAGACACAATGGATACGGATCGATCTGTTGAGCAGTCTGTAAGAATGATCGCCGCTGGATGTGAAATTGTTCGGTTGACAGCACCAAGTAAAAAAGAAGCTGAAAATCTTGGATTAATTAAAAAGGAATTAAGAAGGTTAGGCCTATCCACCCCGCTTGTTGCAGACATTCACTTCACTCCAAATGCAGCTGAAATAGCGGCGCTTTTAGTTGAGAAAGTTAGGGTGAATCCAGGAAATTATGCCGACAAAAAGAAATTTGAGGAAATAGATTATACCGAGGAATCTTATCAAGCGGAATTGGTTCGTATTGAAGAAAAGTTCACCCCATTAGTCTTGCTTTGTAAAAAACATGGTACAGCCATGAGAATAGGAACAAACCACGGCTCTCTTTCTGATCGTATTTTAAGCAGATATGGCGACACCCCAGAAGGAATGGTGGCATCAGCAATGGAGTTTATCGCTATTTGTGAAAAGCATTCATTTGATCAAATTGTCGTATCAATGAAAGCAAGCAATACCATTGTAATGGTTCAGGCATATAGATTATTAGTGTCCAAAATGCTCGAAAGCAATAAAATTTATCCCCTACATTTAGGTGTAACAGAGGCTGGAGACGGTGAAGATGGGAGAATTAAGTCGGCTGTTGGTATTGGTGCCTTGTTGGAAGATGGTATAGGTGACACTATTCGTGTTTCTTTAACGGAAGAACCTGAGTTTGAGATTCCTGTTGCACAAAAAATAGCAGCGAAATATAAGAATCAGGATCTTTTCAAGCTGCCTAAATTTGAGGGAGAATTGCCTTATAATCCTTATGAATATGAAAGGAGAGAATCTACTTTAGTACATAATATTGGTGGAAAAAATGTCCCTGTTGTCATCGCTGATTTCTCAAAAAAAGATGTTATTACCCCAGCCAGCTTCTTCGCGTTCGGATATAATTATTCTCACAATTTGGATAAATGGAACCTACAAGATCAGGCGGCAGATTATGTTTATATTGGAGATAATCGTATCGATTTTGAGGTGCCTGGAACACTAGGCGTTATCTGTTCGTGGCTAAATTGGTCCACAAACTATGAAAATAAAAAAGGGTATTATCCCCTTATTGCGCAGGGTGATTTATTTAAAATTGACAAAAATCAGCAGGCGTTTTTAAGTGTTGAAGCAACAGAAAATTTACCAGAAAACATAGTGGATTTCCCCAAGTTAATTCTCGTGGCGAAAACAAAATTCTCAAACAAAACACAAATATTTCGCAGTTTATATTTGAATTTAGCGAAAAATAAGTTATTAAACCCAGTAATTTTAAGTTTTGATTCTGATGATACTGACCAAGAAAATTTTCAATTAGAAGTTTCAAGTGATGCGGGTTCCATGTTGATTGATGGCTTTGGTGATGGTATTTGGATTAACGCAAGGCAGCCTCAAAAACTAATTAACTCAACCGCTTTTGGAATTTTACAAGCTACAAGAACTAGAATTTCAAAGACGGAATATATTTCTTGTCCTTCCTGTGGACGAACGCTTTTTGATTTGCAAGAAACAACTGCAAAAATCAGAGCGCGCACTTCGCATTTAAAAGGGTTAAAAATTGGAATAATGGGATGCATTGTTAATGGTCCAGGCGAAATGGCGGATGCTGATTATGGTTATGTTGGTACAGGCCCCGGAAAAATCCATTTGTATAAAGAAAAAACAGTGGTAAGAAAGAACGTCCCAGAATCTGAGGCGGTGGAAGCATTAATTGAATTAATTAAAGAAAATGGTGATTGGCAGTCACCGAAAGTATAAGATTAAGCGTTGTTAATGCGCAATACACAATTAATAGTTGAATACTCATCGCAATATCTCATTATAACTTAGTACTTTTTATATAATTTCGTCTTATGTCAAATACAGCAGAGCAATTTAATAAAAAGGGAATTCGGACAAGTTATGTCTCAACGATTATCGGAATTTCATTAGTATTATTCATGATTGGACTCGTTTTAAGCGGGGTTTTTGGACTTAATAATATTCAAACACAAGCTAAAGAGAATTTACAAGGCGATATTTTTTTTAAGTCTACTTTAAATGATGCTGACATAAAACAAGTCGAGCAGTCATTAAAATCGTGGAAAGAGTTTAATAATATTTGGTTCGTTTCCTCCGAAAGAGCAGTTCAAGAATTTGGCGGGGAGGGCAGTGCTGAAATCAAACAATTATTAGAAGGAGAAAACCCGCTTCCACCTTCTTTGTGTTTTTCACCAAAGGCAAATTACGCCAATAAAGAAGGAATGAAATATATTAAAGCCAAATTATTAAAGTTTTATAGGAACGAAATTGATGAGGTAAATTATGATGAGGCGAGTGTAAACAGGGTTAATTTAGGATTTAAACAGTTTGTAATTTTGTTTTTATCTATTGCCGCCTTGTTAATAATTATTGCTGTGGCGATGATAAATAATACTATAAGAATGTCGCTCTACGCCAAAAGATTCACAATAAAAACGATGCAATTGGTTGGAGCCACTAGTAAACACATTAGAAAACCATTCTTAAAACAGGCTATTATTCAAGGTGTATTATCAGCGATATTGGCACTTGGTTTTTTAATGAGTGTGTTCTTCGCTCTTAACAATGTTATAGAAACCTTTGAAATCAGTTTTACAATAGAAATGTTGTTGTTGTTAATTGGATCACTGTTATTATTAGGAATTTTTATTACCCTTGTCTCCACTTGGTTTGCATTAAACAAGTATCTTCGTATGAAATTGGACGATTTATATTAAACAACATGAGTAAGCCCCTTAAACAATTTGGTTTCCACCGCGAAAACTACAAGCTTCTATTAATAGGTTTAGCAATCAACATTATTGGTTTTATCTTAATGATTGGTGGCGGGACGTCTGATCCAAATAAATTTAATGGAGCGGAACTTTTTAGTAATACACGAATTACTCTAGCGCCCTTATTAATAGTTGTTGGCTACATAGTCATAATATTTTCAATTATGAAAAAAGGAAAGCCAAGCGAATCAAGCGATAAGGATTCAATAGACTCCACGAAAAAGTAGCAGTAAATCTCCATGACAACTTTAGAAGCAATCCTTTTAGCGTTAACAGAAGGGGTAACAGAGTTTTTGCCTATTTCGAGTACAGCACACATGATTTTTTTAAGTTCAATTTTTGGCATTAGTCAAGATGAATTTGTAAAAATGTTTCAAGTATCAATTCAATTAGGAGCTATTTTAGCGGTTGTATTTCTTTATTGGCGTAAATTTTTCGACTTCAAATCTAAACAGTTCTATTTTAAATTATTTTTAGCAGTCATACCCGCTCTTGTATTGGGAAAATTATTCGATGATAAAATTGAAGCGGTTTTGGAGAAGCCTATTCCTATTGCCATTACCTTAGTCATAGGAGGTGTTGTTTTGTTATTTATCGATAGATTATTTAAAAACCCCCACATTAATCAAGAGGAAAATATTGGTATTTTGCCCGCAATTAAAATTGGGATTTGGCAATGTCTTGCAATGATGCCAGGAACAAGTCGAGCAGCAGCCTCTATTATTGGAGGAATGCAGCAAGGATTAAACAGAAAAACTGCAGCAGAATTTAGTTTTTTCTTGGCTGTTCCAACCATGTTGGCAGTCACCACTTATTCCTTGTTTTTGAAGGACTGGAATTATCATGGAGTTGAACAATCGGGAATAAAAATGATATTTTCTAGTAGCAATAACACCATGCTTTTTTTTCTAGGTAATATTGTCGCATTTATTGTCGCAATTATTTCTATAAAGTTTTTCATGGGAATCATTAGCAAATATGGCTTTAAAATTTGGGGCTGGTACCGCATAATTATAGGCCTAGTGCTTGTTGCATATTTTTCCATTACATGATAGATTTCATTAACGGTAAAACTATCCTTGTGGATAAACCATTGGGATGGACTTCCTTTGATGTAGTGAATAAAATAAGATGGAATCTCAAGCAGAAACTAAAGGTTAAAAATATAAAAGTTGGTCACGCAGGAACTTTGGACCCGCTTGCTTCAGGTCTTCTCGTTATTTGTATAGGAAAGAATACCAAGTTAATAGATTCTATGATAGGCCAGGACAAAGCCTATTCTGGAACATTTTTATTAGGCAAGTCCACTCCCTCTTATGATTTAGAAACAGAGTTTGATGCCGTTTTTGAGATTAGTAAAATAGATTTATCGCAAATAGATGTAATTGTTCAGTCTTTTCTTGGCGAACAAGATCAAGTTCCCCCCATTTTCTCTGCTAAGCAGGTTGATGGTAAAAGAGCCTATGACTATGCAAGAGAAGGGAAAACTTTAGTGCTCCCGCCCAATCGAGTGAACATTAAAGAATTTAGTGTTGATACAACTAATTTCCCCGAAATCAATTTTAAGATTGTTTGTTCTAAGGGAACTTATATTAGATCATTGGCCTCAGACTTTGGGAAAAAATTAAATTCGGCAGCTACGCTAATTGCCTTAAGAAGAACAGCTTCGGGATCTTTTTTAATTGATAACGCAAAAACCGTTGAGGAGTGGATTTCAATTATTAAAGGATAGGGAAAACTTATAAAAAGGTGTATATTTAACTAAATATACGCACTATGAAAACAATTTTCAACTTATTTTTCTTCCTCTTTTTAAGCGCTTCTGCGCTTTATGGACAATGCCAATTTGTGTTTGTTAGCACTACAGGAACTCCAACAGCAGCGGGTACTCAACAAGATCCAGTGGATATCAACACTGCTTTTTTGACCACTCCAGATAATGGCTATATTCGATTAGCAACAGGAACTTATAATGTTGATAATTCACTAAGCCTTAATGGGAATAATATAATGGTAGAAGGGGGTTTCATTGCAGCGCAAGCATGGACCAAAACTAGTTTAGCCGGCGCAACTACAATTTATCGTTCCGCTTTAAATGTGCAGGGGCCAATGATTGCACCAAGACTAAGTGTATTTGAGATATTAGGTAAAAACGATTTTCGTCTTCAAGACATAACAATTCAAGTAAGTAATGCCCCTCAAGCAAGTATATCATCCCCATATGGAACATCTGTTTACGGTGTTTATTTATACAGCTGTTCTAATTATAAGTTTGTTAGATGTTCGTTTATTATAGGTTCTGCATCAAATGGTTTATCAGGAACGCCAGGGCTTACGGGTTTAGCGGGATCAAATGGCGCAATAGGTTCTGCTGGCTCTTGTGATGGTGGAACATGTACTTTTAGTAGCGGTCAAGCTGGGGGAGCAGGCGGAGCGGGCGGAGCGGGCGGTGGTGGAACTACAGGTGGTGCTGGAGGATCTGGTACTGTTGGTCAACAAAACAATGGAGTTGGCGGTTCAGCTGGATCTGGAAGAAATGGTGGTGGCGGTGCCGGTGGTGGCGCAGGTGGTGATGAATGTTCTACCAATAATGCAGGTTTAAGCGGAACCGGCGGCGCATCCTCCTGTTTGGTCGGCGCTCAAGGTGGAGCAAGAGGATTAGATGGAGACCCTGGAGGTGATGCAACGCCTGGCACCTCAGGTGCTAATGGCACCAATGGAATTAACGGAGCCGATGGAAATTTAGGTTTTGATTTAGGAGTCTTTTGGACGCCTGGATCACAAGGTATTGCCGGTACTGATGCTTGTGGAGGCGCCGGAGGAGGTGCCGGAGGCGGAGGCGGAAGACAAGTTTGTTCGCTATGTGATAATGGCCCTGGAAATGGTGGATCAGGCGGTGGTGGTGGTGGCCAAGGCGGCCAAGGCGGTCAAGGTGGATACGGAGGAGGAAGTGCCTTTGGGTTTTATTTAAATCAAAATGGAAATAATGGCCAAGTAATAGATTGTAATATAGTGAACGGAAATTTAGGATTGGGTGGAACTGGAGCTTCTGGCGGTCTGGGTGGCGCTGGTGGTTTTGGCGGCTCACAACAAACAACATGTAATGCTCAAATTGGTGAAGGTGGCGCTGGTGGTAATGGAGGCGCTGGAGGCGTTGGTGGAAAAGGAGGAAATGGAATGGATGGGATTAGTGCTAATGTTTATGTTGCTTCTGGAGCTGCATTAACAAGTTCGATAATTAATTTCAATTTGCTTTTACAGCCAGAAATACAGGCGTCTTATGCTTCTTGTACGAATACTATAATTCAAGTTACTGATATTACCATTCCAACAGGCGTAAGCGATTGGACTTTTACAACTGCAGCAACTTTTCAAACCGCATCAGCAAACCCAGCACAAACCTCACCCAATGCTATTGGTTATACCAGTATTGCACATGCTAATAGTGTTTACACCGATTTCATAAATATCACATGTCAAAGCGATGTACTTACATTAAATCAAAATATTTGTTTTGGCGATAGTGTTTTGTTGGGAGGCTTATATTATGCTGCCACAGGCGCATATACTTATGTTGGTACAAACAGTCAAGGCTGTGATAGTATTGTTACTTTAAATCTAACGGTAGAGAATCTTAACAATACAATTACCTCTAATGGCTTGGTATTGAGTTCTGCCCAATCGGGATTAATTTATCAATGGATTAATTGCTCAAACAACACTAACATATCTGGTGCAAATTTAGGATCGTATACCGTCTCTCAAAATGGTACTTATGCCGTAATTAGCACTAATCCTAACGGATGTTCGGATACATCGAATTGCATAACCATTGATTTTATTGGTTTGGAAGAGATGGGTAGTAGCGCATTTACGGTTGCTCCAAATCCGATTGGCAACCAACTTACTTTTATGAGCAACTTTAATTTTACGGGAACTATTTATCTAACAGACATCAATGGTAGAATAATTGAACAAATAGAGCTTGAAAATCAAATAGAAAAAACAATAGATTTCCCCTTTCCTGCAGGAGTTTATTTTGTAAAGATCATGTCTGTTGGACATGAGGAGACATTAAAGTTGTTAAAAATGTAGTGTTTTCACATTCTACATGACACATATGCCCTGACTTTGGGAAAAGATAAAAATGGGTGTCGTCAGATAAAAAAACAGGCTCAAAATCAGAGATGTTTACTAGATGATCTAAGGCTCCATGAATAATATAAATATCGGCCTTGTTCTCTATAACAAATGATGTGAAGTCTTTCCGGTTGCCCATTGCAATAGAGCAATATGCCATATCTTTGGGTAATATTTTTGAAGCTTCATTTATTAAAAGAAGCATTTCTTTTTTATATTTCTTCGTATCAGAAAAAAGTCTTGGGATGGCTTCAGACAGAAAAAAATCTTTCGCTTTAAATACAATTTCAGCCACCCTTAAACGATCTTTTTTACGCTGTAAATTATCGGTCCAATAATTAGAATTTAATAGGGTAATTTTTCGACAACCCAAATCAAAAGCCTTTAGTTCAAGCGCTACATATCCCCCCATTGAATGACCAATTACATGATATAATTCCAATTTCAAGTGATCAATTACTTCTTTTACTTTTATGGCCATTGCTTCGATTGATGGACTGGTATCGCTAATCCCTATTGATTTACCATGACCAGGCAGATCAATTAAAATAGATTGAACAGAAAGTGTTTCCAATGCTAAATGTTTCCACATAGACGAAGACTCCAAATATCCGTGGAGAAAAACGACAGGAAATCCAGTTCCCTTAATGCTATAATGTAACAATTGAGATTTTTAGTGCATCAATTCTTCGATGGCTTCAGCTTCGATAGGGATGTCACCCATAAGATTAAAAGGCGCGCCCTTTTCTTGAACCACCAAGTCATCTTCGAGACGAATACCTAATCCTTCTTCTGGAATATAAATTCCCGGCTCACAAGTGAAGACCATTCCAGCTTTTATAGGCAAGTTCCACAAGCCTACATCATGTGTATCTAATCCAAGGAAGTGAGAAGTCCCATGCATAAAATACTTTTTATATGCAGGCCAATCAGCGCTCTGATTTTTAATGTCGTCTAAGCTAATTAATTTTAATTTCACTAACTGTTCTTCCATGATAAGTCCAACCTGCTTGTGGTAATCCACCATCATAGTCCCTGGAACTAATAATTTTTCAGCTTCCTTTTTAACATGTAAAACTGCATTATATACTTCTTTTTGGCGCTTGGTAAACACGCCCGAAACAGGAATACACCGGGTAAGGTCTGAGGCATAATTTGCATATTCCGCTCCCACATCTAATAAAATAACGTCTCCTTCTTGACACTGTTGGTTGTTTTCAATATAATGTAAAACACAAGCGTTTTTCCCGGAGGCGATGATAGGTGTGTAGGCAAAACCCTGTGATCTGTTTCTAATAAATTCATGTATAAGTTCCGCTTCAATTTCGTATTCCCATACTCCAGGCTTCACAAAATCTAAAATCCGTCTTACCCCGGATTCTGTAATTTTACAGGCCCGCTGCATTAAATCTAATTCAATAGAGCTTTTAATAGAACGAATCTCATGCATTATTGGAGCTGATTTTTTTACAGAATGCCCAGGAAAATCTTGCTTCACTTTTTTAATAAAGCGATCCTCTCTTGTTTCTACTTCAGTAGAAGCGCGCAAATGCTCATTGGTATTGAGGTAGATGTTCTCGGCCT
>Ga0315908_10002176_pt1 | contig 14468 bp, 13 predicted proteins | sample LakEriMetagenome_12_FD_203520 | JGI IMG/M metagenome (GOLD analysis project Ga0315908, IMG submission 203520) | Freshwater fungal communities from buoy surface, Lake Erie, Ohio, United States - Buoy 4 MA124 | ecosystem: Environmental > Aquatic > Freshwater > Lake > Lake biofilm | place: USA... | reverse complement strand
AGAAATCGAGTGGTTCAACCAAGCCAAAAGCGGCTTTGTAACCGAAAGCATTGATTCCATCGTCTGCAGTGTTAGGATCATCGATCCAGTCCCATTGATTGACTCCGTAAGCATTGAATTTGAACGTAAGGTGAATCGCCATGTTCCATTGCAAGTAAAGTCCAAGTTCCTCCGCATGCTCCAGAATTCGGTCCATTTCCTGCGCTTGATGCAGGCGTGATGTATAATTACCCACGTTTTCCCATTCGATTTCATTGCTTGCAGGAAACTGAATAATTCGAGCTGTTTTTACACCATTTATGGACACCTTGGTCATGTATTCGATGTACTTTTCATACACTCGTGGTACACTAAAGTTAGGCCGATAATTTTCAGAGGCAGGCCCCATCAACTGAGCAAACTCAGGATCCATGTATGGATTTGTTTCAGGCCATTTGATGTTTGGCCCTATAGCAGGAAAGAAGGTGTTACCTAGTTCCAAATACCGCTGGTTTTCTGCCACACGCACATATCCTAGATCATTCGACGGCACAACATTAAACTCTAGAGGTGCACTTTTTTCAGTGACGCCATCCTTTGTTACAAGATAAAAAACGGCGCGCCATACTCCACTCTCAGGGGGTGCGAAACGCACTAAGTATTGGTTTTGTGTGGGCATTTCAACCCATCCGCCGAGCTTTTTGTATTCATCATCCAGGTAAAGATCATTTTTCGGTCCTGGTTTCAAGGGATTTTTCATCCACGATTTAAACTCAGCATTGTAGAAGCCGTCTATCACTATTTTCGTTCCTGTTGCTACATGCTCGAATTCACCATAAAAACGCATTTCCCATTCCAAATAGGGATTTAACACATCGGATTGGTTTGCTGTTTCTTCACGCTGCGAGGTAATCGTTACAAATTGACTGACCTTATCCTCGATTTCTTTTGGGAAGTGAAGTGAAAACTCCGCTTTTGAAAAGCAAGGAATTGCTGAGAAATCAGTCGGTTCAACAACAGTAACCTTCACATTATCTAGGACAACACCCGTCACACCTGTATTCGGACGAATTTGGGCCATCGTGGCAAACGCATTGATAAGCAAAAATATCCAAAGGCTTTTATTCATGGCTGTCTGAATTTAGGTCAATTAAGTATTCTTCTTCAACCGTTCTGCGGGAATGCAAAACACATTGTCATGCGCTGGCAAAGCGTGATCACCTTCAATTTCTATGAGTGTTGATTTCCTCTCTTTTGTCCCTTTCAATCGGAAAAAGTGATAGTCACCCAAGGCACGTATTTGATTCAACGCGTCAATCGATGAAACTGAAACCGCTGAAGATACTTCAATGATGACAATTGGTCGACAACGCGCAAAGGTCTTTGTAGCACCGGCCAATACATAGGTTTCGTAACCTTCCACATCTATTTTCACCATTGAAATGGGCGATTCGCTGCAATAGATGTTATCAAGGGATTCAACAGAAATTTGAGTTCCTTCGCTTCCATCCTGAACGACCATTGATGCGCCTCCTCGATTGATCTGAATATTTTCATAAATGGTTGCTGTTCCTTTCTCTGCACCTAAAGCATAACCATAGATGGTGATGTTCTTACATTCATTGATCATCATGTTGTCATGCAAGAGGAGTGCAGTGTTCGGCAAGGCTTCGAAGGAATGAACATGACCTTGCGGCCCAATGCATTTCGCTGCAAAAATCGACATCAAGCCAATGTTTGCGCCAATATCCACAAAAATATCCCCAGAATGAAGGTAGTCCTCCATGAAAGAAAGAACACCCTTTTCGTAGGTGCCCGTCTCATGTAAACTTCGCTCCACGCCATTGTCTATCGTCGGATCAATGCGCAATGAAATACCGTGGATTGTCTCCAAAATGTATGGTCCGGATGCTTTCGGGATCAATAGTTTAGGAAGAAAGGAAGCTAACTTGCGAATACCTCGAACGTCGATGTCCCGCACAAAACTGATTAGTTTGTGGCGAAATGAATAGTTCTTGACACGCAATAACGCCATTAGTACAATTCCTCTTGTAGTTGTGCAATTTTCGAATCAGCGAGATAATCATCGTACGGCATCATCTTGTCAATGATTCCGTTAGGGGTGATTTCAATGATTCGATTGGCTACCGTATTCACCAATTCATGGTCATGAGAAGTGAACAGGATCGAACCTTGGTATTCTTTCATACCGTTATTGAGTGCGGTAATCGATTCCAAGTCAAGGTGGTTTGTCGGTTCATCCATCAACAATAGATTCCCTTTCGCCAACATCATTTTAGAAAGCATACAGCGCACTTTTTCTCCTCCTGAAAGGACATTCGCCGTTTTCATCGCCTCTTCACCTGTGAAAAGCATACGTCCAAGGAAGGTGCGCAAGTACACCTCTTCCCGTTCTTCGTCAGTTTGTGCGTATTGACGCAACCAATCAATCAGTGGAAGCTTGTCTGTGAAGTATTCGTGGTTGTCGTTTGGCAAATAAGCCGTTGTAATCGTTGTTCCGCACGTAAATTCACCAGCATCTGCTTTCATTCTACCGTTCAAAATTTCGAACATCGCGGTAAGTGCAACTGAGTTTCTTGAAATGAAAGCGATTTTGTCTCCTTTGTTAACAGTAATCGTTAAGTCTTTGAACAATGATTTCCCATCCACTGATTTTGCCAAACCATCGATGGAGAGAATCTGATTTCCTGCATCTCGTTCTTGGTGAAACGTGATTCCTGGATACTTACGGCTTGATGGCTGAATTTCCTCCAAATCAAGGTTATCCAACATTTTTCTTCGGCTTGTCGCTTGTTTCGATTTTGCCGCATTCGCTGAGAAACGAGAGATAAACTCCATGAGTTCCTTCTTCTTTTCCTCCGCTTTCTTGTTTTTATCTGAACGTTGACGCATCGCCAATTGTGACGATTGGTACCAAAACGAATAGTTACCTGTGAACAGGTTGATTTTGCTGTAGTCGATATCGCAAATGTGGGTACATACCGTATCCAAGAAGTGACGGTCGTGGGATACAACGATCACCGTATTTCTAAAGTCAAGGAGGAAGTCCTCTAACCAGCTGATCGTTGCTAAGTCAAGGTCATTGGTTGGCTCATCGAGTACCAAGACATCAGGGTTTCCGAACAAGGCTTGTGCAAGCAATACACGAACTTTCAAGTCATTGGACAAATCCTCCATTTTGAGGTAGTGCTTTGACTCTTCAATCCCCAAGTTGCTCAACAATGTCGCTGCATCCGTTTCAGCATTCCATCCTTCCAAGTCTGCAAATTCACCTTCAAGTTCAGCGGTACGCATTCCGTCTTCATCCGAAAAATCTGGCTTTGCATACAGCGCATCCTTTTCCACCATGATTTCAAACAAACGCTTGTGCCCCATGATTACCGTTTGAAGCACTTCGATGTCGTCGAATTCAAAGTGGTTCTGTTTCAACACGGCAAGACGTTTCCCTGGTTCTAGTTCGACACGACCCGTTGTTGGATCTTGCTCTCCTGTTAGAATCTTCAAGAATGTCGATTTCCCCGCTCCATTGGCACCAATGACACCATAGCAGTTGCCATTGACAAATTTCACATTTACCTCATCGAAAAGGACACGTTTACCAAATTGAAGAGAAAGATTATTGACTGAGATCATGATGAATTATTACTTTAATTAAATGTTATTTATAACTTGATTTTCAATTTATTGAAGCCACTTTAAATTTCGAGAATACAGAAAAACGAACAATCCTGAAATCAACAGATTGAGAATAATGATGATGCTAGGAATATCAGCAGGTGTGACAAAAAGATAGACTTGAATTACTGAAATCAAAGAGTAAGCGATATAGACGTGAAAGCCTATTTTTCTTCCCATCCACATCAAAATAGCGGCAGAAAGGCCGGTCATTAAAACCACCATTGCAACTGTTGTAGAGGCATAAAAATGTGCATTCAACCCTTCCAACATGCGCTGCAACTTCTCGAGCATTACAGCCATACTTTCCATATTCAGTTCACGCATTTGATCGATTGATTTCACCATTTCGACTTTTTGTTCCGTCATCTTCTCGGCACTCAATGGGCCTCCAAGCAGTTTCGGAAAACCAGATAGGATGTCCATACCCGTAGAAATGAACGTTAGAATGCAAAGCACCGATAGGAACTGCGGTCTTTTCGGTTGGAAAGGCGTTCCTTCATCAATGAAATCTCTATTTACTTCGTTTTGATCCATGAACTTAGTTTAACTGTTTAATAAACTGAACACTTTGATGCATCAAAGGATGCATGTATTCATCTTGTGAAATATAGGGCACAATCGCTCTAAAATCAGCCAGAAAAGCCTCAATTGACGGGGATGATTTCAATGGCCTTCTAAATTCAATGGCCTGAGCTGCAGTGAGTAACTCAATTCCTTGCAATGACAGACAATTGTCAATGACTTTATAGAGTTTTGTTGCTGCATTCGCCCCCATGCTCACGTGATCTTCTTGACCGTTTGACGAATCAATGGAATCAATGGATGCTGGGGTGCAGAATTGCTTGTTTTGGCTTACGATAGACGCTGCGGTATATTGCACAATCATGAACCCTGAGTTCAATCCAGCATTTTCAGCCAAGAATGGAGGCAGGTTTCGTGTACCTGAAATCAATTTGTACACCCGACGTTCCGAAATTGATCCCAGTTCTGCCATCGCAATGGCCAAGAAATCCATGGTGATCGCTAGCGGTTGTCCGTGAAAATTCCCCGCAGATACAATGTCTTCCTCCTCAGGAAAAACTGTAGGGTTATCCGTAACTGCGTTTACTTCACGCTCTACAATCGTTGAGCAGTAATCAATGGCATCTTTTGAGGCGCCATGCACTTGTGGGATGCATCGGAAGGAATAGGGATCTTGAACGTGCGCTTTTGACTGCTGAATGATCTCACTTCCTTCAAAAATTAATCGAAATGCTTTCGCTGTTTGAATTTGTCCTTGTTGATTGCGAATTGTATTCACATTCTTTTGAAACGGTTCTGGACGTCCATCATAGGCCTCCAAAGAAAGACCTGCGACCGTTATCCAGTTGTTCCAGAGCTGATGTGCTTTACCCACGGAATACGAAGCGTAAGCGCTCATAAACTGAGTTCCATTCAACAAAGCCAATCCTTCTTTCGATCTCAATTCAATGGCTTCAACACCAATGGCTTTCAACACATCGACTGAAGGGTGCTTTTTCCCTTGAAACCACACCTCACCTTCTCCAATTAAAGGAAGAGAAAGATGCGCCAAAGGAGCTAAATCACCTGAGGCACCCAGGCTTCCTTGTTGGTATACAACAGGTAGTATATTTTGGTTGAAAAATGTGATTAAACGTTCTACGGTGACCAATTGAACACCTGAATTCCCGTGGGAAAGTCCAAGTATCTTAAGTAACAACATGCGTTTTACCAAATCTTGTGGCACTTCATCCCCCATCCCGCAGGCATGAGAAATGACCAGGTTTCGTTGCAACTGCCCAAGCGAATCACTGTCCACGTTAGTATTGCACAAAGAACCAAAACCTGTATTTACACCATAAACAATTCTATCACTTTCACCAATCGTTACATCGAGATATTCTCGACATCGTACAATCGCTTCACGCGCGTCAGCACCCAAGACCAACTCAGTGTGTTGAGCCAAAATCTCTTCAATTTCTTGAAGTGAAATCCATTGATTGTTAAGTGTATACTGTTGCATGCGACTAGGGTATCATGATGTCAATAAGTTCTTGCTCAGTAACATGTTTTTGCTTTCCGCTCTGCATGTCCTTCAAAAGAATCGTTCCCATTTTAAGTTCTTCCTCACCAATCATCGCTACAAACCTTGCTTTGCGGTCATTGGCATATTTCATCTGTTTTTGCAATTTCGCTTGACTAGGATACAACTCGCAGTCAAGGCCTTTTTGACGAAGTGCATGGACGACTTTCATACAATAGTGTTCCTCTTGCACACCAAAATTGGTAAAGAGTAAAGAAATCGATTGATCGGTATCTTCTGGAAATAAGTTGAGCTCGGTGAGTACATCGTAAATACGGTCAGCACCGAACGATACGCCAACACCAGAAAGTCCTTTCATTCCAAATAATCCTGTAAGGTCGTCATAACGTCCACCACCACAGATACTTCCCATCTTCACATCGTGTACATTCACTTCGAAGATTGCACCAGTGTAGTAGTTCAATCCACGAGCTAAGGTCACATCAAATTCAACGATTCCCTTGCGCAAACCGAGAATTTCCAGTTGTTGTAGAACATAGTCCAATTCTTCCAAGCCTTTCAATCCAATTTCACTTTCCGCAAGAAAGGTGCGCATGAGCCCAAGTTTTTGTTCATTTGAGCCTGTAAACGCAAACAAAGGACGAATTCGTTCGATTGCAGCATCTGAAACACCTTTCGTTGACAACTCATTCAACACGCCTTCTTGACCGATTTTATCCAATTTATCAATCGCAACAGTGATATCAATCAATTTATCAGACTCACCGCTTACCTCTGCAATTCCAGTCAGAATCTTTCGGTTATTGAGTCGAATGGTGAATCCTGGCAGTTTTAAGTCGGACAGTACGCTATCGAATAGCAGCACAAAATCTACTTCGTAAAGCAATGAATCGCTTCCTACGACATCTGCATCGCATTGGTAAAATTCCTGATAACGACCATGTTGAGGTCGATCAGCACGCCAAACGGGTTGTATTTGATAGCGTTTAAACGGAAATGAAAGTTCATTTTGATGTTGAACAACAAATCGCGCAAAGGGCACGGTAAGATCGTAGCGCAATGCTTTTTCTGACAATGACGACGCAAACTTCGGCAAGTTATCCGATGCTAAAGCTTCCAGATCGGCCTTTCTGACCTTTTCACCAGAATTTAGAATCCGGAAAATCAAACGATCTCCTTCTTCTCCATATTTCCCCATGAGGGTAGATGACAATTCAAAGGAAGGTGTTTCGATTGGTGCGAAACCATAAGACTTGAACGAACGCTTGATGGTATCAAAAATATACGTTCTTCGCGCAACATCTGCTGGCAGAAAATCGCGAGTTCCTTTTGGTATGGATGGTTTTTGAGACATGTGCGCCACTTTGGTGCGCAAAGATAAAGAATAATCAGCAGTTTAGAGGTATTTCCCCTTGCTGATCCGCATGTTTTTCAGCACTTTCAGACACTTATTTTTCCCAACCAACGCAAGACATTGTCATGCCAAATCACCTCCGATTCTTCTTGTGTTAAAATCCCTGATTCAACAGCAAAATCAATCACACGTCCTGGGTAAGACCTCGCCACTCCTTCCATTTCACCAAGTGGATAGGGATCATCCAGTCCAGCGACAATTTGCGAAGCACCAGCGCGCGTCTTGATCAACTCCAGCGTATGGGAGTCGTGCACCAATGAATCGAAGAAGAGATTTGGATGTCCGAGAGCTTCTCGAGGGTTTGTCGCCCCTTCAAACAAATCAGGACGGCCATCAAAACCTTGCAATCTTCTTCCGTAGTTCGCCTGACCGAGCATGCATCCATGGGCAAAGCAGGTACGGACATTTGGAAAACGATGCAACAGATCTTTCAGGGTAAACAAATGCAAGGTATCAGCCGTTTGCGCCATCATCCAAACCAAGTGAAAACGCCAATAGATGTCCTTTAATTTGACCATCTTTTCAGCGTCGTATGGATGGATTTCTAATGCCAATTTGTATTTATCGGCAAGTTCAAATATGGGAAATACACTTTCATCTGCAACGGAAAGCCATTCACCCGCAGCATTTAGGTAATGGGTTGGTAAACAAAGTAATGAAAGATGTAATTCTTCCACGCAACGTTCAATCTCACGAAGCGCGTCATCCATGTAAAGTGGCTGAACAACAAATCCACTTGTGAATTTATCGGGACGACGTTGCTGAACACTTGCATTGAAGTCATTTTGCCAACGAATTGCATCATCCGCGTCTTGACGTTCCCACCCGTTGCAATAGATTTGAGATAGATTAAGCATTACGCCATGATCAATCGAATAGCGCTCCATCCACTCCAATTTCTCCTCAAAGAAGAAACTAGGGTCAGTAATTGGTCGCGCCCAATCATCTTGACGCATGAATTTCTTGTCGTTATCGATCCAAAACAATTTCTTTTCACGCATAAAATTCGGAATCTCATAGGGCTCAGGAAGCAAGTGTCCGTGTCCATTGATTCGTTTTTTCATAGTGAATAGAATTGGTGTTTTACGAAAATAGTGAATCTACGAATTCATTGCGGTCAAAAAGCTGCAAGTCATTCATCCCTTCCCCTACACCGATATATTTTACAGGAATTTTCATTTGATCTGAGATTCCAATCACAACACCACCTTTAGCAGTGCCATCCAATTTCGTGATGGCCAAGGCATTGATGTCTGTTGCCAAGGAGAATTGTTTGGCTTGCTCGTATGCATTTTGCCCTGTAGACCCATCCAAAACAAGCAATACCTCATGTGGTGCACCTGGAATCACTTTGTCCATGACTCTTTTGATTTTCGTAAGCTCGTTCATTAGATTGACTTTGTTGTGCAAACGACCCGCGGTATCGATGATGACCACATCCGCACCTTGTGCTTTTGCGGATTGCAGCGTATCAAAAGCCACTGAAGCTGGATCCGCGCCCATGCCTTGCTGTACGATTGGAACTCCCACTCTTTCTGACCAGATAATAAGTTGATCGACAGCTGCAGCGCGGAAGGTATCGGAGGCACCTAGGACAACCTTCATACCTGCTTCCTTGAACTGGTGTGCAAGTTTTCCGATGGTTGTTGTTTTTCCAACACCATTGACACCGACAACCATGATAACATAAGGTTGCCCTTCAATTTTCGGCAGCTGAAAGTCAATTTTTCCATTGGAGTTATTCTCTTCAAGCAGTGCAGCAATTTCCTCTTTTAGGATTGTATTCAACTCATCCGTGCCAAGCACTTTATCGCGAGAGACACGTTCTTGAATGCGTTCAATGATCTTAAGCGTTGTTTCTACACCAACGTCTGAGGTGATGAGTATTTCTTCGAGATTATCGAGAACCTCATCATCAACTTTTGATTTTCCGACAATAGAACGAGCAATTCGTGACAAAAAACTCTGTTTTGTCTTTTCCAGCCCTTTGTCTAGGGTCTCCTTCTTCTCTTTTGAGAACAATCCAAAAAACGCCATGCGGTTATATCATAAAAAAAGCTTCCTTCAAAATGAGAGGAAGCTTAAAGTTATACAAAAGAAGGGAAAAATACTAGCTCTTTGTGAACCACTCTTTTACCTTGTCGTTGTGTACGATTTCTTCTTTGAACGTGTAAGAATTCGTCTTCTCAGACTTCACCATCTTGATCACTTTCGTATGCTCTTTACCTCCACCTTTCTGGAGTGATGCCACTACTTTCTTTGCCATGACTCAATATTATTTAATCTCTTTATGAACTGTGTAACGCTTCAAGATCGGGTTGAACTTCTTAATTTCCATACGATCTGGAGTATTCTTACGATTTTTCGTCGTGATATAACGTGATGTACCCGCCATACCTGAATCCTTGTGCTCTGTGCACTCGAGGATTACTTGAATTCTATTGCCTTTTGCTTTCTTAGCCATTTTGCTCTTTTTAAAAATCTACCGTTTCCCAACGGGTAGAACATGGATTATTTCAAAAAACCTTTTTCACGTGCTTCTTTAATGCACGCTGAAATTCCTTTTTTGTTGATAGTTCTCAAAGCTGAAGTCGAGATCTTCAATGTGATTGTGCGATCTTCTTCTGGAAGGTAGAACTTCTTAGAGATCAAATTCGGTAAGAATTTTCTTTTGGTTTTGCGGTTTGAGTGAGAAACATTGTTTCCAACCATTACCGATTTACCTGTGATCTGACAAACTCGTGACATGTTTTCTTAGTGTTATCCTTATTCTAAAATGGGGTGCAAAGTAAATACTTTTTTGGAAAACGAACAAGTATTAACTACTTTTTTTCGTGATGAATTTCCAAAATTTCACAACGAAGCAAATTTAGCGTCGTCAATACGGTCATTTTTATGTTGCGTTCCCTATCGTCACCGAACCTGAAATGTTGCACAAAAGTCCTTGATGGACCTGCAATTGCCACCCATACTGTTCCAACTGGGATCTCATCCGTACCTCCATCCGGACCAGCTACACCAGTTGTTGAAACACAAAAATCCACATTCAATTTTTTTCGTCCATGCTCAGCCATTTGACGTGCAATTTCCTCTGAGACGAGTCCATTCACTTCAATCGCTTCCGCATCCACATCAACTAGGGAAATTTTCACTTCAGGGTCATATGCAACAATACTTCCTTTGAAATATTCCGACGCTCCGGGTTGACTAACAATATCCTGCGCGATAGCACCACCTGTTAGGCTCTCGATGGTACCGATAGAGACATTTTTATCCCTACACGTGATCCCAACAACTTCAGACAGGGTTTGAGCCTCTACTCCATAGACGTAATGAGGCAATTCCCTCCTGATTTCCTCAAAAAAGACATCAATCTCTGGCTTATCCTCTACACCATTTGGTGATGTAATGCGCAATTTCACCATTCCTGGTGAAGGTAAATAGGCCAAACCGAAACCACGTCCACGGACTCGATTTTCCCAATCAGCAATTCGTTCAGCTAAAAAAGATTCTCCCAAGCCTTGCGTCAGAATGGTTTGGTGATAAATGGACTTCAGCGCATACCTTTCTCTGAGTCGAGGCATCACTTGCTCCATCACAATCCCTTTCATTTCATAAGGAACACCTGGCAAGCTGATGACAATGCTCCCTTGACGATCGAACCACATTCCAGCTGCTGTGCCGTAATCATTGGTTAAAATCGTGCATCCTATGGGCAACTCCGCTTGACGAATGTTTGACTCCAACATCGGACGATTTCTTTTGGAGAAGAAGTCTTCAATTTTTTGAAGTGTTGGAACATGGATTTCTAAGGTCGTATCGAACAATTCACACAAGGTATGCTTCGTGATATCATCTTTTGTAGGACCTAGGCCTCCTGTAATGAGCACTAACTCGCAATTCGACATCGCCTCAGTAATTGTGCGCTTGATCTCTTCTTTGTCATCCGAAATAGCGATTACGCGGTGCACGGAAATTCCGTTGGCACTAAAAAGTTGCCCTAGCCATGAGGCATTGGTGTTAATCGTTTGCCCGATGAGTAATTCATCGCCTATGGATATCAGTTCAGCCTTCATTTCGATACTTTTTTAAATTTCGCGATAGATTCAATATGTCCTGTATGCGGAAATTGATCCACGAATGAGAGTTTCTGTAGTTCGTACCCTGCGGAGCGGAGCGTATCGGCATCGCGTGCTTGAGTCGAGGGATTACAGGAGATATATACAATATTCTCAGCGCCGAGATCAATTGTTTTCTGTAAGGTCTTTGGCGCTATCCCTGCTCGCGGTGGGTCTAAAATCACCGTTGCAATTTTGCCTAAATACTCAGGGTGTTCCTTCAAGAATTTACCCACGTCTGCTGCAAAAAACTTGACCTTTTCGATGTTGTTTCTCTGTGCATTTCGCACCGCATCCTCAATGGCTTCTGCTACAATATCTACTCCAATCACCTCTACATCTGGACGTTGAGAGGATAAGATCTGACCTATTGTCCCGGTTCCGCAAAACAAATCCATGACAGCAGATCCTTCTGGAACAGGCTCCTCAAACACATAGGAAAGTGCTTTTGAATACAACTTCTCGGCACTTTTCGGATTCGTTTGAAAGAAGCTTTCCATGGATATCTCAAAGGAAAGCCCGAGCAATTTCTCAATTACAACAGGCTTACCATAAACCAGTCGCCATTGACCATTTTCAATTTTTGCGCGATCGGCAACATTGTCATTGATCGTATGCTGAAATCCTGCCAGACGCTGTCCTAATTTCCCCAACAGGAATTCTGAAAAGGCATTGACGTCAAACTGTTCAATACCAACAGAAGAGGTCACTAAATTGATCAACAAAGCATCGCAGTCGAATGATTTCCGAACAACAATATGTCTAAAAAAACCGACTTTCTTTGGTGGATGCCAAGCTGGAAGTCCTGTAGCCTTTAAATAGCCTCTTATTTCATGAAGCTGGGTCTCCCATTGTTCATCAAACAAACCACTTGCGCGATTCAAATTCTCTACTTTCCACCACGTACCGCGGCGTTTAAAGCCTAGCGCAAACGAATCATCCAATTCTTCACCAGTGAAAATGTCGTGCTCAATGGTTGAAAAGCTGTACTCCATTTTATTACGGTAAAAAAAATGAACGGGAGATGAAATAAACTCATCAAATTTCTCAGCTATATGAGGCATTCCTCCGATTCTAGCGAAGACATCCAAAGTCGATTCCTTCTTCTCTTTCTCCTGCAAATCAACTGGAACAAAAATGTAAGGCCCACCTGAAATCTCTTGATACGGCAGCGTTTGCTCATCAGAAGACCTACGGATGACATCGATCAATTTCCCCTCTGCATGACGCTTTCTTTTGACATCAATTTTAGCCAAAACGCGCTGACCGGGGAATGCATTATCAACAAACACAACATAACTCCCTTCTTCGGTTTGAATTCGGGAAATTCCCCTTCCACCAAAGGCGTAGCCACTGATTTCTAGTTCGACAATCTCTCCTTTTTGGAACATGTTTTTAATTTAAGTATGGACAATAGACAAAGGACAATAGACACTTCTTTGATCTTTGTGCTTCGAAGGACAAAGGATTTTTAGATTTTAAGACTTGGACTTAGGTACACAAGCAGACTCGAAGCCACAAAAGACTGAATCGTTCTTCGTAATTCATAATTCGTAACTCGCTATTCTTAACTCATTATATCATCCCTCTAATGATTCCTTTATCAGAGGATTCAACGAAGTCGATGATCATTTGTCGTAGCGGGGAGTCTTGCATTTGTTCACGCACTGCTTCTAGTCCTTTTGAAATATTGTTGTTTTGGACATAAAGTATTCGGTAAATATCTTCGATTTCACGCACTTGCGCATCCGTATAGCCTCTTCTTCTCAATCCAACAGAATTCACGCCAGCAAAAGTCAATGGCTCACGAGCAGCCTTAATAAAAGGTGGAACATCCTTTCGAATCAAAGAAGCCCCACCAATAAAGGCATGAGCACCAATATGGGCAAATTGTTGAGCAGCAACCTTTCCTTCGAGTATTGCAAAATCGTCAATTTGAACATGTCCAGAAAGTCCCGTATAGCTTGCAAGAATGACATTGTTTCCAATTTGACAGTCGTGAGCGACGTGCACATAGGTCATTAGCAAGCAATTGTCACCTATACTTGTTTTCCACTTATCCTTCGTACCGCGATGAATTGTAACACACTCACGAATTCGCGTATTGTTGCCAATTTCTACGGTTGTATATTCACCTTCAAACTTTAAATCTTGAGGTATAACTCCAATGACTGCTCCGGGAAAGATTTCACAATCCGTTCCAATGCGCGTTCCTGGATACAAGGTCACATTCGGGTGAATCTTTGTCCGATCGCCAATGACAACATCCTCGTAAATGGTCGAAAAAGGTTCAATACTTACCCCTTCACCAATGGTAGCCTCTGCCGATACATATGCAAGTTTACTTATCATTCTGCCACTTTATCCTTAATGACTTGAGCAAGCATTTCTGCTTCCATCACCATTTTCCCATTGACATAGGCTTTACCACCCATCTCAACAAGTCCACGTCGAATTGGTGAAAGTAGGTTTAATTCGAACACGATTGTATCGCCCGGCAATACTTTCTGTTTAAACTTTACCTTATCTATTTTCATGAAATACGTAGAGTAAAGATGTGGTTCATCGACTTTACTCAAGGCAAAGATCCCCCCTACTTGAGCCATCGCTTCAATTTGCAGTACTCCTGGGAAAACTGGGTTTCCAGGGAAATGTCCGGTAAAGATGGGTTCATTCATGGTAATATTCTTCACTCCGATGATTGACTCTTCATGAATCTCCATGATTTTATCGACCATCAAGAACGGGAAACGATGTGGCAACATTCGCTCAATATCGTTGATGTTATAGAGTGGATCTTTCGTTAAATCGAAGAACCTCCCTGCTTTTTCTTGTTTTTTGATCTGCTCCTTAAGCACTTTTGCAAAGCGCACATTACCAGAATGACCTGGACGAGCAGCGAGGATATGCGCTTTAATTGGACGACCAACAAGGGCTAGGTCACCTACAATATCCAGCAATTTATGTCGTGCAGGCTCATTTTCGTATTGCAATTTTGTACTATTCAACACACCAATCCCATCAATCGACACTTTTAACTCTTCCTTACCAAGTAATTTTGCCAATCGATTCATTTCTTCTTGACTTACATCCGTGCGGTCGACAAGAACGATCGCATTGTCTAAATCTCCACCTTTAATCAAGTTGTTTGTGGCTAAGAATTCAAGTTCGCGCAAGAAAACAAAAGTTCTACATTTTGCGATTTCTGAATTGA
>Ga0315908_10002171_pt1 | contig 14499 bp, 13 predicted proteins | sample LakEriMetagenome_12_FD_203520 | JGI IMG/M metagenome (GOLD analysis project Ga0315908, IMG submission 203520) | Freshwater fungal communities from buoy surface, Lake Erie, Ohio, United States - Buoy 4 MA124 | ecosystem: Environmental > Aquatic > Freshwater > Lake > Lake biofilm | place: USA... | reverse complement strand
CCCCAAAAACCAAATCCCTTTCACTTTGGCCCCAAATACTCCCGCCGGAGGCTCCCGCAGTCGGGCGTCGGACGCTCCGCGGGGAGTATTTTTGCCAAGATGAAACGGCGAAGAGCCCGCGCATGCGCGACGATGAGCGGGGGTGGCGTCAGTTCGTCGGTGCGCCGCCTTCGGATTTGCGGCGGGCGACGAAGGCCTCCAGCGCCTCGCGGGTGCCGGGGTCGAGCGCGGGTTCTTCATAGTGCGCCAATAGCTCTTTCCAGATGCGGTTGGCGCGGACCGGGGCCTCTTCGCGGCCGCGTTCGACCCAAGTGGGGTAATTGTCCCAATTGGACAGCATCGGCGCGTGAAAGGCGGTTTCGTACTGTGCCATGGTCTGGGCGGTGCCGAAGAAATGCCCACCCACGCCCGCCTCGGCGATGGCGTCGAGCGACAGAGTTTCTTCGGTCACGGGAATGGGCGTGAAATAGGCCTGCATCATGCCCAGCATTTCGGCGTCCAAGATCAGCTTTTCATAGCTGGCGGTCAGCCCGCCATGCATCCAGCCTGCGCTGTGGATCACCAAATGGGCGCCGCCCATCAGGCAGCCCCAAAGTGACATCTGCGATTCATAGGCGGCTTGGGCATCGACCGCGTTGGCCGCAGTGACGTTGGACGAGCGAAACGGCACGCCGATGCGGCGGGCGAGTTGTCCGCTGGCTTGCGCCGCCTTGGCGTATTCGGGTGTGCCAAAGGCGGGCGCGCCGGTTTTCATGTCGACGTTTGAGGTGAAGCCGCCATACATCACCGGCACGCCGGGGCGCACGATCTGGGTCAGGGTGATGCCGAAGATCGCTTCGGCGTGTTGCAAGACCAAGGCTCCGGCGAGGCTGACGGGGGCCATGGCCCCGGCCAGCGTAAAGGGCGTGACAATCGCCACCTGCCCGTGTTCGGCCAGCGCGATCAGCCCTTGGCTCATCGGGTCATCCAGCTGCCGGGGCGAGTTGGTGTTGATGACGCCCATCATCATCGGGTTTGCCGCCAGATCGTCCAGTGACCAGCCCATGGAGATGGCGGCCATGTGGAGGCCGTCCATCGTGCGCTCGGTTCCCAGCGCGTTCAGGTTCCAGCTTTTGTCGAGAAGGGTGATCTGGCTGAGATACAGGTCCAGATGCCGGGTCGCGGCGGGCAGGTCCATGGGCTCCAAGGGGCCGCCGGATTCCTGTTGGATGACGTTCAGGCTTTGGCACAGGCGCAGGAAATCCTGCATGTCTTGAAGCGTGCCGTCGCGGCGCCCCCGGTCCAGGTCCATCACATAGGCCGGGCCACCGACGGAAGAAAACACCATGTCATTGCCGCCAAAGCGCAGATCCTTGGCGCGGTTGCGCGCGGCGATGGTGAAGGTGGCGGGGACGGTGGCAAGGCGTTCGGTGACCATTGCGGGGTCAAGGTAGACCATGTTTCCGTCAACCCGCGCACCGGCGCGGCGGAAATAGTCGATCGCGCGGGCATTCAACACGCGCATCCCTTGTTCGGCCAGAAGGCGCAGGGCCGCGGTGTGAATGGCCTCGATATGGTCCTCGCTGAGCACGCGGATTGGGTCATAGGCGCGCGGCACCTGACCAAAGGGGCGCTGGGGGATGGCGTTGATCTGGCGGGTGGGGCGGCGCTGGCGCATCACGCGCTCCTGTGGTTGGGCCGCTCGCGGCGGGGCGGCAGGTCAGGTTCGCCCAGAAGGCGGGCGTAGCGGTGGGCGGAATAGACCGCATCGGCGATGGAGGAGGGAGCGAGGCAATCGCCCACGCGCACGGTGTTGGGGCGGCTGTGGAGGGTTTGCCAAAGGTCATCGATGGGCTGGCGGCCGGTCACGAGGATCAGGCTTTGGCATGCGATGTCGCGCGGCTCTCCGCTGGTGGCGCAGGTGATGCGGGCATAATCTGCGCCTTGGGCCGACAGCATGTGTTGCGTCACCAATGTGACGCCCAGCGACATCAGGCGGTCTTGGATAAAGCCTTGCTCATCGGTGTAGACCGTCCAGCCCGAGACCTGCGGATAGGGGGTGACCAGCGTCACCGCATGGCCGCTGCGGGCCAGCTTTTCGGCAAGCGCGCCGCCCATGAAGTAATGCTCATCGTCATAGATCACCACCGGGCCGGGGGTGGGGGTGCCTGAAAAGACATCATCCGGCGTCAGGGCGTTCGGAAAGCTGAGAGGTTCCATCCCCACCACGCCGACCCCGTCGCGCCGCCAGCGCGAGCCGGTGGCGAGCACGAGATGATCGGGGTTCAGATCGGTGATATCACCCGCCGTCATCCGGCTTTCGCGGAAGATTTGCACATTGGGCAGTTTGGCCAGCATGGTCATGCGCCAGTCGCGCACCCGGCCCCATGTGGCGAGCCCCGGCAGGGTGGATTCATGGGCGATCCGGCCCCCAAGATGGCGGTTGGCCTCGGCCAGCGTCACCTCAAGGCCCCGGCGGGCCAAGGTCAGTGCGGCCTCAAGCCCTGCCGGCCCGGCGCCGACGACCAAGGCGGTGTCGCGCTTGGGGTAGGACGCGATGCGTTCGGGATGCCAGCCGCGGCGCCATTCTTCGCCCATCGTCGGGTTTTGGGTGCAGCGCAGCGAGATGGCCTCGTTGTTTGCCGCCCGGCAGATGTTGCAGCCGATGCATTCGCGGATTTCGTCCGTCCGGCCTTGCCGGATTTTTTCCGGCAGGAAGGGGTCGGCGATGGAGGGGCGGGCGGCGCCGATGAAGTCTTGCACGCCCTTTTTGATCTGCTCCACCATCCGGTCGGGCGAGGTGAAGCGGCCTACGGACACCACGGGCTTTGTGGTGAGGGTTTTGACAAAGCGGATGTAGTCTTCCTGATAGCCTTCGGGCGAGAAGCGGGCGGATTTTGAGTCATTGCCCAAGGCACCCGCCACGTTCACATCCCACAGGTCCGGCAGTTCGGCGAGCATGGCCACCACATCGCGGCCCTCATCGTCGGCGCAGATGCCGTTTGGCCCGTGGAGTTCGTCCACCGCCAGCCGGATCGCCACGGCGCAGGTGTCACCCACCGCTTCGCGCGTGTCTTCCAGCATTTCGCGCAACAGACGCGCGCGGTTTTCCAAGGGGCCGCCGTAGGCGTCGCCGCGCGTGTTGGTGCGGCGCGAGAGGAACTGGAAGGGCAGGTAATCGTGGCCGGCATAGACATAGACGATGTCAAAGCCCGCCTGTTTCGCGCGTTTGGCCGCGTCGCGCTGCCAGCCCCGAAAGGCGCGGATGTCGGCCTTGTCCATGGCGCGGGCCGTGGTGGGCAGGTGATACATGGCCGGTTGCACCTGCGGGCCGATGCCCGGCACCCGCGTCATGCGGTTGGAGGCGTGAAAGCCGCCGTGCCAAAGCTCGATGCCTGCAAGTGAGCCATGGGCGTGGATGGCGTCCGCCGTGGCGGCGAGGGGGGCGATGTCGTCATCATCCCACATCGTGAGGAAGGCGTAGGGGCTGTCGTCGCTGCTGGGGTGGATGGAGCAGTATTCGGTGCAGACCACGCCCCAGCCGCCCTCGGCCTTGACGCCACGAAGTGCTGCACCCGATTGCGGGCGCTGCCAGCCAAAGCCGGTGGCGTGCGGGGTTTGGTAGAACCGGTTGGGGGCGGTGACGGGGCCGATCTTGACCGGTTCAAAGAGGATGGCGTGGCGTGGGTCCATTTCGGGGATCATTCTCAGAACCTTCTCAGGGGGCCTTTGCGGGCCGAGCTTTGCCAAAGCCTAGCCATGTTGTATGATCGTTCAACAAGAATCCCGGCTGCCGCCGTTCAACAAGGGCTTGCCCCATGACCGCCCCAAAGCCTGCCGCCAAGTACAAACGCCTTGCGCCTGAGGCGCGTGCCGCCGAGCTGGTGGAGGCGGGGCTGCGTGTGTTGGCCAAGGGCGGGATCACCGCCTTTACCATCGACAATATCTGCAAGGCTTCCGGGGCTTCGCGCGGGTTGATCGGGCATCACTTTGGCGGCAAGGACGGGCTGTTGGCGGCCTGCTATGTGGCGTCCTATGCGCCTTTTATGCAGGCGGTTGCCAAGGAGGCGGTGCCAATGTCCTTGGCCGCGTTGATTGATGAGCTGTTGAGCGAGCGGCAGTTGCGGCCGGAGGGGCTGAACATCTGGTTGGCGCTTTGGGGCGAGATTGCCGTGAACCCTGCGCTGCGGGCCGAGCATCTGCGCCTCTACCGCATTTATCACGCAACTTTTGCCGCCGCGATTGCGCGGCAGTTGGGCCGCGCAGCGCCAGACGCCCGCGATGAGACACTGGCGACGGCGCTGATCGCGCTGTTGGACGGGATTTGGCTTGAGTTTTCCATAGCCCCCGAGGAGATGAGCCGCGCCAAGGCCCGTGCGGCGGTGGAGGCATTGGTGCAAGGCCCGCTGTCGGGCGGATGAACGGGCTGGTTTGGAGGGGCTGGACAGGGGGGCGCGGGTGGCTGATCTTGCGCCCTAACCTGCCTAAGTCCCGAACCTGCCCAAGCCCCGGACCGCCCCATGTCGCGCATCTCTGCCCCTGAACGTCTGGCCCGTGATCTGGACTGGAACCTCCTGCGGGTGTTTCTGGCGCTGGCCGAGGCCGGGTCGGTGACGGGGGCGGCGGAGCGGTTGAGCTTGAAGCAACCCTCGGTCTCGGCGGCCTTGAAGCGGTTGGAGGAGCGCGTGGGCGCGCGGCTGATCGACCGGGCGCGGGGGCGGTTTCAACTCACGGCGGCCGGGGTGCGGATGCTGGAGGAGGCGCGCGAGGTGGAGGCGGCTATCTTGCGGCTGGCCGATCGGATCACCGAGGCCGAGGGGCAGGTCACCGGTCATGTCACGATTGCGCTGGCCAGCCATGTGGTGTGCCCGCTGTTTGATGGCGTTCTGGCGGGGTTTCTGGCCGATCACCCGGGGGCCACGGTCAGCCTTGAGGTGATGCCAAGCCGCGATGCGCTGGCCGTGGTGGGGGCGCGGCGGGCCAGTTTGGCGGTCTGCCTGATGCCGGTGCGGCCTGCCGGGGTGGTGGCGGAGTTGTTGTATCGCGAAAGCTTTGGCCTCTTTTGTGGCCAGAGCCATCCGCTGTTTGGCGCGCGCGCCTTGGCCCCGGACGCGCTGGCCGGGCAGGCGGTGGTGTCGTTTCAGACCGACCGTGAGGGTGACGCCTTGGGCGAGGTGACGGCGCTTCGCCGCCGTTTGGGGATGGGCGAGCGGGTGGTGGGATCTTCGGCGCATCTGGAAGAGGTGCGCCGGATGATCGAGGCGGGCATTGGCATCGGGCCATTGCCCTTGCATGTCGTGGCGCGCGATCTGGCCGAGGGGCGGCTGTGGCAATTGCCGCCCTATCGCGGCTTGCCGCAGGTGGATGTGCATCTGTGTCATGCGCCCGGAGTGCGGCGCAACCCGGCCGAGGCTGAGCTTTTGGCGCGGCTGCTGGCGGCGATTGCGGCGACGCCCTTGGCCCAGCGGATCTATGGGGCGGCATAGGCTGGTGCAATTCATAAGATCGAAACTATCTATTTGATCTATGCAAACCCCTGCGCCACGCTGGCGCAGATTTCGACACCCACCACCCTTCGACACCTGCCGCCCGGAGCCACCATGTCGCGCCCTACTCACACCACCATTTCCGCCACCAACGCCCTGCCCAAGGTGGTGCGCGGCAAGGGCAGCTATCTGTGGGACGCCACGGGCAAGCAGTATATCGACGGGTCCGGCGGGCCTGCGGTCTATTGCCTTGGCCATGCCCATCCGGAGGTGAACCGCGCGATCTGCGACCAGTTGGAGGCGCTGGCCCATGGCTACCGCTATAACTTTACCACCGACGCGCTGGAGGAATTGACCGAGATCATCCGCGCCCGTGTGGGGGGCAATTTGCGTGAGATGGTCTATGTCACCGGCGGGTCGGAGGCGGTGGAAAGCTGCCTGAAGATCGCGCTGCAATACCAGACGGCGATTGGTCAGAAATCGCGCCGCCGCTTCATCAGCCGGGAACGGTCATGGCATGGCAACACGCTGGGGGCCTTGGGCCTCTCGGGCTTTGCCGAGCGGACGGCGGCCTATGAAGGGGCGTTCATCCCGTCGATCAAGCTCTCGCCCGCCAATGCCTATCGCCCCATCGCCGGGGCAAGCGCCGAGACGGCGGGGGCGGCAGCGGCGGCTGAGTTGGAGGCGGCCATTTTGGCCCATGGGCCGGAGACGATTGCAGGGTTTGTCTTTGAACCCGTGGTCGGTGCGGCGGGGGGCTGCGTGCCCGCACCCGAGGGCTATGCACAGGCGGTGCGCGAGATTTGCAGTCGCTATGGCGTCTTGATGATTGCCGATGAGGTGATGTCGGGGGCGGGGCGCTGTGGCACATGGCGCGCGCTGGCCCATGACGGGGTCGAGCCGGATATCATGTCCATCGCCAAGGGGTTGGCAGGGGGCTATCAGCCTTTGGGGGCGGCGATTTGCACCACCGCCGTTTGGGAGGCGATCCGCGCCAAGGATGGGGCTTTTGGCACCGGGCACACCTTCACCGGCCATACGGCGGCCTGTGCGGCCGGGGTGGCGGTGCAGAAAATCGTGGAGCGCGAGGGGTTGGTGGCCAAGGTCGCCGCCAATGGGCCGCGTCTGAAGGCGTGGCTGGCCGAGGCGCTGGCGGGGGTGGAGGCCGTGGGCGATATTCGCGGGCGGGGGCATTTCATTGCGCTGGAATTGGTTTCCAATCGCGAGACGAAGGTGCCGTTTGAGGCGGAGCGCAAGCTTTTCATGAAGATCCGCGCGCAGGCGATGGAGAACGGGTTGGTCTGCTATCCAGTGGGGGGCAATGTGGACGGGGTCAGCGGCGATATCGTGATCTTCGCGCCGCCCTACAATTGCACGGATGGGGAGTTGACGGAGATCGTGGACAAGGGCGCGCGGTCGGTGTGGCAGGTCTTGCAGGCGGAAGGATTGGCGTGATGTCGAAGATCATCATCTCTTGCGCCATCACCGGGTCGATCCATACCCCTTCGATGTCGCCCTATCTGCCGGTCACGGGGGCCGAGATTGCCGCCCAAGCCATAGGGGCGGCTAAGGCCGGGGCGACGATCCTGCATCTGCATGCGCGCCATCCGGACACCGGCCGCCCCTCGGCGGACCCCGCGCATTGGGCCGGGTTCTTGCCTGCGATCAAAGCTGGGTGTGATGCGGTGGTGAATATGACGACCGGCGGCTCGGCGGTGATGACGTTGGACGCACGGTTGGAAGCGCCCAAGCGTTTTTGTCCCGAGATGTGCAGCCTGAACATGGGCACGATGAATTTCGCGCTGTACCCGATGGCGGCGCGGATCACCGAGTGGAAGCATGATTGGGAGGAACCCTTCCTGCTGGGCACCGATGATTTGGTGTTCAAGAACACGCCGCGCGACATTGCCCATGTCTTGGCCGAGATGGGCGCACGGGGGGCGCGGTTCGAGTTTGAATGCTATGACATCAGCCATCTTTACATGCTGAAGCACTTCGTGGACCGGGGGGCGGTGAGCGGGCCTTTGTACATTCAGTTCGTCTTTGGGGTTCTGGGTGGCATGGCGGCGGACCCTGACATGCTGGTGCTTTTGAAGCGCACGGCGGATCGGCTCTTTGGCGATCAGTATCTCTTTTCGGTGCTGGCGGCGGGGCGGCAGCAGATTCCGATGGCCAGCATGGCGGCGGCGATGGGTGGGCATGTGCGGGTCGGGCTGGAGGACAATCTTTACCTTTCCAAAGGCGTTCTGGCGCGGTCGAATGCCGAGCAGGTGGCGCAGATTCGCGGCATTGTCGAAGGCATGGGGCGCACGGTTGCCACCCCCGCCGAGGCGCGGGCGATGCTTGGGTTGAAGGGCGCGGGCGAGGTGGCGTTTTGACGGTTTTGCGTGCTGCGACCGCCCAAGATGTGCCAGTTATCCTGCGGTTTTTGCAGGCCATGGCGGCCGAGGGGGGCGAGACGGTGGGCTCCACCGAGGCCAGTCTTTTGGCGCATGGCTTTGGGCCAACCCCGCGCTTTTACGGGCTGATCGCGGAAGGGGCAGCGGGGCCTTTGGGGATGGTTTTGTATTTCCCTGAATATTCCACCTGGCGCGGCGAGATGGGGCTTTTCGTGCAAGATGTCTATGTCAGCCCGGAGGGGCGCGGCCTTGGGCTGGGGCGGCAGTTGCTGGCCGGGGCCATGGCTCATGCCGATTGGGCCCCGCAGTTTCTGACGCTGATGGTGGCGCATCCCAATGCCGGCGCGCGGGCGTTTTATGAGGCAATCGGCTTTGGCCTGCGCGACGATGCGGATCAACTGATTTTGGAAGGAGAGGGTCTGCGGGCCCTGATGAGCCGATGATCACAGTCTTTGACGAGGCCCAGCGGGCGCATGATCCGCAGTTTTTCCTGTCCTCGGGCGCGGCGCATCCCTGCCCGGAAAAGCCCGCGCGGGTGGATGCTTTGCTGGGTGCGGTGCGGGTTTTGGGCGGGCCGGTGGTGCAGGCGCCAGATGCGGGGATAGATCCGATCTTGCGGGTGCATCCGGCGCGGTATTTGACGTTCTTGCAGACGATCCACAGCCGTTGGAGCCGCATCCCCGGCGCCAGCGCCGAGGTGATCCCGAACATTCACCCGGCCAATCGGACGGATGGCTATCCCTTGTCCGCCGTGGGCCAAGCCGGGTTTCACCAGACCGATACCTCGTGCCCGATCTCGGCCGAGACTTGGGGCGCGGCCTATGCCAGTGCGCAGACGGCGATCCATGGGGCGGATCTTGTGCATCAGGGGGAGCGGGCGGTTTATGCGCTCTGCCGTCCGCCGGGGCACCATGCCTTTGCCGAACTCGCAGGCGGGTTTTGCTATTTGAACAACTCGGCGATTGCGGCGCAAAGGCTGACCGATGCGGGCCGTCGGGTGGCGATTTTGGATGTCGATCTGCACCATGGCAACGGGACGCAGGGGATTTTCTATGACCGGCCTGATGTGCTGACTGTCTCGCTCCATGCCCATCCGGAACGCTATTACCCGTTCTTCTGGGGCTACCCCGAAGAGCGGGGGGCGGGCGCGGGATTGGGCGCCAATCTGAACCTGTGCCTTGAGCGCGGCACTGGCGATGAGGGGTTCATGGCGGCCTTGGACAAGGGCATGCAGGCGGTGGCCGATTTCGGGGCGGATACGCTGGTTCTGGCCTTGGGGCTGGATGCCTTTGAGGGCGATCCCTTTGCGGGCCTTGCGGTCACCACGCCGGGTTTTGGCCGGATTGGGCGGGCGGTGGCGGCGATGGGGTTGCCGACGCTGATCGTTCAGGAGGGCGGGTATCTCTGCCCCGAGTTGGGACAGAACCTTGAGGCCGTCCTCAGCGGGTTCTGAGGGGGCGATTGACAAGTCCTGTCGCGTGGCTGTTCTCTGGCCGCTATGCAACCCCGATGCAACCCTCTCATGGCCGCGAAAAAGGAGCCAACATGATCCCGGTATTCGACGGCCACAATGATTTCCTGTTGCGCCTGTTTGACCATCCCGACCAGCGCGAGACCTTGTGGCTGAGCGAAGGGCGCGAGGGGCATCTTGATCTGCCGCGCATGGTGAAGGGTGGCTTTGCGGGTGGGTTCTTTGCCATCTATATCCCGTCACCGCACGACGATGATGCGCCAGACTACATGGCAGCGATGGAAAACCCGCCCTTCGCGCTGCCCTTGCCGGCGTTGATTGACCACAAGGTGGCCCAGCCCATGGCACTGGCCAAGGCGGGCCATCTGATGTGGATGGCGCGGGCCTCGAACGGGCGGTTCAAGGTTTGCACCACGGTGGCCGAATTGCGCGACTGTTTGGCCAAGGGCGTGATCTCGGGCATCCTGCATATGGAGGGGGCCGAGGCGATTGATCCGGGGCTTGACGCGCTGCATGTGTTTCATGGCATGGGGTTGCGGTCTTTGGGGCCGGTCTGGTCGCGGCCCACGGTCTTTGGCCATGGCGTGCCCTTTGCCTTTCCGGGCAGCCCGGATACTGGGCCGGGGCTGACCGAGGCGGGCAAGCGGTTGGTCACGGAATGCAACCGGCTGCGGATCATGCTGGACCTGAGCCATTTGAACGAGGCGGGGTTTTGGGATGTTGCGGGGCTGTCGGATGCGCCTTTGGTGGCGACCCATTCCAACGCCCATGCCGTCACGCCCTCAACCCGCAATCTGACCGACCGGCAGTTGGCGGCCATTCGTGACAGTGGGGGGATGGTGGGGCTGAACTATGCCACCTCCTTCTTGCGCCGTGATGGGCGGCAATCGCCCGAGATGTGCTGGGAAGATGTGCTGGCCCATATGGATCATCTTCTGTCGATCTTGGGCGAAGATCATGTCGGGCTTGGGTCTGACTTTGACGGCGCGACAGTGCCGCAGGGGATTGGCGATGTGGTCGGCCAACAGGCGCTCTTGGAGGCGTTCCGCGCACATGGCTATGGCGAGGCGCTGTTGCGCAAGATTGCCCATGAAAACTGGTTTCGAGTGCTGGAGCGCACGTGGGGTGCCTAAGGCTGAGCGTGAGGCGCGCGCTTAAAGCGGCCCCGAGGGGGGCGTTTTTGCTGTTTGGCGGGGAAGGGTGAGAGGCTGGACAACGACCCAAGTGGGGCTCGTTACGGCTGCTTCCTTCCGGACCTGACCGGGTTGGCGAGGCACCTGCCCGCGCCAACCTCTCACCGCCGGATATAGGGCGGTTTGGCCGGGCGTGCAAGAGGGGCGACCGGGCGGAAGGTGGCCGCGCGATAGATCAATCGCGCCCTGACTTGGTCGCCTTTGCGCAAGCCTTGTCAGCGTGGGGCCCCTATCAAACGTGCAACAACAGGACGCCTCATGCACCAGTTCGCCGCCCGTCATCCGCAAGCCTATGGGCTGATCGTCACCTTTCTGGGGGTGGCGTTCTTTTTCCCTGATGCCTTGGTGGTGCGGCTGATCGCGGCCGATACCATGACCATCGCAGTCTGGCGTGGGCTGGCGGCGGCGGTGGTGACCTTGGGCTTTGTGGCGCTGTTTCATCGCAGCGCTTGGACCGGGTTCCGGTCGCTTTTGACACCGGCCGCGCTGGCGATGATTGCGCTTCAGGGGACAGGGTCGATCTTTTTCTTGGGATCCTTGCAGAATACTTCGGTGGCCAACAGCCTTTTGATCCTTGCGACCGCGCCGTTTTTGGCCGCGTTGTTTTCTTGGGCTTTCCTGCGGGAAACCATCGACAAGGCCACGGCGCTGGCCATTGTGGCGGTGTTCTGCGGCGTGGTGATGATCGCCTCGGGGTCCATGGGTGGCGGCACGCTCTTTGGCGATTTCCTGTCCTTTCTGAATGCCATGACCATCGCAGGCTATTATGTAGTTTTGCGCAAGGCACGGGATGTGAACCTGATTGTTGCCATCGCCTGCGGCTATCTTCTGACCAGCCTGATCGCCCTGCCCATCGCCCCGATGGAGCCGTTCGACGCCACTCAATGGGGTCTTGTGCTTTTGTCGGGCGGGGTGATTTTGGCGGGGGGCGTGGGACTTTTGCAGATTGGCCCGCGCTATTTGCCCGCGCCTGAAGTGTCGATGATCACCATGCTGGAGATCGTGGTTGGCCCCTTGTTGGTGTGGTGGATCTTGGGCGAGAATCCGGGGCAGGCGACCGTGATCGGCGGCACGGTGATCTTGGTGGCGATCTTTGCCCATGCGGCGTGGCAGTTGCGCAATTTGGCCAGCCGTCAGGGCTGATTGGTCCTCCTCTCACGTAACGCGGCATCAACCCTTCGGCGCATGGCCTCGGCGGCGCGGGGCAGTTGCACCACCTCTGGGGTCTCAGATTGGTCGGCGTTACGCCTGACTGAGGGGCATTGATATCCCTTGGTATAGGTCCGCACCAAATGGAGGTGAGTTTGGGCAAAGGAACAGCCCGTTCGCCGAAGTATAGGTTTCAGTTTTCGCGTTTTGGGCGGTTTGATTGGCCGGTCATACGAGGTCAGCAACGCCAAATGCCCGGAACAAGACAGGGTAAGGGCGCGCGCGGAAGGGGCGAGCAACACAGGTGCTTGGTCTGGGAAGAGCGATGCTTTGGACGTTGGGCGATGCAGATGGCTGCGGTCTGCCTGCGCGCCCGGTTTCCCGGCATGGTCTCCGCCGCTTTGGCGAGACTGTGGTGACAGCGGTCTGTCAGTCGCGCCTGACCTGCGCAAACGAAGCATTGGAAAACCATGACTGCCACACCAACGGATAAGCCCAAAATCTCGAAGCAGGCTGCGGCGCTGGTTCAGAATCTTATGGCCGCTGAGGCCGGGGCGCAGATCCGCTATGGCAGCACCGATCAGGGCCTGCGGCGCGAGCTTCGCGAGCTTGCGTGGGACATTTATCAGGCCGGGAACGTGCTTTTGGTGCAAAAGCGCAATGAGAAGAATGGCTTTGACTATGTGATGATCCGCACGGCCAAGCCCTTCGCCGAAACGCCGTTTCAGATCGCCTACGCGGGGCGTTGAGCCAGCCACCTGCCTTGGCGGGCATCGGGCGGGCGTTGTCGTGCTGGCCCGCCCGACACGCAGACCTTAGGCGTGCAACCGCCGTTCAAGATCGGCCAAGGCGCGGCCCGCGTGGCGGAAGATGATATCGGCATCCACCAGCTGCAAAATGTCGTCGTCCGACATGTCGAGCGCCGGGGCCACGCCCACAATGGCCGAGGGCGTCACGATGCGCAGGGCCAGCACCAGACGAATAAGCTCGGGCAGGCGGGCCTTGGTGCTGAGCGATAGGCCAATCACCAAGGGTTTGCCCAGATCCGCATGCCGGACAAGGCTCTCATGGCTTTCGGCAAGCTTGAGGTCGATGACCCAACCGGCATCGCGGAAGGCATCTGCAGCGAGTGTAACGCCAAGGGTATGGGTTTCGTCTGGCACCGAGGCGAAGAGGGCGCGCCGCTCGGGTCGGATCGGGGCGCGGTTTGTGCCAAGGTCGGAGCTGACTGCGCGCATCACGGCATAGAGGTGGCCGGTCGCCACGGTCACATCCACGAAGCTGACCTCGTCGCGATCCCACCGCTCGCCCAAAAGGCGCGCCACGCCCGCGATCAGACCGAACCGAAGATGCTGGCGGGTGACGCCCTGCGCTTGCAGCTTGGCCACAAATTCCAGCGCCTTTTCGGGGGCGGGATGCAGAAGGACGGCACAAAAGTCAGACAGCTGCTGCGCATCGGCGTCGTGCTCGATCGCGGGCTCAGCATTTTTGCGCATCGCCACCAAACGCTGGACCACTTCGGCCGCCAAGTCCTTCAGATGCTCGGGTGGCAGAGAATTGCGCTTGTTGCGGAACACTTCCACCGAGCGCTGGTAGATCTCGGTGTCGACGCTGTGCATGCTGTTCGCCATAGTGTCGCCTTAGATCAAGGATGCTAAAGATGTGCAGCCTAGGCTGCCCTCACCGCACATTGCAAGGACATCGTGTTTGGGGTCTTTTTGGGGGGGCGGTGGTCTGGGAGCGAGGCGCGGCGCAGACTTTGCTTAAGACAACCGCGCCATTGGTGCGGGCGTGTAACGGCCGGGCGCGCCTTTTTGCAAAGCTCTTCGCAGAAATAACCCTGCCCGCGTTGTAATTCAGGTCACCAAAACGCGCGGCGCATCCGGATTACCCGCCTTTGGCGATCGGTCTTCAGCCCGGGTCCGTTCCCTCTGCCCGGTATCGGAAGGCGTGATGCAGCGGCACGGAATCCGCGGTGGTTTGGTCGGCGTCGCGGTAGTCGCGGGCGGGAACGGCGGTGCCTTCATTGCGGCAGGGGCGCGAGGGGAGGGCACAGAGGCGGCGATCGATGTCGAAGGCCACCAGCGATTCGAAGAAGCGGACCGACCAGATGGCGGGTTCCCATGGCTGGGTTGCGCGCAGGGCGCTGAACCGGTTGTGGATGCCGTCGGCGATCTGTTTGGCATAGCTGACGAAGGACTGATCGGACGGCCCGCCGAACTCTGGCAGGTAGGAGGTGTGGGTGTCCTCGACAACCAGCAAGCCTCCGTCGCGGATGCCGGGCAGCGCAGCTTCGCAGGTGATGATCTGTTGGTCGAAGCGGTGGCCGCCATCATCAAGCAAGATGTCGATTGGGCCGATGGTGTTCAGCGCCTGCGCCCAGAAGTCAGGATCAGACTGGCTGCCGATCAGGATTTCAAAGCCATGGTCCCGCCAGCGGACAGCGTCGGGGTTCAAGTCGATGCCGACAATGCGAGAGCCGGGCGCGAAAAAGTCGCGCCACATGAAGAGAGAGCCGCCGGACAGGATCCCGATCTCGACAAAGGTCACAGGGCGGTCGCGATACGGGGCAAAGAGGCGGTCATAGACCGGGAAGTAGGTGGTGTGCTTGGCGGATAAGAACGGCGATCGGCGAAAGCAGTCCAGCGCGGTCGGGCGTGTCATGGGCGGGCCATCGTTTGCTTCCAGATGTCGCGCTGTTGATTTTCACCCAGACCGGAGCCGGTTTTTTCACCGAGAAGTGAGCCACCTCTGATTATGGATTTTGGTTCATGCTGGGGTCAAGGGCGTGTTTGTCTCCTTCTTTTTGCGGGCTGCAACGG
>Ga0315908_10002170_pt1 | contig 14507 bp, 17 predicted proteins | sample LakEriMetagenome_12_FD_203520 | JGI IMG/M metagenome (GOLD analysis project Ga0315908, IMG submission 203520) | Freshwater fungal communities from buoy surface, Lake Erie, Ohio, United States - Buoy 4 MA124 | ecosystem: Environmental > Aquatic > Freshwater > Lake > Lake biofilm | place: USA... | reverse complement strand
ACGGCACTAGGTTGGAGACATGACGACACAGCGCCCCGACCGCAACCTCGCACTCGAATTAGTCCGCACCACAGAGGCCGCAGCCATGGCTGCATCTCGCTGGGTCGGCCGTGGAGACAAGATCGGTGCCGATGGCGCCGCTGTCGATGCCATGCGCGCGGTCCTCACCACTGTCCCAATGTCGGGCATTGTGGTCATCGGTGAAGGCGAGAAAGACGATGCACCGATGCTCTTCAACGGAGAGATTGTTGGCGACGGCTCAGACCCGCTCACCGACGTCGCTGTTGACCCCATCGATGGCACTTCACTCACCGCTTCGGGTCGTGGAAACGCGATCGCTGTAATCGCCGTCTCCGAGCGCGGAAGTATGTTCGACCCAGGCCCTTGTTTCTACATGGAAAAGATTGCCGTTGGCCCTGATTGCGTTGGCTCGATTGATATCACAGCATCACCCACCCAGAACCTCAAGTGGGTTGCCAAGGCCAAGGGCGAAAGTGTTCGAGACCTCACCGTGATGATCCTCGACCGTCCACGCCACGATGACCTCATCCAAGAGGTGCGCGATTCAGGCGCACGCATCAAGCTCATCTCCGACGGTGACATCCTTGCTGCCATCGCCACATGCTGGCCAAAGGCTGGCGTTGACATCATGTTCGGCATCGGTGGCACCCCAGAGGGTGTTGTTGCAGCAGCAGCGCTCAAGTGCATGGGCGGAGAAATTCAGGGTCGCTTGTGGCCACGTACCGAAGACGAGCGCAAGCAAGCAATCGATGCTGGCTACGACCTCGATCGCATCCTCACCACAAACGATCTGGTGCAAGGCGACAACTGCTTCTTCGCAGCAACCGGCGTCACCGACGGTGAGCTTTTGAACGGCGTGCGCTTCACTCCTGGCGTTGTACACACACAGAGCCTCGTGATGCGTTCACGTAGTGGCACTGTTCGTCTCATCGATGCACAGCATCGCCTTGACAAGATTTCTCAGTTCATCGAAATCGACTACAACTAATTTCGACTCAAATAAGTCAATAGAAAAGGCGCCCTTTGCAGGGCGCCTTTTCTATGTACTCAGTGATGAGTAGTTCTTAGTGGCCGGTTTCAATTCCACCAGTGGCTGCGATGCGTGCATGTGTGCGACGCAATTCAGCTTCCACTTCTGCTGAATGCTCTGTACGCAACTGCTCTTCAAGACGAATCTTCGCTGCACGCACTTCGGCAACGTCGATGTCCTCTTCAAGTTCAGCAGCGTCGCTGAGAATGGTCACATGATCTGCACCCACTTCAACGAAACCAAGGTGAACAGCGAGGTTCTGAATGGTGCCGTCGGCCAAATAGATGCGCGTGTGATTCTCGGTGAGTGCACCAAGAAACGCAGCGTGACCAGGAAGGAAAGCAACCTCTCCCCCTTCGAGCGTACGAGTGATGACCTGCGTGCCTTCTCCGGAGAAAAGAACTCGCTCGGGTGACACCACCTCGACGCGCATCGTGCCGTTGGAATCAGCCATTATGCGTTCTCCTGAAGAGCCTTTGCCTTCGCGAGAACCTGCTCGACGGAACCGACGTTGAGGAATGCCTGTTCTGGCACTTCGTCAAGTTCGCCGTTGATGAGCGATTCGAATGATTCCACTGTCTCTGCAACAGGAACGTATTCACCCTTCACACCAGTGAAGACTTCGGCCACGTAGAACGGCTGGCTGAGGAAGCGCTGCACCTTACGTGCACGAGACACGATGAGGCGGTCTTCTTCAGACAATTCGTCGAGACCAAGAATCGCGATGATGTCTTGGAGTTCCTTGTAGCGCTGGAGAATTTCCTGCACGCGACGAGCCACTGAGTAGTGACGATCGCCCACGGTCTCTGGCGTAAGAATTGTTGACGTTGATGCCAATGGGTCCACAGCTGGGTAGATACCCAACGATGCGATCGAACGAGAAAGTTCGGTGGTTGCATCGAGGAAGGTGAACGTGGTGAACGGAGCTGGGTCGGTGTAGTCGTCCGCAGGCACGTACACGGCCTGAAGAGAGGTAATCGAACGGCCACGTGTTGACGTAATGCGCTCCTGGAGCTGACCCATTTCGTCGGCAAGAGTTGGCTGGTAACCCACAGCTGAAGGCATACGGCCAAGAAGCGTTGACACTTCTGAACCTGCCTGCACGAAACGGAAAATGTTGTCGATGAACAACAACACGTCCTGGTTCTGCACGTCACGGAAGTACTCAGCCATTGTGAGAGCAGAAAGAGCAACGCGAAGACGCACGCCAGGTGGTTCGTCCATCTGGCCGAACACTAAGGCTGCTTTTTCGAATACACCAGACTCCGCCATTTCAAGCATGAGGTCGGTGCCTTCACGTGTGCGCTCACCAACACCGGCGAACACAGACACACCACCGTGCTTGGAAGCAACGCGGTTAATCATCTCGGTAATAAGAACGGTCTTACCCACTCCTGCACCACCGAACAAGCCGATCTTTCCACCAGCAAGGTATGGGGTGAGAAGGTCGATGACCTTAATGCCAGTCTCAAACATGCGCTTTGATGGCTCGAGTGTGTCGAATGCAGGCGCCGGACGGTGAATGTCCCAACGCTCGATGTCAGCGAAGTCGGAGTTCTTGCCGTCAAGAACTTCGCCCCACACGTTCCACACGTGACCAAGGGTGCGGCTACCGACTGGCACCTGAATGCCGTGGCCTGTATCGCGAACCTTTGTGCCACGACGAAGACCGTCGGTTGGCTTCAAACACACGGCACGCACGCGGCTGTCGCCGAGTTGCTGTGCAACTTCTGCGAGAACCGTTGTCGTCTTGCCGTTTACCTCAATGTCGAACTCAATTGCTGAGTTCAACTCTGGGAGGTACCCGCGAGGGAACTGCACGTCAATAACGGGACCGGCAATTGCCACTACCTGTCCGTCGTGCTTTGTCTCTGTCATACTCATCTGGATTTCTCCTACTTAGTCGCTCTTAATTACCGGCCGACATGGCTTCGGCACCGCCGACGATTTCCATGATTTCGGTCGTGATCGAGTCCTGGCGGGCTCGGTTCATGATTCGTGAAAGGGTCTTAATCAGCTCTTCGGCGTTGTCTGTTGCAGACTTCATCGCGCGCTGACGGAAGGCATGCTCTGACGCAGCTGCGTTGAGGAGTGCCGCATACACGCGGGCCTCGACGTAGCGCGGGAGCAATGTCTCGAGAATTGTTTCTGGCGTTGGCTCAAACTCGTAATCGCGGCCGGTTTCTGACTTACCGTCGCCACCTTCAGTGACTTGGGCATCAAGAGGAACCAAGGGACGCTGCACCACTTCTTGTGAACCAGAAGAGATGAAACGGGTGTACACCAATTCGACGCGATCAACTTCACCTGATTCGTACAACCCTGTGACGTACTCACCAATTTCTTTGGCGATTGCATACGTTGGGCTGTCGGTGAAGCCGCTGAAAGATTGTGCGATGTTGTACCCGCGGAAGCGGAAGTACCCCTCGGCCTTACGACCGATAGCGACAACTGTGTGACCACGACCCTTGAGTGCGTCTTCTTTGATCTCGCCTTCAGTGGCGCGAAGAACACCAGAGTTGTAGCCACCGCACAAACCGCGGTCAGCTGACAACACGACGTAGCACACGTTCTTTACTTCAGCACGGCCAGCAAGCAACGGTGCGTCGCTTCCTGCCCCGGCAGCTGAGAGGTCGCGAACAACTTCAGTGATCATGTCGCTGTACGGCACGGCTGCGACGACGCGTTGCTGCGCCTTCACAATGCGCGATGCAGCGATGAGCTCCATTGCACGTGTGATTTTCTTTGTCGCCTGAACGGACTTGATGCGTCCGCGCAGAATTCGTTCCTGACCGCCAGCCACTTAATTACTCCGTCGCGAGGGTCTTGTTGCTGGCTGCATCACCGAGTGCTTCGGCAGATGTAGCGGTGGGATCAACAGAACCAGCCTTCGGGCCAGTGACCTTGAACTGTGACTTGAACGTTGCAACGATGTCGCCGAGATCGGCAGGCACATCGGCTTTTCCGTTTGTACGAAGTTCAGCCATCATCGCGCCATGACGTGAGTTCACGTACGCAAGCAATTCGCTTTCGAAACGTGCAACGTCTGCAACGGGGATGGAGTCGAGGTAACCCTTGGTGCCGGCGAAGATGGAAACAACCTGCTCTTCAACTGGCATCGGAGAGTTAAGACCCTGCTTCAACAATTCAACCAATCGGTATCCACGCTCAAGCTGTGCCTTCGACACTGCGTCAAGTTCAGAACCAAATGTTGCGAAAGCTTCGAGCTCACGGAACTGCGCAAGGTCAAGCTTCAGGGTTCCGGAGACGCCCTTCATTGCCTTTGTCTGAGCAGCACCACCCACGCGCGACACGGACACACCTACGTCAACAGCAGGACGAATACCTGACTTGAAGAGGTTGTCCTGCAAGTACACCTGGCCGTCGGTGATCGAAATCACGTTGGTTGGAATGTATGCAGATACGTCGCCTGCCTTGGTTTCAATCACTGGCAATGCAGTGAGTGAACCTGCCTTGTTCTCGTCGCTCAGCTTTGCTGCGCGCTCGAGAAGGCGGCTGTGGAGATAGAAAACGTCGCCAGGGTATGCCTCGCGGCCTGGTGGACGACGAAGGAGCAATGACATCTGGCGGTACGCCTCTGCCTGCTTGGAAAGGTCGTCGTACACGATGAGCGCGTGCTCACCGTTTTCCATCCAGTGCTGACCGATTGCACAACCAGAGTATGGAGCGAGGTACTTGAACGGTGCTGGCTCTGATGCAGGTGCAGCAACAATCACGGTGTACTCAAGAGCGCCATGCTGACGAAGTGTTTCCACTGTGTTTGCAATGGTGGAACCCTTCTGACCAATCGCGACGTAGATGCACTTCACACCAAGTCCGCGCTGGTTAATGATGGTGTCAATCGCAACAGTGGTCTTGCCTGTCTTGCGGTCACCAATGATGAGCTCGCGCTGACCACGACCGATTGGGGTCATTGCGTCGATCGACTTGATGCCGGTCTGCAATGGCTCGTGCACTGGCTTGCGGCCCATGATGCCAGGAGCCTGAACTTCCACGGGGCGGCTAATCGAACCAACGATGTCACCCTTGCCGTCAATCGGTGTGCCAAGTGCGTTGACCACGCGGCCAAGCATTGCGTCACCAACGGGAACGGAGAGAATGCGACCAGTGCCCTTTACAGCCTGGCCTTCTTCAATCGAGTCGGCTTCGCCGAGTACTACAGCACCGATGAGATTCTCATCAAGGTTGAGAGCGAGACCAACGGTTCCGTCCTCAAACTCGAGAAGTTCGTTCACCATGCAATTAGGTAAGCCGGAAACGCGAGCGATACCGTCGCCCACTTCTTCGACGCGACCAACAGTGGTTGCCTCGAGTGATTGCGAGTAGCCATCGAGGCCACCTGTAATCGCCGATGCGATGTCACTGGCGGAGAATGTGATGTCTGCCATGTCTTCCTTCTTTACGCGAAATGTTCTTTACAACCGGCTCTTGAGCTGGTCGAGCTTGCTGCGGACGGAGGCATCGATGACTTCATCGCCGACAGTGGCAACGATGCCACCAACGACGGTTGGGTCAACAACAACCTTGAGGTTCACCTGAGTGTTGAACTTCTTTCCAAGTGCATCGGCGAGGCGCTTCTGCTGGTCTTCGGAAAGTTCAACGGCACTGCGGACTTCAGCGACCTTACGGCCGGAGCTACCCGCAACGTTCTCACTGATGTTTGCGGCAATTTCACGAAGATCGCGACCCTTGCCAGCACCAAGGAGAAGTGAAACGAATTGAGCGGTGAGACGGTGTCCCTTGCCATCGAGCAGCTTCTCGACGATCTGCTGGCGTACTGCGATGGGAAGCAACTCATCGGTCAGCTTGCTGCGAAGATCTTCGTTGGCGTCAATGGCGCGAACAACTGCAGAGAACTCAGCTTCAACGCGCTCGAGGACACCCTCGGACTCGGCAATTGCTGAGAGAGATGAAACGTATGCGGAATTGCTCATCGTGCAACTCCTGAGATGAAGTTTTCAATGAGGTCTTGGCGAACCGAATCGTTCATTGCGCTTGCAATGACTTTGTCGGATGCAATACGAGCAAGACGCTTGATGTCTGATGCAAGTTCGTCTTGCACTCGACCCGAAGCGTTAGCAATGTCTGCGAGTGCCTTTGCTTCAACGTCTGCCATTTCAGTGGCAACGCGAGCGCGACCTTCGGAGAGAACAGTTGCTGCTGTTGCATCAGCTTCAGCCAAGATTCGTGAACGCTCGGAGGAGATGTCACCGAGTGCTGAACGAATCTGCTGTGCTTCTGCTTCTGCATTGGTACGAGCATTGCGAGCGTTATCAATTTCGTTCTGAATTCGCTCGGTACGAGCTGCAAGAGACTTCTTGATAATTGGGCCAGCAAACTTGATGAGTGAACCGATCACCAAAACGGAAGCGGTGCCGCCGTAAATAATTTCGAATGTCTCTGGCAACAGCCAGTGATGACTCTCATATGTCGGCGCACCTTCAGCTGCAAAGAGGACCGATGTGATTGCTGCATTGATCATGAGCGTGAACCCTCCATTGTGGAAGCAACAGCTGCATTCACAACTGAAGCGTCAGGAGCTTTGCCAAGAGCTAACTCGGCAACTCGAGATGCAACGGTTGCAACGGCCGCGGCGACATCGCCTTGGGCCGCAGCACGAGCCGCTGCGTTTTTCTGATCTGCGTCAGCACGAGCCGCTGCGATGCGGGCATTGACTTGAGCCAACTGTGCAGTGCGCTCATTGTCAACTGTCTGACGAGCAGCATCAACACGACCGGCAGCTTCTGCACGAGCTGCATCAAGTGCTTTCTCGTACTCAGCCACATCGGACTTCGCGTCAACCTTGACCTGCTCAGCACCTTCAGAGTTGGCACGGATAGACGCATAACGTGCATCGGTGCTCTTCTTCAAACGCGGGAACAAGAAATAGCGCATGAGAACAAACAGGACCAAGAAGGCTCCTGCTGCCCACAACATTTCATTTTTCGCTGGGTTGACCGGGTTTGGCGGCGTCTTGACTTCAGCAACAGTTGTTTCTGCTGCCCCAGCTTCTGCTGAGGCAGACATCAACACTGCTTCTGGCGTCGTCGTGTCTGTCTCTTCAGACGACACAAGACGTACCTGGACCTGATCACCCGTTTGGGTGACTATCGCAGTCAGCATCTCATCTCCTGGTCTCCGAATAAACGGAGGACGATTGTGGACTCGGACTCAAATTCGCGGATTAAGCGAACTTGAGAAGAATGAAGACCACGAAGCCGATAAGGGCGAGTGCTTCGGTAAATGCAATACCGAGGAACATCGTGGTACGAACCATGCCGGCAGCCTCTGGCTGACGTGCCATTGCCTCGACGGACTTGCCGACGAGGTTGCCAATTCCGAGTGCTGGTCCGATTGCGGCGAAGCCGTAAGCGAGACCTGCACCCATTGCAGTGAGACCGTCACCAGTGGTGGTGCCAGCTGCTTCAGCTGCTACAGCTTCTGCTGCGATAAGGCGGGCAATTGCTTCCATTTTGTTTTCTCCTATGTGAAGTAGTTGGTTGGGAGACCTTGTTGTGGCCTAGTGCTCCGGGTGAGCCGCTCCGCCGATGTACACCGCAGCCAGCATGGCGAAAATGTACGCCTGCAAGAACGCGACGAGCACCTCGAACGACGTAAGGAACACGAGCATGATGAACGGCAAGATGCCGACGGGAATGAGGATCTTGTCATTTGCTTGGAACAAGGCCTCAGAGAGCAATGCGAAAGTCACGAGAAGAATGTGACCAGCAAGCATGTTTGCAAACAAACGAACTGCGAGTGAGAACGGACGAACGAGCATTGTCGAGATGAGCTCAATCGGTGTCACCAAGATGTAGAGCGCCTTGGGAACTCCTGGTGGGAAAAGAACGCTCTTGAAGTAACCGCCAACACCTTGATGCTTGATACCTGTTGCGTTGAAAACAACCCACACGAGCAAGGCAAGGAACATTGGGACTGCCATACGTGCAGTTGCAGGCATCTGGAAGAACGGAATGATTCCGGGAACATTGCACAGATAGATGAACAAGAACAGAGTGAGAAGGAATGGAGTCCAAGCAAGACCTTCCTTACCCATGGTCTGCATGATCACACCGTCTTCAATGAAATCAACAATGATTTCAGCGAGGTTGCGTGAGCCCTTTGGAGCTTCGTTCACATCGCTCTTACGTCCTGCCATGAAAAACAGTGCGGAGCTAATCAGAACTGCGAGAACAGCAATGAGAGAGATTTTGTTGAAGCTTGGAAACAATTCTTTCCAAACAAGAATCTCGTTAATCTCCGGAAATTTAAGAGCAATCACGTTCGATCAATCCTTCGCTTGGTGTTTGTCGGGGGGACGAGACTTCGTCAAGTATGGCTTATTGGGCTTGGTTCCAGGAAATGCAAGCGAGGCCGCCACATATTTCATTTCCCAGAAGAGAAGACCGAGGTGAGTCACGATAATCGCTCCCCCGAGCACCGGTATCGACACCCACGACAGGTCTTTTACGAGAAGAACAGCCACCGTGATGAGGCCGAGACGAGCGATGTAGCCAAAAAGAATCGCACCCATCATGAGACCCAGTGAGATGGGCGCAGTGATCGCAATAAGGCCGGCAGCAAGCGAAAAGTTCAATAAAACAAGGGCTAATGCGAATCCAGCAGACGCCGCACCCGAGCCTGAATCAGCAATGAATCCTCCGAGCACCACGACTGGCGCGGCAAAAAGTCCGCGCTTCACGAGGTCTCGCGAGATCGAAACCTCAGGTGCTCCACCAGCCAACACTGAGCCCAACGGAGACACGGGAGTCGTCATTGTGGAGCCGTTCCCCGGCTGTTTTGGGCCCGTTCTTCTTCAAGGTGACTCATGGCACTTGAATACACGTAGTACATCTTGATGAATTGGCCAGTGACGCCAAAAAGCGTTGCCCCGACCATGAACCACGGGGTTGTGTTCAGCCAGGCATCAAGGCCAAAGCCAATAAAGAAGAAAACAATGACGGTTCCAGCCAGCTCTGCCCCTTGAGACACGCTGTTGTCGAGCACAATCGGCTTCGGCTTGGGGAGGAACTTCAATTGCACACCTTTTCAGAATCCTGATGATTTCAGGACTTTGTGAATCGGAGAACAATCTAGGCGCTCCTCCCCTTGGGGTCAATTCACCCCCAGGTCAACTCTCTGAAATTTCCCCTTGATACTCGGAGAAGAACAGTGCGAGTTGCGTTCGGTTCTCTTTGTCGAAGCGCGACAGCATGCGAGAGACACGGTTGCGGACCGTTTGGAGACCCAAGAACACAGTCTCAGCAATCTGCTTGTCGGAGTATCCGATGGCAATCAGTCGAGCGATGTGGCGATCATTGGCATCAAGCTTTCGAATCAAACCCAAGCCCCGCTTCTCGAGCGACTCCGATGCCGAACGAACTTCTGCAGCATTGATGAGACGCATCCCAGATGCAACATCACGAACGGTTTGAATCAGGTCGTCGGAACTACCGGTCTTCAAAACGAATGCACTGGCGCCGAGTTCATAAGCCGTCACTAAAGCTTCATCTGAATTGAATGACGTAAGAACGACCACTTTGACTTGTGGATGTTCTGCGATCACCATCTTTGCTACATCAAGACCGGACTCGCCATCGAGGCGAACATCGACAATGAGAACATCAGGAACTTCGTGTGCGAGTAAATCTCGAGTCGAACTGATGGAATCGGAAATGCCGACAACATGTAGTCCTTCTTGATTAAAAACTGAAGCCAAAGCTTCACGGACCATGACATGGTCATCACAAATTGCAACACTTGTCATGACGCACATCCTGAGCACAGCAAGGCCGTTGGTAAACACCCGCGGCACGGTACGGACCACGTCACAGTGGTTCCGATATTTGGTATTGAGTGAATCTCCATTGTTCCTCCTATGGATTCGGCGCGTTCGCGCATGTTGTGGAGACCGTTTTGCAATCGAACCTGTGATGGAACACCACGGCCGTTGTCAGTGATTGTGAGAACTATGTTGCGCTCCACTCGAGCAATCTGAATATTGAGAAGCGAAGCAGCACCATGTCTCACCGCATTCGATGCACCTTCAATAGCCACAGCGCGCACATGGGCTTCAATCAATTCAGGAAGTGACGGCACTTCGATCAACAATTCGAGTTCAGTCCCGGTTGGATGCAGCACTGGAATGAGAACATCTTCAAGCAACAAACGCAACGGTGAAGCTTTCCGTGATTCAACGTGCAAGATCTCTCGACGAATTTCCGCAATTACTTCATTTATCGCAGCAATTGCTTTGTTGAAAGACCCCTGTGTTTCTGCATCCTTGTTACGCCCGTCAACTGCGAGCGAAAGAGATGTCGCATACAAGTTTTGAATCACAACATCGTGCAAATTCCGTGCAATTCGTTCACGTTCAACTGCTATTGCACGTTTTCTCGATGCAATTGCCACCAGTGTCTGTTGATCATTCAACAGTCTTTGCATTTCTTTAAAATCTGCGACATCGCTTGATACCTCAACAATGTGATTCTCTAGCCGTTGCCAGTTGATCCATGTTGAGGCGTCACCATTGTGTAGATAGTGGCCATTCGTTCTTGCATCCATCTCGAACAACTGAAGCGAATGCCCGGTGTTCCACGCTTCGTTTACATGAGCTAAGGCAATATGAGGTTCAAAGTATGAACTAGTAATCGATTGGGCAAACTCAACCTTCTGAGTGCGAATGTCCTCGTAGTGCTTGTTCCACCAGACGGTTCGAGCGTCAATGACAGAGCCCCATTCATCGAGAACAACCTCGTGAATCGCAATACAGTCGCTTAAGCGATAGAAGACCGAGACAAGTTCATCAATATCGATACTTGAAAACGGAAGATTTCTCTTTGCATCAGTTGCCACACCTCGAAAGTAACGAGCATCTGTTCGAACGAAAGTACCTACTCGACCTTTTGTCGGTTACTTTCGTCCTCTTTTTTTCCGGGGAGATCTGGGTGCATCACCGTGTACAGGAACAGTACAAGTGCGACTAATCCAAACGGCACGAAGTTATTCACGCTCTTGTTGAAGACTGGATACAAAACAAAAGCAGAAAACAATGCAGTCCACGACCACAGAATTGCAACAGCACGACGCGGTCCGTGACCCAATGCAATGAGACGATGATGAAGATGTCCCTTGTCTGCGTGTGCAAGACCCTGGCGATTGATCAACCGACGAGCAATAGCGAACGCAACGTCAAAAACTGGGACTCCAAGAATGATGAGTGGGATCGCGAGCGGCGCCAAAAAGAAATATGTCTGACCACTAAAGGCTTGCGTTGTTGGGTCTGCCCGACCTCCCACAACACTGGTAGACACGGCCACAAGAAATCCGAGCAGATATGCGCCGCTGTCACCCATGAAGATGCTTGCGCCGTTGAAATTGAATGGCAGGAAACCAACACACACACCCACCGTGATGATGGCAACAAGAGGTCCAATATTCGGTTCGGACAAGAGTCCTAATCCCGAGAGGTGCTGAGAGTAAATAAAGAAAGCGGTGGAGCCGATTGCGACGATGCCTGCTGCCAACCCGTCAAGACCGTCAATCAGATTGATGGCTTGTGTCATTCCCAACAACCACACAATGGTCACGATGGGCACCCAATCATTCGACAACTGAATAACACCGAGGAATGGAATGCGGAAGTAGAACATCGTGACGCCCGCTGTTACCAGAATCATTCCAGTCACGATGACGCCAAAGACGCGAGCAGGTGCAGAGACTTCGCGAATATCGTCCATCACGCCGATACCAAGAACCACTATGGCGCCTAACAGAACACCAATTAATTCAGAGTTACCGTCAAACAAAGGTGAGAACCGGTCCATCCTCCACGCAAGAAACAAAGCGCAGAACACTCCGGCAAACATTGCGATTCCACCGACGTCTGGTGTCGGCACGGTGTGCACCTTTCGGTCACTTGGCATTGCGACCCAGTTTTTTGCGTGAGCAACTGCGCGCACCACAGGTGTGGTGAGAAATGTCACCATCGTGGCGCAGATGCCGACGATGAGATATCCAGTCGTGTCTCCCATTACGGGATGAGCCTAGAAGAGATACCGACCGAGGTCGGGCCTAAAAGGGGTTCGGATACACAGGGAAGCGGGAGCAGAGCTCTGCGACCTTGGCGCGAACCACTGCAACTGCTGCTGGATCTTCACGATGACGCAGTGCTTCGGCAATCAAGGATGCAATGACAGGCATTTCTGCTTCCGTCATGCCTTGTGTCGTCACACTTGGTGTTCCGATGCGGACACCAGATGTAACAAACGGGCTTCGCGGATCATCAGGCACAGTGTTCTTGTTCAATGTGATGCCTGCTTCATCAAGAACTAACTGGGCGACCTTGCCTGTGCACTCAGCATCGAAAGGACGAAGGTCGACCACCATGAGGTGATTGTCGGTGCCGCCACTGACGAGACGGAATCCTTCTTTTGTCATTGCAGCAGCAAGAGCAGTTGCGTTCTTCACAATCTGCTGTGCGTACACCTTGAACGAAGGGTCAAGTGCTTCACGGAATGCGACAGCCTTTGCAGCAACTGCATGCTCCAACGGGCCGCCTTGACTACCAGGGAACACTGCTTTGTCAATTGCAGCAGCATGCTCTGCTTTGCTGAGAATGCATCCGCCACGAGGTCCGCGCAATGTCTTGTGAGTTGTGAAGGTGACAACGTCGGCATACGGCACAGGGTTTGGGTGAGCACCACCAGCGACAAGACCAGCCAAGTGTGCAATGTCGAACATCAACAGTGCACCGACTTCATCAGCAATTGCTTTGAAAGGTTCTGGATCGAGACGGCGTGGGTAACTGGTCGTTCCTGCAACAATCATCTTGGGGCGATGCTTCAGCGCAAGTTCACGCACATTGTCAAAGTCGATGCGCTCATCGCCCGGCGTGACGCCGTAAGACTTGAAGTCATACAGGATGCCACTGGCATTCACAGGTGAACCGTGCGTGAGGTGACCACCGTGGTCGAGACTGAGACCGAGAACAGTGTCTCCTGGATTCAGCAACCCGAGATACACCGCCATGTTTGCGCTGGCACCTGAGTGAGGCTGAACGTTTGCATGATCAGCACCGAAGAGTTCTTTCACACGCGAGATGGCGAGAGCTTCAATCACGTCGGCATGCACATTGCCTCCGTAGTACCGCTTTCCGGGATATCCCTCTGAGTACTTGTTGGTGAGAATTGAACCCGTGGCTTTCATCACTGCTGGCGACGTGAAGTTCTCACTTGCGATGAGTTGCAGACCTGTGGTTTGACGAATGCGCTCTTCTTCAAGCAGCGCAAAGACTTCGGTGTCTGGATTGGTATCAGAAGGAAAAGGCATTACTTACCTGACTCTTGTTGTTCGATTTCAGCCAGTTGTGCAACACGGCGTTCGTGGCGACCGCCTTCAAACTCTGTTGCGAGGAATGTTGCGAGAATTTCTTCGGCGAGGCCTTCGCCGACAACACGTGCACCCATTGACAAAACATTGGCGTTGTTATGGGAACGTGCCATGCGAGCGGTGTACAAGCAGTTGCACAGGGCGGCGCGAACACCATGCACTTTGTTGGCTGCCAATTGCTCGCCCTGTCCGCTGCCTCCGAGGACGATGCCGAGGTCGGCTTTTCCATCACGTACGAAACGTCCCACTGCTGCACAGATGGGTGGGTAATCAACACTCTCGGTGGAGTGAGTACCGAGATCTTCCACATCGTGACCCTGATTCGTCAGCACCGAAATAAGGTGCTGCTTCAGGGTGTACCCGGCGTGGTCGGCTCCGATTGCAATACGCGACATGTAAATCAGAGTAGTAGGGGCACCCCTCTGACGACCTAGCGTTTGAGACATGACACTTGACCCCCGCACTCCCGTTCTCATCGGAACCGGACAGGTTGTTCAACGAGCCGAAGGCATTGACGATGCCCGCGATGCCGTCGCCATGATGGTCCAAGCCATCGAACTGGCAGCAAAAGACGCAGGTCTGGCCTCGGTGCCCAACCCTGATTCCATTCGGGTGGTCAACCTTTTGTCATGGAAGTATGGCAATCCAGCCCAATTCATCGCCGAAGACCTTCATCTCACCCCTCGTGAGTTCGGGTATTCCGCAATGGGCGGCAACACCCCTCAGACTCTGGTCAATGCCGCATCGCGTCAGATTCTTGCGGGCGAGCTCGACCTCGTCATCTTGACTGGTGGCGAAACCACTCGTACACGTGCCCGCTACCGCAAAGCCAATGTTGAACCACAATGGCGAACCTCCGAGGTTGAGCCGGTCTTGGTGTCCGAAGACCTCACCATGAACATGCCCGAAGAACTCGAGCGCAAGATCATGATGCCGATTCAGATCTACCCGATGTTTGAAACGGCATTGCGCGCGCAAGCTGGTCGCACCATCGATGAGCATCAAAAGCACATCAGTGAATTGTGGGCTCGCTTCAGTGCAGTTG
>Ga0315908_10002168_pt1 | contig 14513 bp, 8 predicted proteins | sample LakEriMetagenome_12_FD_203520 | JGI IMG/M metagenome (GOLD analysis project Ga0315908, IMG submission 203520) | Freshwater fungal communities from buoy surface, Lake Erie, Ohio, United States - Buoy 4 MA124 | ecosystem: Environmental > Aquatic > Freshwater > Lake > Lake biofilm | place: USA... | reverse complement strand
AAATCCATGTACTAAGATTAATAAATGAGTTCCTTCATAATTTTATTATAAAGAATTATTCATTATTTATACTTGTTATTGGCTATTTTTTTATTGTTTTTGTTAATCTTTTATTTCAAACAAATTGTTAAATACGTTATTATTCATAACAAGATTATTATTAATAAAATTATTGTTATTATTATTAATAGTTTTATTAAAACTAAGACTTCCAGTTTTTCTATTCTACATATCATTATTAATAAAAGAGTTAGATATGAATTGTTTGCTATAATGATTTTTATTTTTCTTATTATAAATTTCCTAGAAAATAACAGGATGAATATCTTGTTTAGGGAACATATTACAATCAAAAAGTTTTAATTAACTTTCAAATTATTCAATAGGAGCTTTCCTGATTTATTAAGCCATTTTTTTATGTTCTTCTTTTAAACTTAATCCTTAACTAAAATCATCAGTTTCAATTATATTTCTAAATTACCACTCTCCCCATTTTTCACTTATTATTTTTGTATATTCCTTCTATAAATCTTTTATTAATTCTGCCTTTCTCTTTTTTATTATTATTATACAATGTTGCCATAATTCCAAACTCATTCCTGCTATTTCAATTATTTCTTCTTGAATTACTTCTGAAATCAACTATTTCTCTTTGTAATCATTTTTTATTAATAAATCTCCTATTTTTCATTAACCTTAATTATCTTTTTGTTTATTTTAAAAAAAAGCAAAATACTTCCTTACGAAGTTTGCTTATTCTAATTATTTAGGAATGAATTATTATGAAAGGTTATGATTATTGGTCTTAAAATAATAATAAATGATAAAATACTGAGCTATAATTTATAAGTTTTTAGTAGAATTATAATAGTTCTTAATACTATTACCTCATGTTTAAAATGTACTCATCATAAAAAGCATTAAGTTATGATTTACCATCTTAAAATTAATTATTTAATAGTAATTACACTTAAATACTATTGAGTTCATATATTCAAGGAAACTTTTAGGAGTAAGTAGATCTAAGGAAAAAGATTTTTGAAAAGGTTATTATATATCTTTAATTTAAATTTCATTTATAATTTTCAATTGAGTGTCATTCAACTTGAACCTGAGATCGACAATGTTGCAGTGGAAAGTAGCTTGAGTAAGACAAAAATGATTTTCGTCAAAAAGAATAGGCAGAAACTCGTTGATAGATTTCCAATATTAATTAATATTCATTTTGAAAACACAAGCTTTTTGGAAAAACTCTGATTCCTGCTTAGAACCTATTTTCGACAAATCTGCAAAGTAAAGAGTGCTGACAAATGTTAGGTTGATCTGTTTGAAGTTCGGATATGCTTCGGTTTCTAATCGGAATTGAATAGACTCATCAAGGAGAATATTTTCTTATTGATATTTCACCAGAAATGATTTACTTCTAATAATATATTATTATCATATTATTCTTATTATTATCATTATTATCATAATATTCTTATTATTATTATTATTATTATCATTATTATCATTATTATCATTATTATCATAATATTCGTTTTTATCATTATTATCATAATATTCTTTTAATCATTATTATCATAATATTCATATAATTATTATTATGATTATAGTTTTGTTAATTATTTTTATTATTTATCGAAATTAATTACTAATAATAGTATTCGTCGTCTTTGATTTCAGCTTTATAGAAAAAGTTGTTCTGCTCGTTCTTCTTATGATCACTCATTCCCTCTTCAAAATTATAAGGTTGTGCATAATTTATTTATCCTTCCTTCTCTTCGTAGATTTGAATTCTCTGCATATACAAGCCTTGATTGTAGAGATCCAAACATTTAAATTCTTTCAAGTTTACAAAGAACTCGAAATAGGTTTTCAATGACATTATATAACTATAAAATAAATATTCAATAATAATAATAATAATAATATAAATATTGATAATAATAGTTAAAGTATAATATAATAAGAGTATTTGATCAGAATAGTATAGACTTTCTAGATTTATATTTATTTTAAATAACTAACTCAGTTTCCTCCTCCTCCATTTCTTCTTCAAAATGAATAAAAATACTTTACTTAGGTAAAGGATCTTTATCAAGATAATTCTTATCCAACAATCTACTAGCTATTCTATAAACCAATGCTTCAAACTTGAAATGCAGTTCTTACTAAGTCCTCTATTACATTGTCATAATTTCTTCAATAAAAACCTTTTACAAACTAACCTTTTCTGCAATTCTCGCTAGGCATTCCCAAAACTCAATCTAACTCATTTAATTTATCCTTTGATTATTTAACTCATCCACTTAAGTCATCATAGCTAAATTATATGCTTAATATACGTCACATTCTTAAATATTCTCAAGAAATAGTTCACATTATTTGCAGATTTCTATTGATTCATCTAGACACATAAATTTCTTTTATCCTGGTTTTACGTTTTTCACTGAAAACTTATTATAGATTTAATCTATATAACTTCGATATTTTATTATCACAAATTCACATTTCTAATTCCAATACCTTTCTTTTCTGAAAATGTGATGATTATATTTATTAAATTCATTTTAACAATGCTCTTCCATTATTTTATTAATAGCTTCTTCGAAAGTCTTGCTAATTTAAGATTTGATGAATTTCTCTTCTGCAACTCTGACTAAGCACTCTATTAATTAAAATCTAACTAATCCTCTTTCAGGATTTCTAGGTCCTTTCATATCAATGTTTGCATTAGTAGCTACAAATTTCAATTGAGCTTCTTGTTCCCTGATAACTACATTATCAATCAAATTCATTATGTTTACTATATTGAAATATTCTAAGTTTTAAATGCAAAATATATCTCCAATCGGGTTTATACTTGCGTAATACTTATAAAAATTCTTATACTCTTTGTAGTATTTATATAAAACTTATTTAGTCTTCATTAGATCCTCTTCATTCTTTATTAGTCTTGGAATTTTACTACATTTAAAATCGAATTCAAAACATTTCTTAAGTAATTCTTCAGTATCTAATTAATAATCTTTAAATAAACTTTTATCAAAATCCCAACCTGGCTTTTCTTTTTTTTCTTTTGGAGGAATATAAATAGGATCTTTATTTCTAGGAGTAATTTTGATAGTCGGTTTATAATACTTATCAATTACACAATTATTGATTGACAAATTAATTATATTTAAGAAAGGAATACTTGAATTCTGAGTTTAATTACTGTAAGTAGAAATAATAGGCTGATAACTCATGCTACTAACTCTAGAAAACTAGCTACTTACTGACTTTAAATAGTTAATATTAAAATTATAATTAGAATAATCATATATAATATACTATATTAAATTTTACCTCTTTATTTTTAAAAGCATAAAAAAAATAAACATCTCCAGGTGGTAACATCCTTTTAACATTATAAGTTTTCTATTCTGGAGGAATCTTACCAAGAAAAACTCCATTCCAACTATTGAAATCAAACATTATAAAAGCAGGTTCTTGAAATTACTTTCCACTAATAGGATAAGTCCAACTTAAATCACTTTCTACCCATCCCTCACAAATCCAACAGCCATCTCCATGAAACTCCCCAACATTCTTCTTTATATTCCTGTTTTATTTTATCCCTTGTATTTTATTCTCTATTATTCCTTTTTTTTAACATTTAACAGATTTCTCACTCACTATTAAGTTTCCAATGTAATCTACATATCCATAATTTCCCTGAAAGTGAAATCCATAAATAGTTTTATTTTTTTCTAAAGCTACTGATATTTCCATACTCTCTTTTAAATTGAAATTGTTATTACTTAAATCTAAATGCACTATTTCTTTGTTCTGTTTTAACATTTCACATAATTATGCTACTCCTGAATGATGTTTCAATACATTTCCTAAAGTATTCCAACTCAAATCTAATACTTTTAATTAAGTATTTTCGATTAAGCTACTAAATATTGTTTATCCTCCTTCCACATTAATCTGATTCCAACTTAAATATAATTCCTTTATGTAATTGTGTCTCTTTATAAACTCACTCATCACTTCACATGATAAAATTGTCATGTTGTTATTAGATAAATTCAGGATTTTTACTGAACTGTTAAATATTAAACCATTTAAAATTATTTTTATATTTTTATCTCCTAACTTGTTTTTTTCTATGATAAATTTTGAGATCCTTAATTATAATATTCATTTATTTAATTAAATTTATTATTAGTATAATGATATGAATAAATTAATTGAATTACCTACAATTGTTAGTATTGAAGAAGTTAGCTAGGGTTTAGCACCCAGTCTTTCCAAAGTTATTTTCCGATAAATCTAGATATTTGATATTAGAGTGTAACTACTTTGCAATAGCATGAACTCCTATATCAGTAAGTCTATTTCTTCTGAAATTGTATTGCTTAAAATTTATCCTATCAATTCCCTTACTAATACACTTTATATATTTATCTCCAAAATTGAAATTCTAAATCGTTATAGTTTTTTCATCCCCTTTTGATTTTATCACTCCCATCTTCGAAGGCAATAATTAAAATTTATGTTGATAATTCAAAAAAGTAGAAAATACACTGTCAGGAATATTTTATAATTTATTTTATTGTTTTATTTTATCTAATGATTTAAAATGTTTGTAGAATTTTTTTACTGATTGTTCTCCTACCATTTCTCTAATTTTTCTATCAGTTGCTATTTTCTCTATTGATTTGTCTAATTTGTTACTTATTTCCTGTTCTTCAAGTTCCTAATTATCAACTTTAAATTTATTAATAAATAATATTTACATTTTGAGATAGATTCTTAAATCCTTTGATGTCTCAGTTATCATAAACTTACTCTTGTAAGATTATTCATGTCAGAATTATTTATCAAATAACTCAATCCTGAGTACTCTATTGTTTAATTTTTATTAAGTATTACAGTGAGTTTATGAAACTTAATTATAAAAATTATCCTCCTTATTTAATAAATTGGTAACTGAATATGTATGTTACATTGATCTCTACATTGTAATATAAGTAAAATATAATGATATAAAAATATATAATTATTAATAACGATGGAAACATCAGTATTTGAAGACCTGAGTAAAAGCATAGGTAATTTAAAATAATTAAAAAATAGACAAAACATAATTGGAGTGTTTGAATGTATAAAACTCAGAAAATGTGGTGAAATAACTTTGTGAAGGTAAGACTGTCAAAATAGAGTCTGATTCGGATTAGTAATTATTGTTTAATATTGGATTTATTTCTGCAGTAAAAATTCATCACTTAACTATCTATTCTGAATCTATTAATTCTTAACCTAAACTTATTAAAATATTTGTTAACAAGTTGGGAATGGATTTTAGTTAAGCAGAACACACTTTACCTGACTAAATTATTGAACTTAAATAAAATTAAACTAATCTTGATCTCAAATATGTTAAATTTTAGAATGTTTAAAATATTACTTTATTTATTGAAGATAATTATGGTAATGATACTACTCAAATTGATTAATTTAAATTTTATGGAATTTCAACTGAAAAAACTGTTGTATTATTAATATTATTTGTTTAAATTATTATGAAAACTCAATCATATAAATATTATTTTTATTATGTTATTTATTATAATTATTACAAATAAAATTATAAAAATTTATCATTTTTTATTTTAATATTTTATAGATGAAGGGACTTAAAAAGATATAACATGATGATTGAAATATTTATTTTATAAGAATATGTTTATCGATATAAATAAAGATAAGAATTATCGTACTGAAAAAAGATATTATTTAATTATAATTATAAAATTTATTATAAATTTTTATATAAATGGTTAAATAATAATTTGCATTTATTATTTTTACAGTTATCTTTTTTATACTGATAAAATCAGTTTAAATTATAGATATGAAAGAAAATAGGAGGACAAAAGTAAACATAAAATATGGAGATTATATGTTCTTTGCGTTCAAAGATGACTTCTCAAAATAAAAAGAATTACAAATAATATTAACTTAATTTTCAAGATTAAAGCCAATAAATAATTTAGTAATTTACATTAGTTAATAAAACTAAACTCCAGATGAAAATAAACATGATTAAATATGTGATTATCGACAGAATTAAAACTATTGTAATTATGAATATGACAGTAAAAAGGATGGTGAAAACTAAGAATAAATAGTTCACTTTTCAATAAAGTGTAGTGATAAATTAGACTGTTAATTCTTCTTAAATTTGATTCACATAGATCAATACATATTAGAACATAGTTTTGAATAACCTCATTAGATTTAGATGTCTAACCAAAACGATTATTACAACTTGTAAGTACCTTTACCTGCAAAATCTCATTACGATTATTTTTTATTAGATTTAGATCTTAAACGAATCGACTTACTCAAAGTTTAATAAGGGTTCAAATTAAATATGCTTTTCCCAAAAGGTATCGAACCTTAAATATATATTTTTGATCTGAAAATGATTGCAGTGATAAACAATAATATTACTGATTTGTGTGAACAATGCTTTTTACCTTTTAGAATTATTTTACCTTCTTATTCTATTTTTGATATTTCAATTTTTAAGTTTTACAATCAGGACAATCTGATAGATGTTGGCAAAGTTTTTATAGATTTAGTTTAGAAACAATCTCTAAAGTATTATAAAGTTATTGTTGATACAAAGAAAGATATTAGGTTTAATTTGATTAATGTATAAGGAAAACATAAGCAAATTTATATCAATCCAATCAGCAAACCTATTAATTAATATAGGAGTCAATGGATTAGTCCATTTTCAAGTAGCAATATTCAAGAAGATATCATGGTTTCTTGAGATGAATTATAAGAGATTATCAAGTAATAAGATATTGAGTTTATGAATGAAAAAATAGAATTATTCATTGGTATTTATAGTTATGATTATGGATTTTTCCAATTATTAGTTACTTAAGAAGTTTAGCAATTAATTCCTTTGAGTTTAGGCACAACTGAAACTGGGTTTGTGATAAAAAATTAGATAATAAATTATGAATTAAAGATTTGGTAAAATAATAACAATGCTAATCTGACGATCAATGCTGTAAGTCTGACAGGAAATTGCGAAATGTTGATTTAGAAGTGTAGAGGAGATTTGTGCAAGCCAATTACTTAAGAAACTATTGACAATAAAGATAGTAAGTTTGAGTTTAGAAGTCAGGATAATTCCATGTAGATATATACTTTCAAGCCTGATTGTTCTTAATATTTTCAGAGTTATTGTTATTATATAGTGGCTCTTAAAGGAGCTGGTTAGTTTGTAGCTAAGTCTAAATATATGCTTAGGGCCAATTTCTAATAAGGATTTATCAAGATTGATCCCTAGTAATCCATCTTACTTCATGTAGATAAAAATCAATTAATCAAAATATCACTTTAGCTTTTAGACAAGTATGACTTTGATTTTCTTAGGGTATATATTTTATCATTATCATAAATATAATATAATTATTATAATATTATCATATTAATTATTATAATAATTACTGATAATTAATATACTAATTTAGGTACTGGTAAGTAATCACAACATAATTCTTAAAGTTAAATACGGTTAGCATTGTATGTTCTATCACATTGACGAGGATAACTCTAATTGTAAATCTATAATGGCAGATTCTCTTTCCCCAGTTTAAATAAGCAAAGAATAATTAAAGTCAGTAGATAAATTGTTTTTATTAATAGAGTCTTAAGTACCTGTTAATACTTTGGTTGAAGTTTAGTTGCATCAAAATATTACTACTAATTTGAATGATGATATGACTTCACAATAAGAGTTAGAATAAAAACTAGTAGAGAGGAAAACAAGGGAATTATTAGACGGATAAGAAGTAGTAGGGTATTTAAATGAAAACACAAATAGTAACTTATATGAATTCGAAGTAGATTTAATTAAAGATGAACCTATTTACATTACAATAGATGGAATTTCATAGAAGTTGGATATGAAAGTTAGAGCAAATGGTTAGATTCCTGATAATTTCAATTATGACTGGAGTTCAAACTCAAACCTATTAGAAATATCTTATTAGACTAACCCATAGAAATACAATAAAAAAAGTAAGTACATAGTAGAAGTGTCTAGCAAAGAAAACTTAACCCAAACGTTAACTTACAAGATCGAGCAATACACAGACAGTTCAATTAAACAAATAGACTTGAATATGGCTGAATATGTGGAAATAAAAGCCAAACAAATTGTATAATTCTATTTTTTCCCAGACCTGGAAGACCTGAATCGAATAAAAGTGATGACCCATGTGCTAGAAGGTGCAGAAAACTATTTGAATATTTATGCAAGTGAACAACCTTTACCATAATACTCAGATTTGATAGAGGACAAAGAACAAAGCGAAAATGTGAATGAATTCTCGTGGCAGAATCGAAAATTAAAACACAGTAAAATTGAACAACTTTGTAACAAACAAACATAAAAATAAAATTGAGTGATGAAATGCAAAGTATTTTTGTCTCTTCAAAATGATTAAACAGATAAGAGCATGAGAATGTCAATTAAAGTGAGTTCATAGAATGCGAAGGTGCACTTAATGGAAGGGAGAAGAGAAACAATTATATTATCTAACCATTCTTAAATGAACTAGACTCTTTATCTTGTCCCAGAAAGGTCAGACTCATAGCTGGATATATAAATGCACGGTTACTTCAAGTTTAGTGTAAGGGTAGACTTATTCACTAAGAATTAGACTCATTTGTAGTTGGAACAGTAGCATCTTTAAGAGAATAATAATAGGCATATCGTAGTCTTAGATTAGTATTCTTTCCTTTTATGTCATCCCAATTGTTTTGTTAAAATCATTATGTTCTAAAATCAGCATGATCTTTTAGAAAATAAGGTTGATGAGTTTTCAGTGTCAATTGTTGCAGTTGGATAGTTCACTCATATTAATTCAAATTTTGATTTTGTGTTTTCTATATCAAATCAGTAATCTTTCAAGTATTTTACTTATGATTTACAAGATGAATAGGGAATTCAAATATTGATTCAATCTTTTTAGGGATTTCCTATTGTTTATTACAAGTTCTATGGAGATTAATAAGTTGAGCTGCCTACATAAGAATCTAATGACATTGTCTAATATCAGTCCATGTTGCAGATAGATAAGCAGTAGATTGAACATATTAAACAGAGCATCAAGTACTCTTTTACTAAACTTAACCTTATTATTGCAGTCTCTTATTATTCTAACAATTATGAGACTAATGGTATGTTCAGTATTAATATTTAAAACTAGTTTAGGAAGCAGTAATATTTGTAAAACAATTACATGTAGCATTTTAGTAGTTATAAATAACAAATTTCTATATTTAAATTTAATAATTATTGGTTGAATACCACTAAAGAGTTGAAAATACAATTAGATCATGGTTCTAATTATAAGTTTGTAAAAATTATCTGTAATAAGAATAATACAAAAATTGAAGAAGAGGAATGCTCTGGTAAGTTATATAGTTTAATTAACAAGGATGGTGACACTAGTTTAGTTAGAGAAAAATAGTATTAACTCAAATTTAATGTAGAGTGTTACGGATGTCTTGTCTTAATAGGAATGATGAGCTAAACTGAGGTATAATATTTATTTATAATAAAAATCAAAATAATAAACATATAATTATAATATGATTAGGACTTAGAAGGTAAGATTATAATATATGAGGCAGAAGAAGCTTTGTAACTCGCTCCTTCTTTAAGTCTATACGAGAAAGTGGAGAAGAATAGTAAAAGAAAATATTAAATAAAAGATTATAGCTAGTAATAATAGAATCTGAACATCTAACTACTAAGTGGAGTGATTAGAGTATATATCAGTAATAATCTAATGCTAAACGAAAATGGAGATAATTACATTGAATTAAATTAAAAGAACAGTCATTTAGATAGGACACTAATCATAAATGAGAATGATAACAAAAAACATAATTTTTATTACTATAATAGTCAAAAATTCATCATAATATAATCAATGACAGAATCAGTATTTACGATTAGCTATTCAACTGACTCTCAATTCTAAACAACTCTTATTTAAGGCATTCCCTTCTCACTTTCATTTAATATGGATAATTTCAATGAGACCAGATAATTCCTCATCAAGACTGATTATCATTAAGAAGATATCCTTTACTTCCTTACTGTTTTTCTTAAGGAATCCTCTTCAGATCTTAATCTTAACTCTCTAGATTATTCTTTTACTGTATCTGATTTCAATAGAACCAATATTTATCCTCTTTCCTAAATAATAACTTAATAGAAAGGAAAAAACTTTACTACTATTTAACTTCAACACTCTAATCCTTAATAAAATATTGCTTATATTTATTTCAATGTCAAATCAAAGAATCCAATCTAATCATAATCAAATATTACCATCGAAATTATTTATCACGATTAAAATCATCGCAAGTTTATTATTTCTCCTAATTCTAAACGATATTTATTTGATGATGATAAGAGAAATTGGTAATTAGAAATGAATTTATAGCAAGATGGATATTTAGATTTACAAATTATCAATTGTTAAGGATAAAGCTTTGTTTATACTTATTAAGAATCAGTTGAATAAAATTCAATTGAAATATTAAAAAACAAAATTAATGATTAATAACTATAAGTGATACCTGTTAAAAAAGGACTCTTTTCTATTGAAATTCAAAGTTTAAATCATAAAACTACTACATAGGTAAAGTCTTAGTTCATGACATTATTTGATATAAAAATGTAAGAATAAATAAAAATAAGAGATAATAATATTGAATATGAAATGGAGAGGAACAGAGAAAAAAATACTAATTTAATTAAAATTATAATGTAGAATGTAATTTGTAGTAATTGTGAATAAATTAACTCATAAGCGGTGGTTGATTACTAAGTAGTTATTAGTAACAATAAAACTTTTATAAAGGAAAACTATTTATGTCATCTTTATCATGATGTTAATTCCACAAAATCGATTCATCAAGAAAAAATCATCTCTAATCAATCGCTTTATTCTTATTAATGTAATAATATATTTTATTATAAAATATAAAAAAGCATTAAATATAAATATTAATAAATAATAATAATATTAAAGAACAATATTTGTTTGAATTTGAACTAGTATAATCAGAATCACCTTATTTTGTATAACCAATTGCAATAATACGCAACCAAAACTTAAATTCTAAAGAACCAAGAGTTCTGATATTATAAATGCAAGAAATTGCAATGCTAAGCTGGCATTAATAAAAAAAATTCAGATTCTTTGCAGCCTTTATATTTGTGCTACTTATTGTCCTTTTAGTCTTAATAGTCTATTTTGTTAGGAGAAACAGATTATTATAGCAAAGGTTGAATTATGAAATGTCAGACTTTAGAAATATTGCTGGTATCAAAGGACATGACTCATCAGAAAGTTTTCAAAAGGTCTAACTAAAAGGAGTAGAAAGTTATTATATAGAAAAAATATGATTCTCTTATAATTATTATTAATATGTTATAACCTAATGATACATTAAATTTAATTAATGAATAAAATGTTATTAAGGAATTACAAAATGAATAATTATGGTTATCTATCAAATGTGGTAAATACAATGAATATAATTTTTGTCAAGAAAGAATTATTATACTCACTAATAAAGCTGTTTATAATTTCAAAAATAAATTAGTTTTGAAAAGAAAAATATTATTGGAAAAAGTTATTTTAATATCAGTTAATTCAAATAATCAATACGAATTTATTATTCATGTATAAGATGAATACGATTACAGATTTAATAGTTAAGATAGTAAAAGAAATCTTTTTATTTAATACATTATCTTTATTTATTGTTAAAATATATCTAAATATATGCCCATGTTTATTGTAAATGATAAAGATTCCTTGAAAAAATATACAACTGTTAAATCAGATTTTAAAAAGGGAATCGATCATTTTCCAAAAGGAAATATTCAATATGTTAATTTTGAAAATTGGAATAGTTATATGAAAAAAATTAGTTTAATAATATCAGCTAATTTTTAATTAATATTTTCAAGAAAAGATAATAAGTAATATAAGATATAAGATTTCAAATTTTTAAGTCTTATTGGAAAAGGAAGTTTATCAAAAGTAAATATAATGTTATAATTATTAGATTTATTTATTATAAAAAGATTCAAAATATTTTGCTGTAAAATCCCTTCAAATTTCTGAATTCCCTTAAAAAAACATAAAGTAAATAGATCAAATAGTAAATGAAATAAAATTTTTTGAATAATAATAATATGTTTAGTAATTAGAATATTGTTATCTTAGTAATAAGAACATTTATTTTATAACCAAATTTTATAGAAATGGAGATTTATTTAATTTATTAAAAAAAGAAAAAAAACTATCGGAAGAATAATCTAAATACTATTTCGGATAAATTTTAATTGGCATTAATGAATTTCATAAAAATAATTTAGTTTATAAAGATTTGAAACCATAAAATATTTTGATAGATGATAACGGTCAATTAGTTTTAATCGATTTTGGTTAAGGAAGATTTATAAATTTAGAGAATTAAAATAATTGTTAATTATTTTTGACATATGAATATGCTGCTCCAGAATAACTTACAAATTAGTCTTATTAAAAATAAAATGATTATTGGTAATTAGGAGTATTATTATATGAAATGTTATTTGGAATTACTCCTTTTTATCATTAAGACAAAATGATTATGCTTCAATTAATTTAAGATCAAAATTTAGATATAATTATACCTTAATCACATTCTTTTACTATTGAATGTATATAGATACTTTAATTACTATTAAAGAAGAATCCTTCTGAAAGAATATCCAATATTGATGATATATTAAAAATCAATTGGATAGATGAAAATTTATGGAATGAATTAATTTCATTTAAAAAAACTGATTTATTTTTTGTTTAAAAATAATTTAATTATAATAGCGATGATATATTGATAAATTTTCAACCAGGACTTTAAAATTAAACAAATATAGGCTTTTATTTTGAATGATTATTTTAAAATTATTAAAATAAAAACTACAGACATATAAAATTAGAATATTTAAAAATGTTTTAATATATTTATCAAATAATAATTTATTTATTAATAAAATAGTTTATTTTAAAATAAAAATAAGGTTTTAAAATTTATATAATAATTAAATATAAATTAATAGATATAATAATATTCAAATTTAAATTAATATAAATTCAATTGAATTTCATTTATATAATTTATTTTCATCAATATTTTAAAAGATTTCTTAGAATTTAAAAATTCTAATTTTTTCAAAAAGAAAAATATTCTAAAATTTTAATATTGAAAAAGTGTTTAATATTTTTCAAAAATTACTTTTACTTTGAAAAATTTAAATTTTAAGAGATATTTTTTTATAAAAAAAATTTTACTTATTATAAAATAAAAGTAGTACAAATTTTCCTAGTTTTTAATAGCAGAAAAACTTCTCTTTATTTTAAATATCAGGATAATTGTTTCTATTATTTAAAAACTAAAAATTTAAAATAATGATAATAAGAAAAAATTTGATTAAAATTTAAAATTATTTTAACGATTTCTTTCAAAATAATTTAAAATTTCTTTTGAAAATATTTTAAATTTTTTGTTAATAGTATTTTAAATTATTATATAAAATATTAAAATAAATATAGATGAATATATTAATTAATATTAATTTGATTTATTAGAAAAAGAATACATTAAATTATAATTGAATTTACTGAAATTAAGAACAAATAGTTATGAAAAATTAATATGATCAATTTTAATTTAAAAAATTTAAACAGTTATAAAATTTTTAAAGAAAATTAAATAAAAATTAAAAATAATATGATAAAATAAAGAATAATATAAAGGATCAATAATTTTTTAAATTTTATTTTTTAATGTAATAGTCAGCTGGATATTTAGTTGAATGATTTTTTTTTAATCTCAAATACATATAAAAAAAAACAAAAATAAATACTACTAAAATCCAAGGCACAGAAATATAATAAGGAGTTTCAGCATATATTATATTACCAGCATCTTCTCTAAACTTCCAACAAATTAAGGCTTCTAAGATTAATATAAAAGTAAGTAGCCATCTGAATTATCCAGAAACTGGATTTTAAATTCTTTACTCAGTTCCCCAAGTTGAAATATCTTAGTAAGCCTCTTTGAATGCTAAATTTCCTAAACAAAACCAAATTATTAATCTTAATTTATTGAAATTATTTTTAGGAGGTATCCATAGATTATTAATGAGGAAAAATCCACATAAAAAATTTATTACAATAATAAGATTAATTATTATTAAGGCATACATATATCTGTGACATTAGAAAACTTTCCAGTCTTTAAATTATTTTTATTTTTTATTTTTATCAAATCTACCCAACCAATCGAATTCTTATATTTTAAAAACTTTGAGCAAAAAAAGTCCAATGAAAATAGCAGGTAAATTAGAGAAA
>Ga0315908_10002167_pt1 | contig 14516 bp, 19 predicted proteins | sample LakEriMetagenome_12_FD_203520 | JGI IMG/M metagenome (GOLD analysis project Ga0315908, IMG submission 203520) | Freshwater fungal communities from buoy surface, Lake Erie, Ohio, United States - Buoy 4 MA124 | ecosystem: Environmental > Aquatic > Freshwater > Lake > Lake biofilm | place: USA... | reverse complement strand
CCCGCCGCCAGTGGCGCACCATGGGCATGCTTGGTGGCCTTGCCATGCTGCTGCTGGTGTGGGCCGAGCTCGCCGTCGGCATCTTCCACTGATCAGAAGGGCAGCACCTTGCCCTTCTTGGAGAATTTCAGATAGCCGCCGTTGAGGCCCAGCCGCCAGCCAACGCCCAGCTTGATCGGCACGATCACGATATTGTCGCGCTGCAGATAATTGGCGGTGAAGCCGCCGATCAGATAGGCCTTGCCCTCGGCCGCCGGATAGCGGCGATACAGGTCTTCGGTGTCGTTGAGATTATACACCAGCGCGAACACCTTCGAACCATCGCCGCCGATGTCGAAGCCCACCGAAGGCCCGGTCCAGTGGATTTTCCGTTCACCTTCCACCTTGTGATACAGCATGCCCGAACCATAGCGCACACCCACGATGAAGGCGCCGCCGGCCTCGCGGCCAACGATATAGGCATTGGGCTGGCCGCGATCCTTGAAGGTCTTGCGAACGATTTCGGCGAGGCCTTCGGCGCCCTTGCCAAACACGTCCTCGGCGGCGCCCAGCACATCTTCCTCGGCATAAGTCTGGGTGGCGGGCGGCGGCGGCGGAGCGGCGGCAGGTGCTGGCGCCGGCACAGGCGCCGTCTGGGCTTCCTGCGCCAGAGCCGGGCCCGCTGCCAGCAGGCCAACTAACGCCACCGCCATCACCTGCTTCATCATCTGCTGCATCTGTCGGGCCCTCGCCATCATGTGGATCCTGTCTCGCCTTCCCAGCCTGAACCGGGGCTGAGCCACCACAACTGCCTTGTAGCCGCCAGGCGCCGCCGGGGCCAGCCGCGAAAGCCTGTTGCCAAGCCCCATGCGGCATGGCTATAGCCTCCGCCTCGCTCGGAGTCGTGGGTGAGTGGCTGAAACCAGTAGTTTGCTAAACTGCCGATCTGGGTAACTGGATCCGAGGGTTCGAATCCCTCCGACTCCGCCACTGCAAAAGTGAGAATTAGCGATGTGGCCCGCCAGTGCTGCCGCGCTGGCCGGCCTGTTCGCCAGCGCCTTTCTGGCCGGCTCGATTCTGCCGGCGCAATCCGAAATCGTGCTCGCCGCCTTGCTGCTGGCCGGCGAGCATCAGGCTTGGTTGCTGGTGCTGGTCGCCACGCTGGGCAATGTTGGCGGCGCGGTGCTCAACTATGGGCTGGGCCGATCGGCAGACCGCTTCCGTCATCGCAGCTGGTTCCCACTATCCGCCGCCGGCTGGGACCGCAGCGCCGCATGGTTCAACCGCTGGGGCGTGGCCACGCTGTTGTTGAGCTGGCTGCCGGTGGTGGGCGATGGCTTCACCGTTTTGGCCGGAGCCGCGCGCACGCCCTTCCCGCTGTTTCTTGGGCTGGTGACGCTGGCCAAGGCCGGGCGCTATCTTGCGCTGGCGGCACTGCTCTAGCCAGCCAGCCAGCGATTGAGCCGGCTGGCAGGATCGGCCAGCACAGCGGCGGCCGGCCCTTGTTCGACGATGCGGCCAGCATCGATGAAGGCGCAGGCATCGGCGATGCCGGCGGCTTCGGCGAGATCGTGGGTGACGATGATCATCGGGGCGGCGCTCTGGCGGCGGACATTGGCCACGGCCGCAATCAGCGCACGGCGCACCGGAGGATCGACGGCAGCGAACGGCTCATCCAGCAGCAGCACGTCCGGCGCGCGAGCCAGCGCCCGGGCCAGCGAAACGCGCATCTGTTCGCCGCCTGACAGGCCGGCGGGGCTGCGACCGAGCACCGGCCCATCCATTTGCATGGCTGCCAGCAGGGCCAGCGCGGTATCGCGGTCGGGCGCGTCTTGCGCGATCATGACATTGCCCAGCGCATCTAGGTGCGGAAACAGGCCGCCGCCCTGCAGCACAAGGCCCACGCGGCGCTGCCAGGCCGGCAGGGCGTAGGTGTCCGTCTGCCAGTCCTGCCCGCCCACGCACACCGTACCGGTGGTGGGCAGCAGGCCAGCGATGGCCTTCAGGATCGTCGATTTGCCGGCGCCCGATGGCCCGACCAGCGCCAGCGTCTGCCCCGGCGGCACGCTGAACGCAGCTTCGACCGCGAGCGGGCCAGCGCGGGTGAGCGCGACGGTGAGGCCCTCAACCACGCTTGCGCCCCAGCAGGAACAGCAGCGTGATGGCGATCAGGCTGATGCCGAGCAACAGCAGCGCCAGCCGCGCCGCGCCCGCCATGTCGAAGGCCTGCACCCGGTCATAGATGGCAAGGCTGAGCGTCGCCGTTTCGCCGGGGATGGCGCCGCCCACCATCAGCACCACACCGAATTCACCCAGCGTGTGGGCAAAGGCCAGCACCGCGCCGGTGGCAAGGCCGGGCCAGGCCAGCGGCAGTTCTACCTTGGTGAACGCCCGGAGCGGGGACAGGCCGCAACTGGCAGCGGCGGCGCGCAGATCATCGCCCACCGCCTCGAACGCGCGCTGCGCCGGCTGCACCATCAACGGCAGGTTGACCAACACGGAGGCCACCAGAATGCCGGCAAAGCTGAACACCAGTTGGCCGCCGGTGATCGCCTGCCAGCCGCGCCCGATGGCACTGGCCGGCCCCATCCCGATCAGCAGGGCAAGGCCCACAACGGTGGGCGGCAGCAGCAGCGGCAGCAGCAATAGGGCTTCCGCCAGTGCCCGGCCGCGCCAACGCGTGGTGGCGAGCCAATGGCCGAGCAGCAGCGCCAGCGGCAGCAGCAGCGCCACCGTCGCCGCCGCCAGCATGAGCGACAGGTGCAGCGCGGTCAGATCAGCCCCATTCATTTCAACGATGCTCACGGCAGGCCAAACCCGGCCCGGGCCAGCGCGGCGCGGCCGTTGGGCCCGGTGAGGCGATCGGCCAGCCCGCGCGCGGCCGGGGTGGCGCCGGGCATCAGCACCAGCGTCTGCACCAGCGGCGGATGCAGTGCGGGCGACACCGGCACCACGATCAGACCACTGCTAGCCACTTGCGCCAGCGGGAGGGCCACCAGCCCGGCCTCTGCCGCGCCCGTTGACACGAAACTCAGCGCTTGCGCGACATTGTCCCCCAGCACCAAAGGCGCGCCGGTGACGCCCAGCCCCGCCAGCACCGCCTTCGCCGCCACGCCATAGGGCGCGTGCGCCGGATTGGCGATGGCGAGGTGGCGGATACGGCCCGCCACGATCGCCGCCTTCAGGCTGGCCAGATCGGTAATGCCGCTGGCGCGCGTTGCCACCAGCGCCAGCCGGCCCAGTGCATAGGGCCGGCGTTCCACTCCCGGCACCGCTGCGGCGAGGCGTGTCGCATGGCTGGCATCGGCCAGCAGCAGCAACTGGAACGGTGCACCATTCAGCGCCTGCTGCACCATCTGGCCTGACGAACCAAAGCTGAGGTTGAAGCGCGCGCCCGTCTGCGCCTCGTGGCCATGTACCAGTGGCGGCAGCGCCAGCCGCAGATCAGCGGCCGCCGCCACCGGCACCGGGTCAGCGGCAAGCGCTGGCCAGGCCAGGCACAGCAACAGCAGGAACAGACGGATCATTGCTGCGCCTTGTGCCAGCCGCACGCCACAGGTGCAACGCGCAGCGAAAGCCGCTATCGCGCCGTCATGCTGAACCGCCACGATCCTGTTGAACCCTTCCACGCCATCCGCCTGTCGCGCCTCGCCCGCCGGCTGGAGGCGGAGGGGCGCAGCATCATCCACATGGAATTCGGCCAACCCTCCACCGGCGCGCCGGCAGCCGCAATCGCCCGCGCGCACGCCGTGCTGGACAACGATCCCGGCAGCTATTGGGAATCGGAACCACTCAAAGCCCGCATCTCCGGCCTATACCAGTCCCGCTACGGCGTTCACGTCGCGCCGGAACGCATCGTGCTGTCCTGTGGGGCGTCGCCGGCGCTGGTGATGGCGCTCACTTCGGCGTTCCGGCCCGCTGATGTCATCGCCATGGCCAGGCCGGGCTATGTTGCCTATCGCAACAATGTCCGCGCGCTGGGCATGATCGTGCAGGAAATCGCCTGCGGCCCGGAAAGCCGCTACCAGATCACCGCCGCGCATCTGGCGGCGCTCGATCCCGCGCCAGCCGGGGTCATCATCGCCAGTCCGGCCAATCCCACCGGCACCGTCATTCCGGCCGAGGAAATGGCCGCCATCGCCCGCGTTTGCCAGGAACGCGGCATCCGCATCGTGTCAGACGAGATCTACCACGGCCTGTCCTTCGTTGGCCCGGTGGCAAGCGCGCTGGAATATGCGCCGGACGCGATTGTGGTGAACAGCTTCTCCAAATATTTCTCGATGGTCGGCTGGCGGCTGGGCTGGCTGGTGGCACCCGAAGACCTGCTGGATGCCGCCCGCGCCCGCATGGGCAATCTTTTCCTCACCGCTCCCACCCTGTCCCAACACGCCGGGCTGGTGGCGATGGACTGTGTGGAGGAACTTAAGGGCCACATCGCCCGCTATGCCGTCAACCGCCAGTTGATGCTGGATGCGCTGCCGGCGATGGGCCTGACCAAGATCGCGCCGCCCGATGGCGCCTTCTACATCTGGGCCGATGTGGCGCACCTGACCGACGATGCGATGGCCCTAGCAGAACAGCTGTTGCTGGATACCGGCGTGGCGATCGCACCGGGCATCGATTTCGATCCGGTGGAAGGCCGCCACTTCATGCGCTTCAGCTTTGCCGTGGATACGCCGCAGGTGCGTGAGGCGATCGCGCGGATGACGCCCTGGTTTCAGGCCCGGGGCTGATTATTCCGCCGCCACAACCCGGCGCCCGGCATGAGCGCGGAAGAATATCAGCGCCGTGATGCCAACAAAAACCAACGACACCACGAACGGCGCCCCCGGCGCATAGATGGGCGCATCCGCGACGGAGAAGCGCGCGAACACCGTCGTCATCAGCGGCGGACCGACAATGGCCGAAAGGCTCTGGATCGAGGCCACCGCGCCTTGCAACTCGCCCTGCTCGTTCGGCGCGACCTCTGCCGACATCAGGCCCTGCAAACAGGGGAACACCAGGCCCTGACAGGCCGAAACGGCGATGCCGAGGTAAACCATCCAGCCTGCATCGGCCATCGCATAGGTGGAATAGCCCGCCACCGCCGAAATGAGGCCAACGACGATGATGCGGCGCTGGCCAAAGCGCGGGATCAGCTTGCGGCCAAGGAAGCCCTGCACGATGGCGCCGGTAACGCCCACGGCGGCCAAGCTCCAGCCCACCTGCTCCGGCGTCCAGCCGTACCGCAGCTGGCCGTGATAGCTCCAGATCGAATAGAGTGACTGGTAGGACAGGGTCCACACGAACACGGTCGCGGCCAGCATCAGCACCACCGGATGCGCTGATTTCAACCGCATCAGCGCGCCCACCGGATTGGCCCGACGCCATTCGAAGGCGCGGCGCTTTTCGGGCGGCAGCGATTCCGGCAGCACGAACAGGCCATAGAGGAAATTCGCCATGGCGAGGCCAGCCGACACCAGGAACGGCACTTCGGTGCCGAACTGCGCCACGAACCCACCCAGCGCCGGCCCGATGATGAAACCAAAACCGAACGCCATGCCGATCACGCCAAAGTTTGCCCCGCGTTTTTCGGGCGGGGTCACATCGGCGATATAGGCATAGGCGGTGGGGAAGGTCGCGCCGGTGATGCCGGCCACCACGCGGGCAGCCACCAGCCACCACAGCGTGGGCGCAAAGGCCATCACCACATAATCGAGAGAAAACGCCGCCATGCTGGCCAGCAGCACCGGGCGGCGGCCAAAGCGATCGGACAGCCCGCCGATCACCGGCCCCATCAGAAACTGCACGCTGGCATATAGAAAGGCGATCCAGCCCGAAACCTCGGCCGCGTTCGCCAAATCACGCCCCGTCAGCTTGACGATCAGTTGCGGAAACACCGGGATGACGACGCCAAAGCCGATGGCGTCGATCAGAACGGTGATGAAGATGAAGGCCAACGCGCGGTTCACGCCGGCTGCGTAGCGGCTTTTTGCGTCCGCGCCTATCCGCCATCACCGGGGTTGCGCGGGTGCGGCAAAATGTGTTTTGGGTGGGCAAAGGAGCGACACGTGTCCGTACTCAAGACGATCTTCACCTGGTGGAATGGCCCCGGCCTCGGCACCCGCATCTTCACCGCCCGCAATGGCGAGGAAGTGGGGCGCGATGATCAGGGCAACATCTATTACCGGTCCGGCAGCGGCGCGGCGCAAAAGCGCTGGGTGATCTACAACGGCGAACCCGAAGCCACGCGCATTCCGCCGGAATGGCATTTGTGGATGCACAAGACGGTGAATGAGCCGCCAAGTACCAACCCGCTGGTGACGCGCGTGTGGGAACGTGAATGGACGCCCAACGCCACTGGCACGAAGCTGGCCCATTCCCCCAGCGGCGCGCTGATCGCCGGCGGCCAGCGCGCCGCGACCACGGGCGATTATCGCGCCTGGTCGCCTGACGCCTGATGGCCGGCACGCTGAAGGACCATCTGGCCGAGGCATTGATCGGCCTGTTCGTGGTGCTGCTGGCGGCCGGATTCGTCGCCTTTGCCTGGGCCCGCACTGGCGCCGGTGAAGGCAGCGATGGCGTCACGCTCACGGCGCGATTTCCCAATATCGGCGGCGTCACGTTGGGCACTGATGTGAAAGTGGCCGGCGTCAAGGTGGGCAAGGTGGTCGGGCTGGAGCTGGATCCGACCAGCTATCAGGCCGTGCTGCGCCTTACGGTAGACCGTGGGCTGAAACTGCCGATCGACAGTTCGGCGGCGGTTTCATCCGAGGGCCTTCTGGGCGGCAATTTCATCGCGCTGGCGCCGGGCGCCGAGGCCGACATGCTGAAAGACGGCGGCGAGATCATCGAAACATCGGGTGCGCCCGATCTGATGGGCCTGATCGGCAGCGTCGTGAACCGCTCCGGGGGCGATGCGCCCGCTGCGACCGGAGCAAGCGAACCAGCGGCCGGCAATGCCCCGGCCAAGTGAAGCGCTGGCGCTGGTCGCCAGCCTGATGGCGGTTGCAGCGCTGGCGCAGGAGGCGCCGCCGGCCGCAGCGCCCGCCGCTGCGCCACCCCCGGCCAAATCCGCCGCGCCGCGCGTCGCACAAGTCACCCCGGTCAGAGAGAGGGTGCTGCTGGTCGGCGCACTGGCCAAGCGCACGGGCGAGACGCGATTCCTCACCCTGAAGCCCGGGCAGTACATCGATTTCGCCGGCATCCGCATCACGGCGCGCACCTGCGAGACGACGCCGCCATGGGAATGGCCGAAATTGCAGGGCGCCTTCCTGCAGGTCGATGAGCGGCTGGCCGGGCAGGTGAAGCGGGTGTTTTCGGGCTGGCTCTATGCCGAAAGCCCCAGCCTGAATGTCATGCAGCACCCGCGCTATGACGTCTGGCTCAAGAGCTGCACGATGCGCTTTCCCGATGGGCCTTCGCCCAAGCCGCCTTCATCGCCGGCAAAGAAATCGCCGGATGTGCCCGAAAGCGCTGCCGACAGCCGCGCCCGGTAATCTTTCGCCGGGATCTCGACGGCGCCAAAGCCGGCCAGATGGCTGGTGAGAAACTGCGTATCCAGCAGCCGGAACCCGCCCAGCCGCAGCCGCGCAACCAGCGCCGCCAGGCAGCATTTGCTGGCGTCTGTCACGCGGGTGAACATCGATTCGCCGAAGAAGGCCGCACCAAGCCGCACGCCGTACAGCCCGCCGGCCAGCTCGCCGTCCGCTGTCCATGCCTCCACGCTGTGCGCCTGGCCGCGTTCGTGCAGCGCCACATAGGCTTCAGCGATCAGCGGGTTGATCCAGGTTTCGCTGCGCCCCGGCGCCGGCTCGGCACAGCCTTCCAGCACGGCGGCAAAGGCGCGATCGGCGGTGAAGCAGAAGCGTTCCTGTCGAAGCGTCTTGGCCAGGCTTTTCTGCAGGTGAAACGCGTCCAACGGCAGCACCCCGCGACGGCGCGGCTCCACCCAGAACACGTCCGTGCTGTCGGCGCGTTCCGCCATCGGGAAGATGCCGCTGGCATAAGCACGCAGCAGCATGTCGGGATCGAGCCGATGGGTGAGCGGACGGGTCACGGGTTCAGCATGCCCCGATCAGGCCCGCCCGAAAAGAAGCTTCAACCGGCCGCCGTCTCTTCTGCCGCCTTTTTGGCCAGCCAGCGTTCCAGCCACTTGATCGAATAATCGCCGTTCTGGAAATCCGGATCCTCGATCAGCGCCTGGTGCAGCGGGATCGTGGTTTTCGGCCCTTGGATAACGAATTCTTCCAACGCGCGGCGCAAGCGCATCAGGCACTCATCACGGTTGGCACCGTACACGATCAGCTTGGCGATCAGCGAATCATAATAAGGCGGGATGCGATAGCCGTCATACAGCGCCGAATCGACCCGCACGTGCAGGCCGCCGGGCTGGTGGAAATCGGTAACCCGGCCCGGTGACGGCGCAAACGTCTTCGAATCTTCGGCGTTGATCCGGCATTCGATGGCGTGGCCTTCGAATTTCACCTCGTCCTGGGTGACCGACAGCGGCAGGCCGGCAGCAACGCGGATCTGCTCGCGAACAAGATCCAGACCGGTGATGGCTTCGGTAACGGGATGTTCCACCTGCAGGCGGGTGTTCATCTCGATGAAGAAGAACTCGCCGTTTTCCCACAGGAATTCGATGGTGCCGGCGCCGCGATACTTCAGCTTGGAAATCGCTTCACGCACCACTTCGCCCATGCGCGCGCGCTCGGCGGCGTTGAGCGCCGGCGAAGGGGCTTCTTCCAGCACCTTCTGGTGGCGGCGCTGCAACGAACAATCGCGTTCGCCCAGATGGACGGCGCCGCCATGGCCATCGCCGAACACCTGGAATTCGATGTGGCGCGGCTCGGAAAGATATTTCTCGATATAAACGGTGTCGTCGCCAAAGGCGGCCTTGGCCTCGCTCTTGGCCTGGCTCACCAGCGAGGGCAGGCTGGCGGCATCGGGGATCACCTTCATGCCACGGCCGCCGCCGCCCGAAGCGGCCTTCACCAGCACCGGGTAGCCGATGATGTCGGCCACCGCGAGCGCTTCTTCCATGGTTTCGATCGGGCCATCGCTGCCCGGCACCAGCGGCAGGCCCAGCAGGGCTGCGGTGCGCTTGGCTTCAACCTTGTCGCCCATCTTGCGGATATGTTCCGGATCCGGGCCGATCCAGGTGATGCGGTGTTCCTGCACGATTTCGGCAAAGCGCGCGTTTTCGGACAGGAAGCCATAGCCGGGGTGGATGGCATCGGCCTGAGCGATTTCGGCAGCCGAAATGATCGCCGGGATGTTCAGATAGGAGTCCGTCGCCGACGGCGGGCCAATGCAGATGGCTTCATCGGCCAACCGCACGTGCATGGCATCCGCGTCGGCGGTGGAGTGCACCGCCACGGTTCGGATACCCATTTCGCGGCAGGCACGGTGGACGCGCAGCGCGATTTCGCCCCGGTTGGCGATCAGGACCTTCTTGAACATCGGCGCAGGCTTACTCAATAATCACCAGCGGCTGGTCATATTCCACCGGCTGCTCATTGTTCACCAGGATGGCCTTCACTACGCCGCCCTTGGGCGCGGTGATCGGGTTCATCACCTTCATGGCTTCGATGATCAGCAGCGTGGCACCGGCGGCGACGGTGGCACCTTCGGTGATGAAGGCCGGCGCACCCGGTTCCGGGGTAAGATAGGCAGTTCCGACGATCGGCGATTTCACCAGGCCGGGGTGGTTGCGCACGTCATCGCCACCAGAGGGTGCAGAAGCCGTGGCAGCCGCAGCCGGCGGCGGTGCGGGCCAGCCGCCCGCCGGCGGGGCCGGGGCGTAGCTGGCAGGGCCAGCGGCCATGGTGACAGCGGCCGCGGTGCGGGCGACGCGGATGGTCCGATCCCCATCCTTCACTTCGATTTCGGTCAGATTGCTGGCGTCCAGCAGTTCGGCCAGTTCACGCACCAGGCCGGTATCGACCACGATTCCCCCAACCACTGAAGTTTTGCTGTCAGACATGATGGTCCCGTCTCTTGCCCCCAATGAAGCCCGGCTTACTGCCGTAAAGCAGCCGCCGCGTCCAGCGCCAGCGTGTAAGACGCCGCGCCGAAGCCCGAAATCGTGCCTTTCGCCGCCCGCGCCACAAAGCTGGTGTGGCGAAATTCCTCACGGGCGTGGGGGTTTGAAAGATGCACCTCGATCACCGGTACGGCGATGCCCTTGATCGCATCATGAATGGCGACCGACGTGTGGGTGAGCGCCCCTGCGTTCAGCAGCACTGCCAGCGCACCGCGCGCACCGGCTTCGTGCAGCCAATCGACCATATGGCCTTCATGGTTGGACTGGCGGACATCGAGCGCGAGGCCCAGCGCCGCCGCCTGCGCTTCCAGCCGCTCGGCAATATCGTCCAGCGTCTCATGGCCATAGATATGCGGTTCGCGGCTGCCCAGCAGGTTCAGGTTGGGGCCGTTCAGCACCATCACGAGTGGTTGGTCGGTCATCGCCCATCAAAACCATGAACCGCGCCAATTGCCAAGCGCGGCTTGCTCCCCGCCGCGGATTGGGCGATGCTGGACGGCAATAAAGGGGGGTAAGTCGCAACCCATGAAGATCATCATCGGCAATCGCACCTATAGCAGCTGGTCGCTGCGCGGCTGGCTGGCCGCCAAACAGTCGCTGCTGCCATTCGAAACCGAACTGCGGGTGATGGATTCGCCCGAGTGGATCAGCGGCGAAGCCAAGGCCGACATGCCATCGGGCAAAGTGCCGGTGCTGTGGGATCATGGCGAAGCGATCTGGGATTCGATGGCGATCCTGCTCTATCTGTCCGACAAGGCCGGGCATGATCGCTTCTGGCCGCGCGACATGCATGCGCGTGGCCTGGCCTATGCCATGTGCGCCGAAATGCATTCGGGCTTTGCCCCGCTGCGCGGCGCCTGCCCGATGGATCTGCAGCATCATGCGCCAGACTTCGTGGCCGCTGCCGACGTGCTGGCCGATGTGCGCCGGCTTGAAAGCCTGTGGGAAGAAGCGCTCACCCGCTTCGGCGAAGAGACCGGGGAGCCGTGGCTGTTCGGCCGCTTTGGCGCGGCCGACATCATGTTTGCCCCCACCTGCACCCGCATCAACACCTATCATCTGCCGGTCAGCGACAAGGTTCGCGCCTATATCGATCGCGTGCTGGCCCACCCGTTCATGGTGGAGTGGCGCGACGAGGCGATGAAGGAGGATTTCCCCTTCACCCGCTATCCCATCCCCGGCAAGATCAAGCTTGAAGCGGAGACCCGCGCATGAACCCCGCCAACATTGCCCGTGCCACGCTGGTGGCCGCCCTGCTGATGCTGGCCGCCGGGCCACTGCACCGCTTTGGCGTGATCGGCTGGCAAGCCTCCTTGGGGCTGTTCGTCGCCGCCGCGCTGCTGGCCGGCATCGGCGCCTGCTGGTGCCTGTATCAACTGCTGCGCCGGCGTGGCGGCACCGTCACGGTGATTGCGGCGGCCGCTGGCTTTGCCGCTGTTGCCGTGCCGATCGCCGTGGTGATCAACGCCGGGGACAAGCCACCGATCAACGATATCAGCACCGATACCACCACCCCGCCGCCGTTCCAGGCCATCGATGCCACCCTGCGCGGCGCCGGTGCCAGCCCAATCGAGTACAACCCGGCCTTCGCCCCGCAACAGGAACGCGCCTATCCCGATGTGCGTCCGCTCGATCTGCCGGTCGAACCGGGCAAGGCTTTCGACGTGGCGCTGGCTGCCTGCGAAAAGGATTGGCAGATCATCCTGGCCGATCGCGCCGCCGGCCGCATCGAAGCGGTGGAACGCAGCCTGTGGTGGGGCTATCGCGATGATATCGTCATCCGGCTCACCGCCACCCCCACGGGCACTCGCGTCGACATGCGCTCCAAATCGCGCGTCGGCGAAAGCGATCTCGGCGCCAACGCGCGGCGCATTGCCGCCTATCTTGACCGGGTGGCCACGGAAATGCGCAAAGCCGGGTGATGAACGCACCTGATCCTGTTGCCCTCACCCAAGACCTGATCCGCTGCCCCAGCGTCACGCCGGCCGATGAAGGCGCGCTGGACGTGCTGGAACGGGCGCTGGCCGGGCTGGGCTTTGCCTGCACCCGCCTGCCCTTCGGCCACGAACCTGATGGCCCGGTGGATAATCTCTTCGCCACGCTGGCCGGGGGGCCCGGCCCGCATTTCGCCTTTGCCGGCCACAGCGACGTGGTGCCGGCCGGCGATTTCAACGGCTGGAGCGAGGACCCGTTCGCCGCCGAAGTGAAAGATGGCTTCATCGTCGGCCGCGGCGCCGCCGACATGAAGGGCGCGCTCGCCGCCATGATCGCCGCCACCGCCCGCCACCTCGCCAAAGGGCCTTTGGTGGGCAGCCTCAGCTTCATCATCACCGGCGACGAAGAAGGCCCCGCCACCTTCGGCACCACCATGATGCTGGACTGGATGGAAGCGCAGGGTCTCGTCCCCGATCTCTGCCTGGTTGGCGAACCAACGTCGCAGCACAAGCTGGGCGACATGATGAAAATCGGCCGGCGCGGCAGCCTGAATGCCTGGATCACGGTGAATGGTGCGCAGGGCCATGTCGGCTATCCGCATATGGCCGACAATCCGATCACAAGGCTGGTGGCCATCGTGGCTGAATTGAAGGCGCGTGTGCTGGATGAAGGCAATGCCTGGTTCCAGGCCTCCAACCTTGAAATCACCGATCTGTCGGTCGGCAACCCCGCCACCAACCTGATCCCGGCCCAGGCCCGCGCCCGGCTCAACATTCGGTTCAACAACGAGCACACAGGCGCGTCCCTCTCCGAATGGATTCGCGCCACCGTCGCCACCCATGCGCCGGCGTCGCACGTCGAGGTCAAGATTTCCGGCGAAGCCTTCCTCACCGAACCCGGCGCGCTGTCCTCTCTGGTCAGCGCCGCGATCACCGATGTCACCGGCCTCACGCCCGATCTCTCCACCACTGGCGGCACATCGGATGCCCGCTTCATCCGCCGCCTCTGCCCAGTGGTCGAATTCGGCCTGCCCGGCCAGAGCATGCACAAGGTGGATGAACACGCCGCCGTCGCCGACGTGACGGGGCTGACAGCGATCTACGAGGCCGTGCTGGCGCTGGCGCTGGCCTAATACCAACTCTCACTGATATTCACCCATGCGCCCATTGGCGCAGTCCGATGGACATGATGCGCCAAGGCTGATCGGTGAGGCGGTTCCAAGCGAAGCAGCAATGGTCGAGGATGTCGTCGTAGGATTTGAAGATGCGGTTTGACAGCCAGTTGTCGCGCATGAACTGCCAAACGTTTTCGACGGGGTTGAGCTCGGGGCATTTTGCCGGCAGCGGTAGCAGGGTGATGTTGGCCGGGATGACCAGACCCGCCGAGATGTGCCAGCCTGCCTGGTCAAGGATCAGCACGGCATGGGCACCGGGCGCCACGGCAGCTGATATCTCGGCAAGGTGGAGCGTCATCCCTTCAGTGTTGCAGCGGGGCAGGACGAGCGCAGCGCCCTTGCCCTCGGCCGGACAGATGGCGCCATAGATATATGCCGATGTGGTGCGCTGGTCCTTGGGCGCCGACGGCCGTGTCCCGCGCTCGAAGTGCTGACCCCAAAATGTGCTGCTGCCGCTCGGCAGCTCATGCCGCCGTCAATCGCACCGACAACTCGGTCCCGAAGATCCTGTGAGAGCGTTCGTGCCATCCATGCTGGCCTCCTGCCACCAGCAGGAAGTCTGAACCAAAACGCCGTCGAAATCTGAACCACAACGCCGTCGAAAAGGGAATCCCCAACGAGCCAGTTCAGGTGGAAAACGCTCTAAATGCTGGGATGGCATCGACGTCCTGGGCATGGTGGCGCGGGCGCGCCGTCAGCTTGCGATAGCCCATGGCGCGTAGCTCGCGGCTCAGCGTCTGGGTGCTGATCGACACCGCGAACTCGTCCCGGATCCACTGCACAAAATCGACCAGTCTCCAGCGCACGACGCCGTGTGCTGCGGGGATAGGGCCACTTTCGACAGCAGCCGCCAGCGCCGCTCGCTGGTTCGCATCGAGGCGCGGGCGGCCCCCAGGGGCTTTGCCATCGATCAGGCCATCAGGTCCGTCGCAGTTGAACCTGAGCACCCAGTCCCGCACCGTTTGCAGGCCCACCCCGCCGGTGCGCGCCGCTTCGCTTCGGCTGCCGCCATCGTAAATCACCGCCAGCGCCAGCAGCCGGCGAACCTGACCAGCATCGCGCCGCGACTGCGCAAGCCGCCGTAATGCCGTCGCTGTGAAGTCCGCCCGCAAACTCACCGCCGCAGCCATCGCAACCTCCCTCGAAAGGGAATGTTGAATCAAATCACCGCGCTCTTGGGAATCGCCCACGTGAGTCAGGCTTCACGATCGTTGGTATAAGCCCGCTTCCACTCCTTGCGGGTCATCCCCACAAACGCGTTGCCCAGCCCCTTGGCGTTGCGATCGACAATGTCGCGCAGGCGGTTGGTCTGCTCGATCACCTTGATGCCCTCGTCGGTGAAGGCCAGCCGCTTGTTGGCCGGGTTGCCCCACACATGCTCGGACAGCAGCGGGTTGGTCA
>Ga0315908_10002165_pt1 | contig 14520 bp, 15 predicted proteins | sample LakEriMetagenome_12_FD_203520 | JGI IMG/M metagenome (GOLD analysis project Ga0315908, IMG submission 203520) | Freshwater fungal communities from buoy surface, Lake Erie, Ohio, United States - Buoy 4 MA124 | ecosystem: Environmental > Aquatic > Freshwater > Lake > Lake biofilm | place: USA... | reverse complement strand
GTCAAGACGGTCACCATCCACGAGCCCGAATCCCCGACCGCGGGATCGTCGGCCACCGGCCGGCCGCCGCTCGCGCCCATCAGGCGGATCGACAAGCCGGTGACGCCCCTGGGCTTCACCGCCACCGCCGCCGGCGCGGTGGCGACCATGCTCTTCGCGTGGCTGGCGGGCGTGGCCTACGCGCCCGAGCCGCCGCCGAACTGGCTGCTCGCCGTCGGCGGCTTCCTGGTGGCGCTGCCGTGCGCCGCCCTCGGCTATGTCGGCGTTCGCGACCGGGAGTTGGAGCCCTATCACGGCCGCGCCTTCCTCGTCCGCAGTCTGATCTGTGCCACGGTGTATGCGGGGCTGTGGTGTGCCAAGGGCATCCTGCCGGCGGAGCACACCGCCGAGATGTGGCAGTGGCTCTATCTGGGGCCACTGCTGTTCGTGCCCGGCGTGATCGCGGCGATGGCGGCCTTCGACCTGGATCAGGGCCGGGCCGTCGCCCACACGTCGCTGTACGTGATGTTCACATCCCTGCTGCGGTGGCTGGCCGGCCTGGCCCCGCTCTGACTCCGAACACCGCCGCGGATCCCCCATGACGCTCTCATCGCTGCCCGAGCTCGTGGCCGCCGATTCCGCCGCCGACGGCGTCCGCATCCCGCCCGACGTGACGGTGCCGCTGACGCCGCGGGTGCGGGCACTGCTCGACACGGCCGAGATGCGGCGGCTGGCGCGGATCAGCCAGTTGGGTCTCGTGGCCCTCGTCTATCCGGGCGCCACCCACACCCGCCTCGAGCATTCGCTGGGCGTGTATCGCCTGGCGATCTGCTTCCTCCAGCGGCTCCAACACGACGCCCGGTTTTCGGCCGCGATCGGGCCGAGCGACGCGGCCGCCTTCTTGGCGGCCGCCCTGCTCCACGACGTGGGCCATTGGGCCTATTGTCACCCGCTCGAAGACATGGGGCTGGCGTGCCTGCCCCGTCACGAGACGCTGGTCCAGGGGGTGCTGACGGGAGGTGGCATGGGAGCCATCCTCGAACGGGCGTGGGGCGTCCCCCCCGAGCGGGTCCACGCCCTGATCGGCGGCACGGCCACCGACCCGGCCGGCCGCATCCTGCACTCCCTGCTCTCCGGCCCGATCGACGTCGACAAGATGGACTACCTCGGCCGCGACAGCCTGCACGCCGGCGTGCCCTACGGCCGCCACTTCGACCAGGAGCGGCTGCTTTCCAGCCTCTGCCTCGATGCCGCCGGCCAGGGCCTGGCGATCACCGACAAGGGCCGCACGGCCGCGGAACTGATGGTCTTCGCCCGCTACGTCATGTTCAGCGAGGTCTACTGGCATCATGCCGTGCGGGCCGCGACGGCCATGCTGCAGCGGGCCGTGTGGATCGTCCGCGAGCGGATCGACCTGCGGGTCCTGGTGCGCAGCGACGATCGCGAGTTCGCCGACTGGCTGCTGCGCACGGCGGCCGGCACTCCGGCGGCGGAACTCGCCGCCGGGCTGTTCGGCCCGTGTCGCAGGCTCTTCAAGCGGGTGGCGACGTTCGACGCCATCCACCAGCCCGACCTGCACCGTGCCTGCGCGGGGCGGCCCTACGCCGACGCCGTCTCGATCGCCACGCGCCTGGCCGCCTCCCTCTCCGCGCGAATCGGCACGGCGATCGCTCCGGGCCACCTACTGCTCGACGCGCCGCCCGCCGAACGAGAGGTGGAGTTCAGCCTGCAGGTGCGGGAACGCCCCGGCCCGGCGGATGCCGCCCCTGGCTGGCGGCGGCTCGACGAACTCTCGCCCGTGGTCCGCAGCCTGGCACGTGAGCAGTTCGACGACCTCGTGAAACGGGTGCGGATCTTCGCCCACCCCGACGTCGCCCCCATCATCCGCCGCTGCGCCGACCTCGAGGCTCTGGTCCTCGAGGCGGCGAACGGCTAGCAGACTGTGGAACAAGTCTGCCCGAGCAGGATGCGACGAATGCCGACCGTGGAAACCCTCGGCGTTTCCACCGGTCGGCCAAGTGGACAAAGGCCATGGAAGGCTTTGTCCACGGACAGCTAGAACGACTTACGGCACCGCCACCGGCAGCTTGCCTTCCTTGATCAGCGCGCCGAAGGTCGGCGAGCCGGGCTTGGAGGGATCGCTGGGCAGGGCGGCGACCTCCTCCAGCATCTTGCGGATCTTTTCCTTGTTTTCCTTGTCGGCCTTTTTGTCGAGCCGCTCGTCGAGGGCCTTGCCGTAGGCGTTTCGGTCATGCTTGTCCTTGCCCACGTGGCAGACGTTGCACTTCACCCGCTCGACCTCGGCCGCGAGTGGCGACCCCTCCTTCACGTACAGGTCCTTGAACTCGTCCTGAAACTGCTTGATGGCCCAGGCTGGCCGGGCCATGGTGCCGCAGAGCAGGGCGATACCGAGACCAAGAACGAAGGCGTGCATGCCGTTACGATTCATCGCTGAACTCCAGGAGGGATGGTCCGGCCTGCCGCCGGACGACCCCATCACTAGACATTCAGGCCGCACGGCCGTCAAGAAATGATTCGCCCCCTGCCGCCGCGTCGGTGGCATGTCCGGCACAACCCGCAGTCCTGACGCAGGCCACCGCCCTTGCCGGCCCAGGCTGGCGCCGCCTGGTCATGACGGCCTGTCGCCCTCCGTGGCGCCCGGCGCCGGGCCGGCGCTCGGCCGCCGGTCAGCCGCCGCCTTGAGCCACAGCGCGGCGACGGTCAACAGCAGTCCGACCACGGGAAGGAGCCACGACAGCCGGCTCGCCGCCGGCCGCCGCTCGACCGCGACCGTCGGCATGCCCCGTGCCGGGGATGACAATTCGATCCCATGCTCCTCGGCGCAGGCGGCCAGATCCGCCATCAGCACCGCCGGCCGCTGGTAGCGGTCGTGCGGATCCTTCGCCATCAGCCGGGCGAGGATCGCGACGAGCCGGACGGGAACGTCGGGGCGGATCGCCGTGATGTCCGGCGGTGGATCCTGCTGGTGCTGCAGCAGTTTCTGCACCATCGTTCCCTCGGCGAACGGCGGCCGGCCGGCCAGCATGTAGAACAGCGTGCAGCCGAGCGAATACAGGTCGCTGCGTACGTCGGCGGCCCGCGGGTCGCGGGCCTGCTCCGGGGAGATGTAATCGAAGGTCCCGAGCGTCATGCCGCTCACGGTCAGGTCGGCGTCGCCGGCGGTCGGCGCCAGGCGGGCCAGGCCCATGTCCACGAGTCGCGCCCGTCCGGCCGGCGTGATGACGATGTTGGAGGGCTTGATGTCGCGGTGCACGACGTCCCGAGCGGAGGCATGCTCGAGCGCATCGGCCACCTGGGCGACGACATCCATGGCCCGGCCGACCGCGAACGGCCCCTCGTCACGCACCAGATCCCGCAGGTTCTGCCCCTCGATGTACTCGAAGACGATGTAGTGCCAGCCGCGGTCGCTGCCGACGGCGTGCACGCGACCGATGTTCTCGTGGTCGAGCCGGGCCGCCGACTGGGCCTCGTTGCGGAACCGCCGCAGCATCTCGTCGTCGGCCGACTGAGCCCGCGAAAGGACCTTCACGGCCACGATCCGGTCGAGCGTGGTGTCGTGGGCCCGGAAGACCGCCCCCATGCCCCCGCCTCCGACGAACTGCTCGAGCCGGTAGGGGCCCAGCATCGTTCCCTGAAGGGCGCCGCCGATCGCCGTCGTCGACACCGTGTCGGGCGGCGTGGCCGGCTGTCCGGCCGAGATCACGGTCGCATCGCTCGCCGGATCGGGGCTGCCGTTCGGCGGGCTGGTAGCCGGGCGAGAAGTGTCGTCGCGTTCCATGCCCGGACCCTACCACCGTGCCGCGCTGCCGGTCAAAGCCGACCGCCGATGCAACCCCCGGAAACACAACGACCCCGCCCCTCCGGTTGCGGAGGGGCGGGGCGTGTTGCGTTCGAATCTTCCGTTCGACCCGATCAGCCGGCCTGACGGGCAGCGAGCCGCTTCTTCCGCCGCTTCATCCAGTCGAGCCCGGCGAGGCCTCCGATGCCCACTCCGGCCAGGGCGATCGTACCCGGCTCCGGCACCGCGGCGACGCGGAAGCCGTTGGAGACGTTGGCCGCAGTCGACAGGCGGAAGTTCTGGGCAGCGGTCGCAGCCCATGCCGACGGTATCGCAGCGTAGCCTCCGCCGACCGACACGAAGTTGTTACCCGCACCGGCCGAGTCGGTCATTTCCCCGACGTTGCCGAACATGTCGTACATGCCGTAGGCCGAGGCGGAGTTCACGTAAGACTCGGCGTTGACCGGCAACGTGGTCACATCGCTGAAGTTGCCGGAGTTCGCCAGGCTGAAGTTCGTCACCTGGGCCGTCGGTACGCTATTGCTGTTGGTCGCGTAGGTCGTGTAGCTCGACCCGTTGAAGAACGCTGCCTTGTACCACTCGTTCGCACTTGGCAGGAAGACCTGGGCACCGGGGTTGCGGGCGACGATGGGCCCACTGACGGCATTGGCCAGGGTGTAGGCACCGGACTCCGTCGAGGACGTCCCGGTGGCTCCGTTGTTGAGCCAGTTCACGAACCGGGCAGCCGAGAACCATGTCACGAAGTTGACGGGCATGCTGCCGTAGGATGTCCCAGCCGGCGCTCCTGTGGGAGCCCCTGCCTTCACGGAGTACTTACTCCCCGCCCCAGCCCCGGCGTTGAACGAGATGCCGCCGTTTATGGACGACCCCATACTGCTGCTATAGATCGAGTTCGGGTTGGTTCCGTTGGGATCGACCGAGTTCAAAAACGCAACGTACTGGGCGTTCGTCGTCTCTGTGGTCGCCATTTTGAAGACACTCGAGACGGCCCCCAGACCGGACGGGTTCGACGACGCATTGCCCGTATTACCCGGGTTGCCCACGACGTTGTAATTGATCGGCACACCGAAGGCGTTCACGGCGAGGCTCGCCACGGCGAACGCCAGGCAGCCCGCGAAGGCCCTCATGTTCTGCATCCGGGCTCCGCGGCCGGAACCCCAAGTCCAGCGCTTGTTGCGGCGGCAGTGCAAGCCGTTGACCCGTGCCGGGGCCGAGCCCTTGCGGCGGTATTCCGGGTGCCGGCTGCGCTTCTGCGTCGGCTCGCGATCTCGACCGAAGTCGACCGCGTAGCTCACGTCCAGCTCGTCGCGATAGATACCCATTCCTGCGCTCATGACTCTGCTCCTTTGAAAATGGTCCCCGTCAGGGGGACGGACTCGAAACCGATCTCACATCGAACGTCCGTCCGGCCACACGGCCGGATGCGGACCACCGCCACCGACCGCTAGACCAACTGCCAGGCGCCCCGCCGATCCGCGACCCGCCGAGCTTCGGCGAACAGGGACACGAGGGCGTCGCCACTCGACACGCCGGGCAGATACACCCAGGCTCCGAGCTGCCGCGCCCACAACTCCTCCTCGACGCTGTCCTCGGAGCCGCAGACCACGAGCAGCGTGCCCGTGCGGCCGGCAAACTCCTCGGCGATCTCGACCGTGTCGTTGACGCGATCACCCAACGGATGGGCGATGTCGACGATCACGAGCTGGTAATCACCGTCGATGACGCTGGACATCTCCGCGACGTCGACGGGCGTCTCGCACGTCGCACAGCCGCTCAAATCCGCCACCGCCTCGAGACGACCGCGGAACCCGCCGTCACCCGAGACGACCAGACACTTGATGTCGCCCGGTGCCCGTACCGAACGGGGGTCGGCCTTGCCGGACAGCGACCGCACTTCCTCGGACGTAATTCCCACTGCCACGACCATCATCTCGCACCTCCTTTTGGGCGGACGCGCCGCCCCGCTGGATGCCACCGGACGCCGCCACACGGACGACGACTCCCGCGACCGATCGCGGGGCGTGTGACGGTGACCGTCTGCACGCCTCGCGGACCTCCGCGGCGAAGGAGAGGAGATGCACGCGCCATGCCAATTCGTTCCGCAGGCTGCGCGGCGGACGAAAGAGGCCTGTTTTCAGGGGCTGCGCCGCTGCAAAATATTTTTTCCGAGCCCGGATGCGGGCGAAGCCGGCCTCACCACATCGGTGGCCGCCACCGGGCCTTCCGCAGCCCAAAACCGCGCTTTCGCCCGCAGAAAACCCACTTTTCACCAGGCTGGTGACCTGCTCCCCAGCCTGGTGACGCCGCCGCGGGGTCGCTTCCGGGAGCACGACCGAGCACGACCGAGCACTTCAGGGCCTTTCACGGCCTTGTCGGCCGGACTGACTAAAGCTGAGTTCTCGGCCACCGCCCCCCCGAAGCCTTCTGGCTGTCCGTGGACAAAGCCCTCCATGGCCTTTGCCCACTTGGCCGACCGGTGGATTCGCAGACCTCGGCGCAGCCGAGGCAACGCCGAGGGTTTCCACGGTCGGCATTCCTCGCATCCTGCTCAGTTCGACTTTTGCAGTTTTTGGGTGGCAGCCGAAGTTGCCCTTCGCGTCGGTCGGGGGTGCCCACGCCCCGTCGCCGGACGTTCGCTGCGGGCATCCTGCCCTTCGCTCACTCGGATGCAGACCGCGCTGCGCAATCCTTGCTTCGCTTGTCTGCATACGCCGGCTCCCGGGGCGTGGGCACCCCTCCCGTGATGACCCTGATTCGGCCAGGAAGCATGCACGCGATGGCCTGAGTTGGTCGTCGTCACGCCGCCATGGCGACCGCGTGTTCCAGGAGCCGGGCAAGCTTTCGGGAACCCCGACCGCTCGGGGCCATCGCCAAAACGTGCTGTCGCACGCTTGCCCGTCGCAGCGTGCGGAGCATGTCGCTGAACGACGGATCGGCCTTGCCGGGATACCAGCGGTGAGTCGGCGCCTGCCAGAGCCGATGGCCCTCCTTGGCGAACCAGAGAACGACGAGCGTGTGGAGAAGCATGGCCAGCGGGGCAGTCCGTTCGACTGCCTTCCGGCTCCAGCCCTGCGGTTCCTCGAAGCCGAGGCACTGCTTGCTGTCACGGAAGCCCACGCCTCCGCGCCAGCGTGTCATCGAGGCCGAGCATCACCACATCGCCGAGAAAAGGCTCGATCATCGTGAACACGGCCAACCCCATCGCATCAAGTGACCACGAAGCGGCGATCAAGAGCCGGTGGCACGAAGAGAAGTGCTTCGAGGCCCCGGAGCCAGCCGGCACCGGGACGGTCCAGAGATCTTCCTGGATACCTTCACGGGCAAGCTGATGACCGACTGCTACTCGGGCTACGAGGCCGTGGAGATGGCCAGCGACGGACGGATCTCCGCGCCGCCTGTGTGGCGCATGCCAGACGCAAGGTGTTCAACACGCGGTCGAACCATTCGGCGCAGGCCGCGGGGCTCCTGTCGATGTTCCAGCAGCTCTCCGACATCGAGGATCGTGCACAGATGCGTACACCAGCAGGTCGCACTGCAACGCGTAGAGTGCGCCGCACCTCGGCCTGAGGTGCGAATCGATCGGCTCCTTGTGGGGCAGGAGCCGGTCGCGCCCGGCGCAGAGTCGATCAGGGTGCACCTTTTCGGGAGGCACGCCCAGGAGATCTTCCGGCACCGTGCGGCGGTGCGGTTCTCCTCAACGTGCGGTTCGCTCGACGGCCCGCATCACCCGGCGTAGAAGCCCCGGACAGCGGCCGCCACGCGGGCCGCCTCGTCGAGCGTGAGTCGTGGATGCAGGGGCAGCGAGAGCGCCTCGTCGTTGAGCCGCTCGCAGTTTGGGAGCCGGCGGCCGGTCTGGCCGTAGAGGGCGTTCAGGTGCAGCGGGTGATACCGCAGCGTCGTGTAGATGCCCTGCTCGAGCAGCCGGCGGGCGAGCCGGTCGCGGTCGCGGGCCCGGATGCAGTAGGTGAACAGTCCGTGACGATCGCCTTGGGCCGCCCGCGGCGGGCGGATCACGGCGGCCAGGCCGTCGAATTCGCGGTCGTAGAGCTCCCACACCGCCCGCCGCCGCTCCTGCAGTTCGGCGAGCCGCTCGAGCTGCACGCCGGCCATCGCGGCGGCGATGTTCGTCGGCAGCATCTTGATGAACGCCTCGGCGATGTCGTACTCCCACCAGCGGCGATCACCGGTCCCCGCGGCGGCGGCTTCGAAGCCCGACTTGCCGATGCCGCAGTAGCGGAGCCGGCGGGCCCGCTCGATCCGAGCCGGGTCGCGGGCGGTGATCCCGCCCCCTTCGCCGGCGGTGAGATTCTTGACGGCGTCGAAGCTGTAGATGCCGACGTCGCCGATACCGCCGCAAGCCCGGCCACGATGGCGGGCGTCCACGGCGTGCGCCGCGTCCTCCACGACGGGCAGCCCGAGATCCAAGATCGGGTCGATCTCCACCGGCAGGCCCGCGTAGTGCACCACCATCACCGCGGTGGTCCGGGGCGAGCGGCAGGCCTCGACGTCCTCGCGGCGGATGTTCATCGTGACCGGATCGACGTCGCAGAACACGGGCCGGTGGCCCGCGAGCAAGACGGCCTGGGCGCACGAGACCCAGGTGAACGACGGCACGATCACCTCGGATCCCGGCGGCAGGTCGAGCAGCCGGATCGCGAGGAAGAGGGCGTTGGAGCCGCTATCCACCATCGCGAAGGCGGGGAGGCCGAGCCGGGCCGTGAACGCCTGCTCAAACTGATCGACAGCCCGGCCGAAGCCCACCCACTGAGACCGCATGACTGCCGCCACCGCCTCGATCTCCCGTGGGCCGATGTCGGAACCGAAGACGGAAATCATGATCCCCCCGCCGGCAAGGCCGAAGTTCCCTTCCACCGCATCACGACGCTCCCCGGGTTCCGCCGCACGACGGCGAAGCCATGCCGCTCGTACCAGCCGATCGCCGGATTGCCCGCGAGCACGACCGCTCGCACCGGCAGCTTCGCCCGCCGGCGGGCGAAGTCCACCAGCAGCTCGAGCCCGCGGGCCATGGCGCCGCGGGAACCGGCCGTGCGCTCCCCGCGGATCACGTTGTAGACGTCCCACTCGCCGTCCACGAGCCGCACACCCAGACATCCGCGGGGCTCGGCGGCCTCCATCACCATGAAGAGAAAATCCTCTTCACGGCCGAGATAGCCCTCGAACCACCGGCGCTGGGCCTCCGCGTCGATCGCCGCGGACTGGAAGAAGGCCCGCGCGGCGGCGTTCCGCCACACGCGGAGCCGCTCCTGATCACCTGCCACAGCGCCACGGAGCCAGGGCCCGACGGCCGGGTCGCCGGCGACAACGGAGCCGCTCGTCATACCGCACCCCGCGGGGGAGCCGTGAAAAAAGCGTCGCGGTGGATGGCGTCGTAGTCGGCGTAATCGTAGATGTTGAGCAGGCTGAGGTGCCGATGTCGCACGCGCGGCGTGACCGCGGCCTCGAAGCCCAGCTCGCGCACCCGCCGCGCCAGCTCGGCGTCGAGTTGGAAGCCCAGCTCGCGCATGATGCCGGTGCGGAGCATCATCAGCCTTCCCGGCGGGTTGCCGATCGGGCACGGGGGCCGCGTGGGGAAGTGGTCGCGGTCCGTCGCGCCCCACGAGGGATCCGCGCCGAAGCCGCGCTCCGGACTGCCGAGCTTCGCGAGAAACTCCGCCGCGGCCGCATCCCCGCCGGAGAGCCCGAGCGCCGTCTCCCGCGGGACGAAGTCGCCGGGATCAATGAGACTGCCGAGCATCGCGATCCCCGGATGGGCCTCCATAACCCTTCGCATCTCCGCGAGCCAGCAGCCGTCCCGCTCCAGGATCACACAGTCGCTCTCCAGGTACACGTGCAAGGACCCCAGCCCCTCGAGCCGCTCGCGATAGGCCGCGCGGAAGTCATCGAAGGAATTGGTTGGCGAGCGGATCACCTCGGCGAACAGACCGCGCCGCTCGAACCCACGGATCACGTCGCCCACGAGCGGATCGGGATGAGCGTTGTCGAACAGCACGACGCGGCATGGCGACCGCGTCGCCCGGTGAACCGCGTCGAGGCAGGCCCAGAGGTAGATCGGCCGTCCCCACGAGAGCACGAACACGGTGATCGGGTCGGTGGCGGGGGATGTCATGCGAGTTATCCCTGGCGGTGGTCGGCGAGCCGGCTCCGCATCTCGGCGGTCCGCGCGTTTGACCGCGGGATCGCCAGCCGCGGATTGAGGGGCACGCCGGCGAAGTCGCAGAGGTCCGCGAAGCTCCGCGGATCATCGAGACGGCCGACGAAGAGCCGCTCCGGGGCGGCGGCGAAGCAGGCCCGCACGTCGGCCGTATGCCGCTGGTAAACGCCCTTGTAGTGGTCCGCGTGCCCCGTGATCGACAGCAGCCCCCAGGCCGCCGGGTCGGTGCGGGGCCGCTCGCGAAGCAGCCTCGCGAGTTCCTCCTCGCGGCCGTAGATCCGGGCATGCACGTCGCTCCAGCCGGGATTGCGGCCGCCGCTGTGGTGGCAGAGCGAGTCGAACCACTCGTCGGGATCCCGCGTGAGCAGCACGAACTTCGCGTCCGGAAAACGGACGGCCAGCTCACGGTAGAACCCCGGGCACCACCATGGATCGTCCTCGAGGATCTCCGCGGCGCGGAACTCCGGGCAGGCGAAGAGCTCGTCGAACCGCCCCGCGAGCCAGAGCCGTGTCCAGCCCAGCCGCACCGACGTAGGCGAACCTGCCCGTGAGAGTCCGTGTGCCTCGAGCCAGTCGCCCACCGACGTCGTGCCGCTGCGCTGCATGGAAAGGCAGAATACCTTCCCTCGACCCATGGGCCCTGATCTGCGCACGTTCCGGCTGCGCCGCTCGAGCGCATCCACGTGGCCGGGCGTGAGCCGCACCACCGGCGGCGCGGCGGCGGGCACCGGATTGCCGATCCAACCACCGGCATGGCCGCCGAAGACCTCGGCCAGCGACTCCATCTCCACGCGATAGGCGGCCTCGATCCGCCCGCGGAGGGATTCCGGCATGGGGCTCGGATCAGCGGCGGCGTTCACGCGTTCGCACGCGCGGTCGTCGTCGATGGGCTCCGCCGGGATGCCCAGGAAATCGCAGATGCCGCGGAGCGTGGCCCGCGGCTCGCGGGCGATCGCATCATAAAAGACGACGAGCACCCGGGCGGGATCATAGTGGCGGCAGAAGCGGCGGATCGTGCCGCCATACTCACCCCGTGCCCTGCCGTTGGGCGTGTCGAAAAGCCGCATCGCCGCTGGATCGCCCGGCGGCAGTGAGCCATCGGCATGCTTCATCCGGCACTGAGACCAGAACCGCTCCACCGGATGCCGCAGGAGGAGAATGATGCGTGCCGCCGGCGCCACGGCGTGCATGTGGGCGATCTCCGCATCGCCGCAGATCGCGTACCGCGGCGTGATCTCGCCGACGAGGCACTCCGGCGGCGCGGCGGCGAAGAGCAGCCGGTACCAGTCGTCGTCCTGATCGAGGAACTCGTGCACGGCCCACCAGGCCCGCGCCGCATTCCCGGCCACGGCCCCCTGCCGGCAGCGGGCCAACGCCGCCGCGAGCCGGTGCGGATCAGCCAGCCGGTCGGCCGCTGCCGCCGGCGGAAGTTCGCCCCACGGGAGTGGCCGGTCGAAATAGTGCAACTCCCGGAGCGGAGGCATCCACACGCCCGGGTGTCGGGCCAGATTCTCGCGGAGCCACCACGTGCCCCCCTTCTGGACGCCGATCCCGATGAAGTCTGGAGCCCGGGGCGTAAGCACGGTTCGCAAGGGCGGTGCCTTGTCGCGACTCGCTGGCCCCGCGGGCCGTCGTGGCCCCGGTGGACGCTCTCGCCGCGCGGAAAGGATAGTCCGCTCGATGGCACATCTGCAACCGCTTACCAAGTGATGATCGCCCTCGACCTTCCATATGAGCGGCTCTGCCCGGGTGCGGCCGCCCTCGACGCCCTCATGGCCCGCTACCGCTGAAGCGCGAATGGACGTGCCGCGGCCGCCTGGGGGCCAGCGACTGGCCTTGAGGGCCGACGCGGCCGTCGGCTACCGTCCCGCGCCGTTTCCCGTAGCCTGTCTCCGCTCCCGTCCCGAGGGCCGTTCCATGGAGTGCACCCCGTCTGGCCGTCGGTCGTCACTGGCCTGCGTCGTGGCGGTGATGATCGCGTTGGCCTCATCATCCGGCTCCGCGGCCGAACCACCGCAGCATCCGCAGGCGGGCACGATCGCCGGGCACCCCGCCCTGGCCCGCTGCCCGCGGCACACGACGACGGCCCACGGCCGGCAGGGCGACGCCGTCAACATCGCCTTCATCGGCTCCGAACAGGAACTGCACCGCACGCTCGCCGCGGCCGGCTGGTACGCCGCCGACCCGATCACGCTGCGCACGTCGGTGCGCATCGCCGCCGATGTCGTGCTGCGCAAGCCCTACGCCCACGCCCCGGTCAGCGACCTCTACCTGTGGGATCGCAAGCAGGACGCCGCCTTCGAGCAGCCCGTGGGCGACAGCCCCAAGCAGCGGCACCACGTCCGCTTCTGGCGGGCGGAGGCCGTGGATGCCGCCGGCAAGCCGCTCTGGCTCGGGGCGGCCACCTACGACGAGCGGGTCGAAATCAGCCGCACGACGGGGGGTGTGACGCACAAGATCAGCCCCGACATCGACCGCGAGCGGAACAAGCTCGTGAGCGACATGATCCGCGCGGGCATGCTCGACGGCTACTACTGGGTCGATGCCTTCCACCGACAGGCCGAGGGCCGCAACGGCGGCGGCGACCCGTACTTCACCGACAAGCGACTCGCCGTCGGCGTCATCGCCCCCCGCCGCTGACCAGGGAATTGGTCCCGTCTCAGTTCCAACCAGCCCCGGGTGAAAACCCGGGGACACCGGGCGTGAAAACCATCTCGTGTTCCATGCACGAACGGGTTTGCACTGCGTTCGAATGGCGTTGGAGACCGGTCTTCGCTCCGCCACGGAGTCCCCCGGCTTCCGCCGGGGGCTTTTTGTGCGCGGAACCCGCGGCCCCAACAAGCCCCGGGTGGAAACCCGGGGACACCGAGTGCGAAAACCACCCAGCCGTCCATGCCCCTGTCGTTTACTTGAGCACCGGCAGCCCCATGCCCACCCGCAGGCGGTTGAGCGTCGTCCAGGCCGCGGGCGTCTTCTTGAAGAGTTTCAGCAACTGCGTCGCGCTCACGCCCAGGGCGGCGGCGGTGGCCGGCATGTCGAGAGCGTGGGCCTGCAGCCGGTCGAGGGCCTCGGCGACGAGGGCCGGATAGTCGGGGTGATCGACCGACACCGCCAGTTGCCCGCCGCGCACGCGGGCCTGCCACCGCGCCGACGGCGTTGTCGACGCCGGGGTGCGGTGCTCCAGGGCGAGCGTGAGCCGCAGGCGTCCCAGGGCCACGCGACGGTTCTCAGCCTGCGACCGCCGCTCGCCGGCCTCGGCGGCGATCCCCGTGGGGCGATGGACGAGCACGACGGCGGTCTGCACCTTGTTGCGGTGCTGGCCGCCGGGCCCCGAGCGGCGGGTGTGCATCTCCTGCACGTCGGCGAGCAGCGCGTCGGGCGGAAGGGCGGCTGGATGCATGGTGGAGCCGCGGTATTATGCGCTCGGCTGCGGCAAGGGTGAGTGGTGAAGAGGATCGCCGGCCGCGGCGCGCATGGCACGAAGGCCCGAGCATGCCGTCACTGAACACCGCCGTCCGGCGCCGTCCCCCGCCGTCGCCCTGGCTGGTCTACATCCTCCGCTGCCGCGACGGCTCACTCTACACGGGCATCACGAACGATCTGCCGAAGCGGCTGCAGGCCCACGGCACGGGCAAGGCCTCCCGCTATACCCGCAGCCGGCTCCCCGTGCGTCTGGCCTACCAGGAACCACAGCCCACGAAGTCGCTGGCTCTCAAACGCGAGGCGGCGATCAAGGCCCTCCCGCGGGCCGCGAAACTCCGGCTGCTCGCCGTGAAGCAGACGGGGCCGCGATCGAAAGGCTACAATCTTGCATCTCCAGGCAATTCACCCGCGTGTTGCTTCCCGTCCAACCCCCCTTCGCGCCCGTAGCTCAGCCGGATAGAGCATGGGATTTCTAATCCCAGGGTCGCTGGTTCGAGTCCAGCCGGGCGTATTGAAAAGCACTGGGAAACCAGTGCTTTTCTCATTTCAAGTGAGACAGGGTTTCGTCGCCCCGGCATCAATCCTCAAAAATCCTCAAATCTGTGCTGGGCGAAGGGGTCCTGGGCGCGCCGATCGGAAGCCTGCACGCGGCTCTCGTGGCCGCACTGAGTGACTATCTTGGCAGAGTTGCGGCGGGCCGACTGACCGTGTGGTCGCAAAATCCCATTCGCCTCGACGACAGCAGCGAGCCGCAGCCCGACATCGCGATGGTCAAGCCCAGGCCCGACTTCTATGCCGCTGCCCACCCGGGCCCCGCCGACACGCTCTTGATTGTCGAGGTGGCCGAGTCGAGCCTGGCTTACGACCTCGGATCAAGGGTCCGCTCTACGCTCGCCACGGAATCCCGGAAGTCTGAGTGATCGACGCCGCGACGCGGACCACGCACCGTTTCCGCGGGCCGCAGCTGGAGGGCTACTCCGAGCAGGGCATGATCGCGTTCTAAAAAGGATAGGCCGGTCAATGGCACTTCCGCAACGGTCTTCCGGCTGACGGACTGTCCTTGAGCAGCGAGATTGGGCGCTTCGTCCGTCGGGAAGCGGTCCGCCAAAACGCCTCGCATCCCCCT
>Ga0315908_10002164_pt1 | contig 14521 bp, 11 predicted proteins | sample LakEriMetagenome_12_FD_203520 | JGI IMG/M metagenome (GOLD analysis project Ga0315908, IMG submission 203520) | Freshwater fungal communities from buoy surface, Lake Erie, Ohio, United States - Buoy 4 MA124 | ecosystem: Environmental > Aquatic > Freshwater > Lake > Lake biofilm | place: USA... | reverse complement strand
TAAATTCTATAATTTATTATTATCTTATTCAAAAAAAAATAATAATATTAGTTCTTAGTTTTTTTCTAATTTAAAGTCATTATTTTTATTGTCTATTATAAATTAAATATTATTATTATTATTATTTTTTGAAATATTTAAATTTATATAATTAAAATCTAGACTTAAAAATGATTCTTAAAAAGTTTTGTTTGTTTAATTAAAAATAAATATTGGAAATCCAGATCCTCCGCTATTTAATATTTATTATATATTGTGCATAGTTTAAGGATCCATCTAAATCTAGCCAAAATATAATTATGCTTAAGATTCTTCATAATTTTTTTATACATTAATTTCCACTTTAAATTTGTATCCTATATCATCGATTTAAAATTTATAATTGCTAGAGTTTACATCCAATTATATAAAATTTTAATCGTCTTTAATTAAATATATTAAATTTATCAAGATAATAATTTAGAATTAATTATTAAAATACTATAATTTATATAATGATAAAAATTTATATAGTACTTATCTATTTAAACCATTTATATTATGCACTTATTTTCTATTATTTTGTACTATCATAAAACGTTAATATATTTATTTCACCATTATTCATAAAATTTTCTGAATTCTATATTTCTATATAGAAATTATATTTTCCTTTAATAAAAACCTATCCTATCTATTAAGTATCTTTAATAAGATTTTTAATATAATCCATAGTTTATTTTATTTAATATAAAATTATTTAATTATAAAATTATATTATTAAAATAATATTTTAATTTTTTTTATAATTAAAAACTATTATTTTATTATACTTAAAGTATTGAATAATATAAAATTAAAAAATATTATAATTTTAAAAATAAATATTAACAAATAATTAAAGTTTAAAATTTAAATAAAATATAATAAATTTTAAAATTAACTAAATGTTAATTTATTTTAATGAATATTTTATAAATATTTAATTAATTGTGTTTTTAATAAATTAATAATTAATAAATTAATATTTTAATCAAGATATTATTCTTAAAAATAAAAAATAAATATTTATAATAATATTTAATCATAATACAAGTTTTTCTTTCATGTAAAAATTTATTGATTACTAATATTAATAATTATTTATATTTACTTTCAATTATTTTTTATTATTATAATTTTATAATATGATCTTTGAAAGATCATCTAAAATACTGTTTTGAAAAGACCATTTTATAAAAATGATATTCAAATATTTATTTAATATATCTATCAATTAATTTATTTCATATTTATTAATAACTATTTTAACAATTAATATTAAAATCGAAATTCCTTTAATTTAAATAATAATATTTTAATTTGAATTTTAAAATTATTAAAAAAGATACATCAATATTGCATATAAATATTTATCAATAATTAATTTTTCTAAAATAAATATTTTTTCTTAATCAATATTAATTATTTTATTTAAAATAGTTTTTAAGCATTTTCTTGCTTTTTTTTAATAGTTTAAAATATTATCATCAAGGTTACAAAATAGTATTTCAATTATCTTTTCAAGTGTCACAATATTTAAAATCTAATAATATTATACATCATTATTAAATAGTATTTATATGAAAATAAAAATCTATTCTTTAATTTCTGATTATTAATCCATTATACTTAAATTATGTTCTTAAGAAATAATAATTTTAAAAGTAATTTCTTCAATATTATTATACATATCACATTAGCCAAACTTTAATAAATTAGCTGTTAATGCTATTAAATAAATTTCTTGGTTTATAGGATTAGCTCTATCAAAATATTTAAGCATTTTTAATAAATGATTTAGCATTATTTAATGAAGATTAATATTATTGCTATTTTATATTAAATTACAAAAAAATTATACTATTTATGATTTAATTTACTATTTTAAAAACAAAAGTTTTTATTACTCTTAATTTTAATAATTATTATTTCTTTATAAATCTAATTCTATAGAATTTTAATAATATATTTCTAAATCTGTTAATACTTAAAGAAATTGTTCTAATATAATATATAATTAAAAATAAAAATTTATAAATTACCAGTGTATATTAAAGGATCATAAATTAAGTATTGAGAAATATTATTATTAATTGTTGATAATTTAAAACATTCTTAAATTACTTCACTTTTATCAAATATATTATATTCAGATTAAATTTAATTTTAAAACTATAAATTTTAAAAACAAAAATTTTAAAAATCGTTAAATAAATTATGAATTGCTTAAACTTTAATTTATTATTTTTGATGCTGAATTATTTTAGAAATGGCTTTATAAACTATTAATAACATAGGAAAATCTAATAAATCTTTAATTTTAATTTAAAACCATTAAATAATAGTAAAAATAAAAGGCTATTATAGAACAATATCTTAAAATATTATAAACTATGCACTTTAACTGCAGAATAAATAAAATATATTAACAAACTATTATTATATTTATTTTCTTTTATCACTCATAAAACTAAACTGTCTTTCAATTAAAACATAAAAATATGAAAACTCATTTGAGTAATAATTTATAAATTTGATAAATAGCACTATTATATATTTTGTAATTTCTATTTTATTTTACTCATCTGAAAATATTTCATTTAACTGAAGTAGATGTCTTATAATTATTTAAATAAATTCTTCATCTTTATTATTATCTAAAATATCTGAAATTGAACCTAAAGCTAAAACTAATTACTTTAAGTATTAAATATTCATTAAATTTATTTATATAGATATTAAATTTATTATAGTGTCTTTAAATTTTTATTTTTCAAAATTAAAAATAAATTACAATATATTTTTAATTCTTGATTCTTATAAATATTAAAAATTTTCTTCTTATTTTTCAAATTTATAATCTTAAAATTCATTTAGATGAATTTTATAAATAATTTAAGGTAATATTTTAAATGCACATTCGTTTATTAGTTAGTATAAAATGTTTATTTTTTGTTGATTTAAGTTTTCCTTATAATTAATAAATAATTAATCCCAAAATTATATTGTTATTTCATTTAGTTAAGAATAATCAATATAAGCTAATTTAATCATGATAATCAAAGATATTTTTAAAGTTTGATATATTTAATCATTTTATAGCTTTTTTATAAAATTTTCATAATTTTAAATCAAATAATGACCGATTAATAAACCAATATCTTGAAAAAGAATCAAATATTAATTATCGATACAAAATTTATTTTATAAATTTAATTATTATTAATTTTCTAAATACTCTATATTATCTTAATTTTAATCTTAATAATATTGAATAAATAACTTTATTTCTTCATTTTAATTTGTAATATTTTAAAAATCTATAATGAGTCTTTAAAATATATTAAAAAATTATTAAGTTATTTAATTTTCTTAAATTTAACCTATTAATTCCAAAATTTTAATGCAAATTTTTATAACTGTTATTTTTAAGTTTATTTAATCTTAATTAAAGAATTAATCTATAACGTTTTCAATAAAATTATTTTCAAATATTTCCTTTATATTTGTTTTATCAATAAAATTAAATAAAGTATTAAGGTATATTTTAGGAATCAAATTTTAATCTATTTATTCCTTATTAACAATTAAATTATTTCCAATTAAAATAAGAATTTTAGTTATATTTAAAATATCATTTTTAAATTACGTCAAAATATTATTTTATTAAATTTAATTTTAAAAATTATGATCTTCAAAATTTATTTCTAAACTATTTTATTAATTAATATTGCAAATTTGTTAAATGAATTCTTGTAATAAAATTAATATTTTATAACTTTAAAATTAACTTATTTATTATAAAATATTAATATCAATTAATTAAATTTTACTGATTCCATTTATATAGATATAAATATTAATTATTATATTAACTAGTTTTTTTAAAAATAATTCATTATTTTAAAAATTATTTTAATTAAAGTCTATTTAATCTTGATGTTCATTATTTTAGAATAATTTTTAAAAAAGTAATTAATAAATTTAGATTAATTTATTATTTTATTTATTTTTTTGTAAATTATTAATAAATATTTCACTCATTAAAATTAAATAGTACTTAGAATAAAAAACCTCATTTTAATTTAAAAAATTATTCAAACAAACAAATAATTCGTTTTCATCATAATTTTTATTTATTTTGTTTATTATTTATTAATAATCCTAAAACTAAAATTATTTTAATAATTTTTTACATTAATTTAAGAACTTTAAAAATAAAGCATACATATTTTGTCGAATTCTATAATTTCTTTTTAACTCCAATTACTTAAAGTAAGCTCTAGAATTTAACTTTAGATTATCATATTTTATATTTTATCCTAATAATTTATATTTCAAATATTAACCAATTTAATAAATCAATATATATTTTTCTTATATTTATTTATTAAGCAAATAATAATATAAGTTTTATATTATTTAAATGATTAAAAATTCATTATATTCATAAATTTTATATAATTTATTATATTTAAAATTTTATTTAAATTAAAAAATTATTTTAATATTTTATTTTATGCTATAAAAATTTATAATATTTTTTTTAAAAATTTAAAAGTTATTTTAATAATTTATATTAAATAAAATAGTTATATCAATGATTAATTAAATTATTTTAATAATCTTTGATAAATTGTTTTGATAATCTTTGATAAATTATTTTAATAATATTTTATAAATTATTGATTAAATTTTTTTAATAATTGATTAAATTATTTTAATAATTGATTAAATTATTTTATAATTTATTTATTAATTTATTTAATTTTTTATTTTGAATTATTTTATTAATTAATTTAAACTTATTTAATATTTTTTAATCATTTTAATAATTTACTCATAAAATTTTTGATGATATTATTATAATAAATTTTAATTTATATTATTTTATTATTTATTTATTTATTTTATAATTTTATGTATATTTATTTGATTTAGATTACTTTATAAATTTTTAATTAATTCGATTTTATCTACTATTTATATAATGTATAAACATCATTTTAAATTTTCAAAATATTTATCTATAATCTCTTATTATTAATTAGAATTTATATTTAGTTTCCAAAAAGAATTTTATATAAATTTTTAATCTCTTAAAAATATATATATTTATTTACATCTATTCTTGATTTTAAATTAATTAAACTTATTTAATTTCAATTTATTAAATATTATCATAATTTATTTTTTATTCATTTTGGGAATCTTTTTTATATTCATCTTTATTTTTACAATATTCATTATTATTTTCTTCGTCTTCATCTAAATATTTTTTATTATCAAACGTATCTTATTTCTTTTTATAAAATATTGATAAATTTAAAATTATATAATAAAAATAAAATATATAATTTACGATATATATTTTTTATAAATTTTTATTGCTGATTTTATCTATAATTTTTTGATATTCTTATAATGTATTTTTCTTTAATTTTTCTTTTTCATCAATTCTTTCATTGAAATTATTAGTAAAATCGATGCTCTATCTATAGACTTCTTTTTTCCAAAATTCAATAAAATCTTAATTGAATTAAAATTGCGAATCACTTAATTCAATATATTACTAAATACTATTAGCTATTGATATAATAACTCCTAAATGACCTTAATGATTTTTCTAATTTTAAGACTTTATTGTTTAACTAAAATAGTTTTATATTTCTTTGTTTTAAATTAAAAATATTTTCAATATATTACTATCTCCTTCTAATATATTATTAATAATTTTTTCAATTTAACAATGCATTATATTGTTCCACCGATATTTATCAATAATTTCTAGCAATACTTAAATAATATTGTTGATTTCCAATGTATAGTTAATTCAAATATCACTTATTTTAATTATTTCATTTATAAATTGCAATATTTTAAATTTCTATATGTTTTTTTTACCATTTTTTAAGTAGTCTATAAAACTTTCAATGTTATTAATAGTCTATTATTTTATCCTAAATAATTAATTATTACACACTAAATAATCCAATAGAATACAGTTAATTTGTTGAGAATATTTTTTGTTATCATCTACTGTATTTTCAAAGAGCTATTAGATTTTGGATAAGTCTTAAGTAAAAGAAGCAATTATAATGTTTTTGTTATTAAAATCATTTTTAGTGAATAATTCTTAAATAATATGATCACAACTATAAATAACTTCTTATTAGTCATCATTTAAAATTAAAGAAAATATTTTATTAACAATATTTATTCTCTATTATAAATATTAAAAGCATTCTTAATCTTCTTCAATTAATATAATACTTATTAAAATTTCGGCTATACTAATAAATTCAATTTTTTTAAATAAATTAAGTATTAAGTTTTTATTTTTAGTAAATATATATTCTAACATTTACTGTTATTTTTATTTGAACAAATTTAAAAATATTTTCTTAAAATAAGAGGCAGATGTTATATTAAAGTCTTATTCTAAATATGAAAATAAAAAATCTAATAGTTCGTATTAATTATAATTTGAATTGCTTTTATCATCTTAAACTATAATATCTTCATTTGAAATATTTTTATTTACATATTAATTATTTATATCATCATCATATTCATCTTATTATTCATTTTTTTCTTAATATTTATTTTTTATTATTTATTTTTATTCTTATTCAAATTTTTATGATTATTCATTTTTTTATTTTTCTTAAAAATGATTTATATTTAATTCTTTTTAAATTTTTTATTCTTGATTATATTATTATTACTCATCATTTATATTTAATTTTTTTAATTATTCTTATTTTGTCAAATATTTTTTTTATATTTCTTATGATTCCTGTTCATATTATAATTATTATTGTTCTAATTAATTTAGATTATTATTTTCTTATTTTTCTAAAGTTATTGATATATTCTAAGTCTAGTTATCTTATTGAACTATTTTAGAATATATATTTTTCTCTTAATCTAAATTTATGAAATTGTTTGAATTAATTTCTTCTTATTATTCATTTATATTATCAGAATTTATAATTTATTAATTTTATTATGTTATTTAATTTTCTATATTTTCATTTATTTATTATATTTATATATTTTATTATTATTCTTATTGAGTTTATAAATTTAAATTTTAATTTATTTATTCTAAGTAAGCTTATTCTAAATCTAAATCTTATAACATTTTATTTTCTCCCCCTATAGAATTTCTTCCATGTTTAAACTAAAATTCATTATTTATATGTGTTTATTCTTCATCATAATCAGAATAGTGTTTTTGATAGTAATCATCATTTTAAATATTATCAATATTATTTTACATATTTTTATCAGGGAAAAACCAACTTATTATTTATTCGTTTTCTATTTATAAAAGTTCTGAACTAATAAATGAAAATTTACTATTATTACTTTTTTCTGCATTCATTATATATTCTATCAATTAATCTACTTTACCTTTTAAACTAGTTAACTATTAATAATTTATATTTACTAATCTAATAATTTAGGATTCGGATTTTTATTACGAAATTCTTAAATAATAAAATCATTATTAAGTAATTCTTCTAATTATAAATCTTGATTTTCAAAAATTGTATCAAAATTTGTTTAATAACTTTACCAGTAATACATAATTTTCAAGATATCACTTATAAATATTTAATATTATACTATTTTAATTAATTAAAATATAATTTAAAATAAAAAAATAATATTATAAATTAAAATATATTTTAAATAATATTATTGATTAATAAATAAAGAGTAGATTTATAGAAATAATAAAAGCGGGAAATATGAATAAAATAATAAAATAAATATAAAAATATAATAAAAGATGGATATAGATGATAAATTAGAGGATGAAGATGAAGTTTTAGATATTAAGAAGATTGAATAATAAAGATAAAGATTATAATAAATAAGATACAAAAAAAAAGATTATATGAGACCATACTTAGAATAAATAGATACAAATTAAGATTTGATTTTTATGTAGTTAGATATAGATTATGAAAAAAAAGTAATTGATTAAAATGATGTTAAGGCTGTAATTAGAATTTATGGTATAAACAAAAAGGGAAATAGTATTATGGCTCATGTCCACAATTTTAAGCCTTATTTTTATATTGAGTGTCCAAAATAATTCAAAACTACTGAAGATAATTTAGAAAAACTTAGGAATAATTTATGTTAAATGGCTTAATCTTAAAGTACTATAGGAAAAAAGTAATAAAATGCAATCCCGTTAATAGAAGTTGAGTAGAAAGAAAGTATCAAGTATTTTAAAGGTTTTTCAAATAATATTAATAATACTAATGGCAATAACATTAATAATAATTATAATAATAACTAAATTTTTTCAAAATTTTTAAAAATATATGTTTTGCATCCAAGCTATATAGCATGTTTAAGAAGTATTGTTGAAGATGGAAAACTTTAATTTGAAAACATTTAATTTTCTAAAATAACTTATGAAAGTAGTATCCCATTTACCTTAAGATTTATGATAGATAAAAAAATAGTTGGTATAATCTAATTACACATTATAATAATTACTTATAAATACTTTTAAATATATTTTAAGGAATGGGTTGGTTGAGAATAAGTGGAGGAAAATACAAAATAATAGATTCTTAAAATTAAATAAGTACTTGTTAATTAGAAATAGATATAGAAGATATAAATGGAATTGAATAAATAGAAAATCAGGGGTAGTATAATTTAATAGCTCCTTTGAGAATTCTCAGTTTTGATATAGAATGTAGTGCATAAAAAGGATTTCCACAAGATAATAAAGATCCTGTTATTCAAATAGCAAGTATTTGTAAATAACATGACAAGGAAACTCATTTTTTAAAAACTGTATATACTTTAAATACTTGTGCGAATATTGCTGATAGTGAAGTAAAGAGTTTTAAAACTGAAAAAGAAATGTTATTAGCATTTAGTGAAATGATAATTAATTGTGATCCTGATATTATATTGGGATATAATATCATAAATTTTGATTTGCCTTATTTAATAGGAAGAGTAAATCATTTTGAAATAGAAGAAAAGTTTATTTTAGGTAGATTGTTAGGAAAAAATGCAAAGTGTAAAAATGGAAGATATTAATCAAAGGCTTTAGGATTTAGAGACACTAAAGAGATAAATATAGAAGGAAGAATTCAATTGGATATGCTAATGCACATGCATTGAGAACACAAATTATCAAGTTACACTTTAAACAATGTTTCATTTTAGTTTTTAAAGCAATAAAAGGAAGATGTACACCATTCAATCATATATGACTTGTAGAATGGTAATGAAGAGACAAGAAGAAGACTAGCTATTTACTGTTTGAAAGACAGTCTGCTTCCTTTAAGGCTATGTGAAAAACTTATGTGTATTTATAACTATACAGAAATGAGTAGAGTTACAGGAGTTCCTCTGAACTATCTATTCAATTGAGGTCAACAGATTAAAGTAGCTAGTCAACTATATCGATTATGCAAACTCTATGGATTTCTTATTCCAGTTGAAAAGCTCAAGCAATCTGATGGAAAATATGAAGGAGCATTTGTGTTAGATCCTAAATAGGCTTTTTATGAAGTCCCAATTGCTACTCTTGACTTTGCTAGTTTATACCCTAGTATCATGATAACTCATAACCTGTGTTACACTACTCTTATTCCTTCCGATCAAATTAAGAACTATAATGAGAGTGACTACACAGTTACTCCAACCAAAGATTACTTCATTAAACCTCATATCAGAAAAGGTCTATTGCCTATTATTTTAGAAAATCTATTGAGTGCTAGAAAATAGGCTAAGTTGGAACTTAGCAAGACTGATGATATATTTCTAAAGGCTGTCTTAGATGGAAGGCAATTAGCTATGAAAATATCAGCTAATAGTGTTTATGGGTTCACAGGGGCATAGATTGGTTAATTACCTTGCCTAGAAATATCTGCAAGTGTCACAGCATTCGGAAGAATTATGATAGAGAAAACAAAAGAGTTGGTTTTAGAAAAGTATAACCAGAAAAACGGCTATTAGTATGATTGTGATATTATTTACGGAGATACAGATAGTGTTATGGTTAAATTCGGGGTAAAAACTGTTAAAGAGGCTATGGAAATGGGTAGAGATGCTGCTAATTATGTAAGCGAATTCTTTATGAAACCTATAAAATTGGAATTTGAAAAAGTTTATTATCCGTATTTATTGTTTAATAGGAAAAGATACGCAGGATTGTATTGGACAAAGGAATCAACATGGGACAAAATCGATACAAAGGGTATAGAAAGTGTAAGGAGAGATAACTGTGCTTTAATTAGGAATATGATAACGACAATTTTGGATATGATTTTAGTTTAAAGGGATGTTTCTAAAAGCATTCAATATGTTAAGGATACTATTAGAGATTTACTTTCCAATAAGATTGATTTATCCATGTTAGTAATAACTAAAGCCATTTACAAAAAGACTAATGATGATAAGGATGATTAATAATAAGACAAAAATAGTTACAAGGCAAAATAGGCTCATGTAGAGCTAGCTGATAAAATGAAAAAAAGGGATGCAGGAAATGCACCAGGAATAGGAGACAGAGTGGCTTATGTAATGGTTGGTGGAGTTAAAGGAAGTAGGAACTATGAAAATGCTGAGGATCCTTTATTTGTGTTAGATAATGATATTCCAATAGATTTTAATTACTATATAGAAAAACAAATCAAACTCCCATTGACCAGAATTTTCGAACTAATTCTACCCAACGTCAATGTCTTATTTTAAGGAGATCATACCAAAGTTACTTATATTCCTAAAATAAGCAAGTAAGGCAAAGGGCTAGGAGGATTTTTTACAATCAAATAGTAATGTTTAGGTTGCAGAGTTGTTATTTAGTAGGGAGCCTTATGTGAAACTTGTTAGAAAAGACAAATTGATATTTATACCTCCAAATTACTCAATTTAAATCACCTTCAACTAAGTTTCTCAGAATTATGGGTTTAGTGTTAAAGATGTTAGGGAAGTCTACATTAAGAAGTTTTATGTTCTAATAGCGATTGTTCCATTTTTTATAAACGAAAAAAAGTTTAAAAAGAATTAATAGATTAATAGTTAGTAATAGAAAGGTTCAACTAATTTTGATATATATATATATATATTGATTTTATTATAATTTTAAATTAATTTTTACATCTATTTAATATGTACTTTTAATTTTAAAAATATTTTTTTATTTAAAAAAAACAAATATTATTAACTTATAATGTAATATTTATTAAAATTAAATCTTTTATATAAATATTATTTAAATATTTGACATCTTAATTTATTTTTATAATATTATTTTATTACTTATTGAAGATATTATGAAAAAAAACTAAAATTATTTTATTATAACTTAATTAGACAATAATTAGTAATTATTTTATAAAATTAAAAAAATTTCTAACGATATTATTCAATATAATATTGAATAATTTTAATGAAATTTATAAAATTATATAAAGTATATTTTAGATGTAAAATTGATCAATTTTAATAAATGCTTTTGGATATTCCTTTAGTTATTCTATCCATAAAGTTTTTTTTGCCTTAAAACTTTTCTTTGTTTTTTGCATCAATTTTAACAGGCCAATATTACTCAAGATTATAAGCTGAAGGTGAAGGAGTGACTAGCCTATAACCTTTACATTTTTTAGGATCTTTAAATCTTTCTTCTTTTCCTAAGTAAGCTACTTTACTTACATCATTATTTTTCTTTTTAGTTTCTAGTACTTGTTAGGTTTTAGCAAAAGTATTAAATTCCATACTATGAGGTTAATATGTTCCATAATCAGGATATTTGTGCTTTTTATTCATAGATGATGATTATTCTAAGTGTTTTTTGGCCCAGTCTTTGTGAGTTAGCTTTTAGTTTGTTGTACAATGAAATTAATCTTAAATTAACTATTTTATAATTATAATAATAAATTAGATATATTAAATTTTTATTATCATTTGTCTTAAACATAAATAAATTGTTATCTTTTTTATTATTTACCGTAGGATTAAAGCTTCCAGGTCCAGGAGTTTTTAATCCCAAATATTCATCATTACAAAAAATATCCTTCCTTTCACAAATTAAAATTTTTCTCTAAGCTAAAGCATCATTTATTTCTTTAATCTCTTTTTAACTTTTAAATAAGTTATAATCACCAGGAGCTGGCTTTGGATATTCTTTTTTTTTATTATCTCTATATATTATGTCAATAAAGCTCATTTTTTTAAATTTTTCTTTTTCTTTTGTAGTTAATTGCTTTTATTCTTATGACTTAGCATTTTTGTCTACTTTAAAATAATTCCAAGGAGGAGGATAATTTTTTGGATGTTATTTATGTATTAAATCAAAAAAAGAACCTCATTTAGTAAAGTACTTTTTATCTTTTTAGCCTTTTATATTTTTTATGTCTTTATAAAATTCCTAATTAATATTTTAAATAAATATTTACTCTTTCTTTCATTTATTTAATAGGATCTACATAATTTCTCAATGGGTCATAACCATCAATACCAAAATCTTAATTTCTACCTCTTACTACTTTATACATCTCATGTATATCAGGTACTTTTTATTATTACAAAATAATTTATTACATTTGGATGGAGAAGTTTATACTCTTTTTTATATATCAGTTGTATTATCCATTTAATTAATTTAATTTATATTATAATATATTTTATAAAAATTTAAATTTATAACTATTATTTTAGAGAATATAAATATTTTATTAATGGATAATTTTTTCTTAAAAATATAATAAATATATAGAAAAAAAATATATAAGATATTTTAAAATAATTAAATATATTAAATTTATGGTGTAAAATGATAATATAAAAAATTAATAATATGTTAAATTGATAGATATAAAATATATCTTAAATTATTGATTAAAAATATGGCTTTGAGAGAATTACCATGCCCAGTTCGTATAATTGATGATTTTGGAGGAGCTTTTGCGATGGGATGTATAGGAGGATGTATTTTATACTTTATAAGAGGTTGCTATTACTCTCCAAAAAAGGAAAGATTATTCGGAGGATTGATGCTAATGAAAAAAAGATCACCTATTTTAGGGGGTTCTTTTGCTATTTGGGGAGGAATTTTCAGTAGTTCTGAGTGTGCTTTAATTCATTTTAGGCAAAAAGAAGACTATATTAATCCCACAATTGCTGGATTTATAACTGGAGGTTTACTTGCAATAAGAGGTATTTAAATTTTTATATCATTCAAATTTTATTACAATATTTACAGCTGGAACTAGAATCGCTTTTAAAAATGCAATAATTGGATCTGTATTTTTAGGTTGCATTTAATTAGTTGAAATTGGAGTAAATAAGTATTAAAAAAGAAGTGAAATGAAAATGTAACAAGAATATATTTAAATGCAAAAAAAACAATATTTAGAATAATAAAAGTAACATCTAAGAAAAACGAGACCTGACTTGTTTTAGAATGAAATGAGTTCAAAAGATCAGTCAAATTAAATTGCTTGATATATTATTTTATTTTATTATACTTGTATAGTTAAAAATTTTAAAAATTATATTAAATTTTATTTTATGAGCACAGTTATATTTATTTATATCTGTATTTCTTTTATCAATAATTTTAATTTGTATTAAAAATATTCAACAAATAATAAAATTATAATAAAATATTTTTAAAAAATATATTTTATAAATATTCAAAAAGAAATAAACCTACTTTATGCTTAAATTTATTTAATCTTAACTATTTTATTATTAAGTTAATATTTCCAATTTTCATATTTTTATAACCTTAAATTATTATCTGATTATTAAATTTAGTTTTCTATTATTTTTTATTACATTATTTCTTAATTATTATTTTATTTTTCATTTATTTATTTTATAAACTATTTTAGTTTTTCCTTAAAATTGTATTTTTAGTTAAAATTAAAATTTTTAAAATTTTAGTCTTAAATTAAATCTATGTTTGTATTTTTATCTTTTTTATTTAATATTAATGGAAATAATTTAATTTATTTTTATACATTTTTTTTATTAATCTAGAATTACTATTTTAATTATTAATGAATGTTTTAGACATTTTACAATGATTAATTTAATTATAATTTTTGCTATATATTATTTTTATAGTATTTAATTTAATGAAATTATTAATTATCATCTCTTATTAAAGAATTTTTTTAGTAGAAAAATTACTATTTTTAAATTTAATTTTTATTTCAATTAATTTATTTTAATCATAATAACTCTTATAAAAATTATTAATAAGTATAAATTTATTTGTTTTAAATATATGATTATTTATAATATTTTTATTTAGTTTAATTTTAATCCATTATAAGTTATAAATATAATTCTAGTTTTTCAGATTATAAATTTTTAGTTTATTATTCTTAAAATTTTTTATCAAAATTGTTTAAATATTATTATTATTATGAATTTTCTTATGAATATTCATAATTTTAAATACTTGATTATTATTTATCAATTAAAATTTATTTTTATCCAA
>Ga0315908_10002163_pt1 | contig 14521 bp, 12 predicted proteins | sample LakEriMetagenome_12_FD_203520 | JGI IMG/M metagenome (GOLD analysis project Ga0315908, IMG submission 203520) | Freshwater fungal communities from buoy surface, Lake Erie, Ohio, United States - Buoy 4 MA124 | ecosystem: Environmental > Aquatic > Freshwater > Lake > Lake biofilm | place: USA... | reverse complement strand
ATAATAATAATAATAATAATAATAATAATAATAATAATAATAATAATAATAATAATAATGATGAAAATATTAAAAATAATATATATTAAATATAAAAATGATTCATTCATCTGTGCAAAAATAATTACCAGTTGCCTTTTATTCTTTATCGAGAATAGAATCTAACTTGTTGATTCTTGGTCTATAATTAGTAGGATCTCTTCTGAAAGTGATTCCCATCAAAGCTAAGAACTTATTCATTCCCTCAATCAAACTCATAGGAGAGTTAGCGGTGCAATTTAATCCAGGAGATCCTTCATACACAATCACCTAGTCAGCTAAATAAGTAGCCATAATGAAATCATGTTCTACAATGAAAGCTGTCTTCTTAGCATTCATTATAAACCTATTACATTCATAAATTTCATTATAATTAATATAATAATTTGATGATAAAATAATAATAAATACCTTTTGATAACCTTAGCAGTGATAATTCTCTGTTCGGAATCAAGATAAGCACTAGGTTCATCCAACAAATAAACATTAGCTGGTTTTCCCAAAGCTAATATAAGTGCAACCCTCTGCAATTCCCCTCCACTTAACTTTTGAACTTCCTAATCAATAATATCGCTTAATTTCATAGGTTTACATACATCAGCATTAAACTAAGGATGTTAAAATGCATTATTAACCTTTTCTTATAATAATTCCCTAACAGTCCCCTCAAATTTAGGTGCAATTTTCTATGGCTTATAACTAACAGCTAATTCTGGAACTTCTCCCTTTTTCTCGGGATCCTGTCCAGCCAACATTCTAATAAATGTAGTCTTACCTGTTCCATTCTCTCCCAATAGAACTGTAATTTGAGATGAAGAGAAAGCTCCTTCATTGATCAATAAGTTGAAAGTACCAAATGATTTTGTCATTTTAGGATAACGGAATTCTTTGTTATGAGTCAATTCTATTTGGTCTACTTGTTCAACCATTTTGAAATTAAGTTCTTCGTCTCTGAATCTTAGATTTTCGGTTGGTACGAATCCGGCAAGGAAAATATTTATACCTTCTCTTACTCCGTATGGCATAGTTACGACTCCATAGGCACTTGCTTCTCCATATAAACAGCACACGAAGTCTGAAAGATAGTCCAGGATTGATAAGTCATGTTCCACCACTATGCAGTATGAGTCACTACTCACACATTCTCTTATGCACTTTGCAGCTTTTAATCTTTGTTTTACATCCTATCATAATCATATTATAATCAATATTTAATTATTATCTTATAATCATATATTAATTATTATTATTATCATATACAATTTAATTATATAATAATGGAAATAAATGAATATAAAATATGATAATGCATATTACTAAATAAGAAGAAGGTTCATCGAACATATAGATGTCAACCTTCTGCAATGCGACAATCATTATGGCAAACCTTTGTAACTCTCCTCCACTTAACTAACTAATCTCTCTATCCATTAAATGACTAAGATCTAAATCAACTTACAACTTATCCTTCAATCCCCTCTAATCTTTTGCCTTTAAAAGTTTCTCAACAGTTCCTTTAACATACTTTGGAATATTATCAACATATTAAGGCTTAATAATAGCCTTCATATCATTTTATAACATTTTGGTGAGAAAATTTTAAATCTCACTGCCTCTGAAATACTTTAATACTTCTTCCCAATCAGGATTCTCATTAAATAATCCCAAATTGGGTTTTATTTTATTAGCCAATATCTATAATGCTGTTGATTTTCCTATTCCATTAGTTCCTACTAATCCTAAAACTTGTCCTGCTTTAGGAGTAGGCAATCGATGGAGTTTAAAAGAGTTCATACCATAACGATGAACACATTCTTTTGTTAGGTTTTTTGGTAAGTTTATAATCTTTAAAGCATTGAAAGGACACTTCTTAACACATAAACCGCATCCGATACATAATGGTTCATTTAGAGTTACTAATTTATCAGTTGGACCTACTTCGATGCATAGTTTACCTGATCGGTTTATTGGACATACTTTCTTACATTCTTGTACGCATTTTTTTGGCTTGCATTTATCTTTGTTTACTATTGCGATACGTAGTAATTCATCCATTTTTAAGATATTTATTTATAGTATAAACTATATTTTTATTAATATTTTTTTATATTTTTATTAAATTTATATTATTATTAAATTTAAATTTTTATTCTAATATTTTAATTATATTTAAATTTTCATTATTTTTTAATTATTATCATGCAATTTTTTTAATTTTAAATTAGTTTTAATTATAACTTCATTATTATAATTTACAATTTTATATTTTTTCATATTTATTTTATTAATTTTTATATTGCTTTTTAATATATTTTATTAATTTTTTTCTAAAAATAACTAATTAATTAATTAAATAATTTTTCTGTTAAAGATAGAATAAAGTATATAATCTGGATTATAAATTATATTATGTGAAAGTATAAATTAATATAAATGGATACAATAAATAAAATACAATAAATAAATAATAAAAACTTAAAAGAATACGAGAAATATGGATAAATGGTATATAATAAAAGACCTCACCCTGATAATATTGACAGATTTCAAGTAGCTCCAATGTTAGAAATAACAAATAAATATTGGCGATTTTTAGCTCGACTTTTGACTAAAAAAGCAACATTATGGACAGAAATGATTCATTAAGACTGCATTCTTTTCCATAAAGATGGTTACAAAAATGTGTTGGATTATTTACCATGCGAAAATAAATTAGTTCTACAAATTGGTGGCAATGATCCTGAAAAATTAAGAAAATGTGCAATTTTAGCTGAATAAATGGGATATGATGAAGTTAATTTGAATGTAGGATGTCCTAGTGATAGGTATAATTAAAATTTATATTTATCTAATAATATTTTATAAAAGAGTGTAAGATGGAAAATTTGGAGCTGTATTAATGAAAGAACCATTGAAAGTTGCAGAATGTATGAAGGCCATGTAGGATGCTGTTAAAATACCATGTACAGTTAAGTGTAGGTTAGGAGTTGATAATTTTGATAGTTATGATTTTATTAAGGATTTCATAGATGTTGTCAGTAAAAACTCATAAACTAGGTATATTCTATACTTACTTTAAATAAATCATAAACCTAATATATATGTAATTGTATATAGACATTTCATAATTCACGCTCGTAAAGCAATTCTAAAAGGTTTAAGCCCAAGTGAAAATCGTAACATTCCTCCTCTGCAATACGAAAAAGTTTATTAATTAATGTAAGACTTTTCGCATATAAAATTTTCAATAAACGGTGGATTTAAAACCTTTGAGCAAATAAAAGAATAATTAGAATTACATAAAGTGCATGGAGTAATGGTGGGTAGAGCATCTTACGAAAATATTTGGATGCTAGGAGATGTTGATCGTTAAATTTATAATGAAAGTAATTAAGGACTATCCAGGAGATAAATTCTAAACATTTGGGCAGAATATGGTTAACAATAAATTATAAAAGAAAAAGTTAATCTAGCCACCATCAATAAGCCAATTATTAATTTATTTAATGGCGAAAATCATTCTAATAAATACAGATAGTATTTATCAGATCCTAAGAATTATCATAATCTAAACAATGATTATGTATAGTTTATATAACAAGCTATTTTAATAATTGCCAAGTTTAACTTAGAAGCATTAGACCAGGTACATCCTCAGCTATGATTTTTATATTATTATGATAATACTCATATTATTAATAAAATGTCAAAATTAATATTATCATTAATATTATGATATAATATAATAAATTAAAATGTTTTTGATTAGATGGTATCGACAATACTGTAAATTCAGACAAAGAATGACTGACCATAAATTGAACAGAGAATTAGTGGGAATAGATCGTTACGGTAACAAATACTACCAATATTTTTCTTATTATGGTCTTCCAACTAAAAGATAAGTAGAATACATAGGAAGATACAGATGGCAATTTTTTGAAGATAAAGCCTTTTATATGTGGATGAGAAGATGGAATGTATTGCCCCCAACTGAAGAAGAAGTTGAACAATATTATATAGATGAACAGGTGAGAAGGAAAAGGGCCTTTGAATGGGATCAGAAAGAAATGAAATTAATGGAGGAGTATAGATAGCAAAGGTAGATTCTATTATAGAAATAGTAGGAACAGTTGGATAAAATCAGTTAGGTTTAAGGAAGCTATTTGGATGGCGATGATCTTGTTACTTATAAACTACTGAATTAAACAGATTAGAACTTCCATGATAATCAGTTTTAGGTACAGTAGTGGGTTGTTGATTAGAATAAAATCAATATTAGAAAGTCTTCTATTCTTTCAGACAATAATATCAATAATATCTAAAATCATAACTAGCAAGATACTACCATCAATAATCAAAATCATGATAATTAAAATATTAATTAAAATCTATGAATTTCTATATTTTATCAACAAATTAAATCATTTAATTTATCTATTTATCCTTATTATTATTCTTCATCAATTGATTATTCGTTTTCCTGATTTGCTAATATATTAATTTTTACAACCTTAATATTTTTGGCTTCCTTAACAATCTTAGAATAAATAAGAAAAGTTACAATTTAAGGAAAAATTGATGAAACAACCGGACTCATAATTAATTTATCAAATGATTATTAATCTCCATTCTTATAAGAATCTAATAAGTTTTCAGCAACTCTGCATTCATTAGTTTACAGAAATGATATTCCTCTAAAATAAATCAATAAAATTACATAATATTCATATTGTCTTGTAGAAACTTGTCCCCAACTATGTTTTCCCCTACAATTATATAAAGAATTATAGTAATCAAAATAAGTTGATGCACTGAATCATAATTTCCTTATTAAATTTCAGAATCGATAATTGCCTTGTATAATTTAATGGCTTCAAAAAATTTGTGTTAAGAAATCAAAATAGAAACTAATTAATTTAGTACTTCAATTTTGGCGTAGTGCTTTTCAGATAAGATTTCTTATAATGCATTATTTAACAATTCAATTGCTTATTAAGCTTGATTGTTTTTCTCAAAGTGTTTAGCTACTTTTTAATAAAGAGTGACTTTATTGGAATTAGACTCAGCTTATAGAAAATAAATTCCTGCCTAGAATTATAAAAAATATTACTTCTTTTGTATAGTTCATTAGTTCATCTTCATTTTAATTCTGGATAAAATCCATTTAAACCAATATTAGTTCTTCATATTTTCTTGCAACTGCCCAAGAATCGTTAAGATATTTATTTATCTCGATGCTTAAAATCAAAGCTTATTTTTATTGCACATATTTTTTTGCTAATTTATAAAATTTTATAGCTTCATCAATATGGGAAGCGGCTGATAAATAATCTTTCTCCCATTTGAATAATGATGTTTTTAGTCTAATCATAATTATTAATAAATTTTTATTACGCTTTCTATGCTGCTTTAAAAGCTGCATCTGCTTTCTTTTCAAAATTTTCCATCGATTATTATTATATTATATCAAAAATATGATTATATTTATTAAGTTTAATGTAATAAACATAATTAAATGAGCAGAAACAATAGGAAAAACTTTATCTATATTCACAAGTTGAATGGTGGAGACCAACATAATTTGATAATTATGATTTGGAAAAAAAGTTGAAGAATGTAGGATGTAGACCATTATAGAGAAAGTTGTTAGAATGCAAAGCTTAACATGATCAAAATGATTTTAAAGAATGTGATGTAATATTCTTATATTATTTTTAGAAAATTTAAGAATAACTTAATGAATGTCAAAAAATATTAGATTTTGTACAAGCAACAAATAAATCTATTATATGAAATCATATTTATTAAAAAAAATTTATTTATTTTAAATTATATACAAATCAATTATTATTTATTAACTAGTATTATTATTTTAATTTTTTTTATAACTATATTATATTTAAATTATTAGAATTTTAAATTTTAACTATATTTTAAGTATGCCTTTCTTTTAAAAGTTTAATAAATTTCATATAAAAATTATTATTATTTTATTAATTCTAATCAATTTAAAAAGAACTATTTTTTAATTTTATATATTACTATTAAATATCTTAAAATTGTTAAAAAAAACTTATAGTATACTCTTTATTACTATTATTTTCATTATCATAATTTTTAATATTTTCATAATTAATTTAATCCTAACTTTTTACAATTTCTAGCAATAAATTATTACCATTATCATCTCATATATTTAATTATGAGTATTTTTAAGAAACTAAAACAGATGAATCCTCTTAATTAAAAGTAGATAATCTTCTTTTTTTTATTGATTTTATTTGATTTTTTAATTGTGTATGTTAAATCTGTGATTTTAATTAATTAAAGTCATCTATTATCTAAAAGTCATTTTCGGATTTTAAGTTATATGTTTGATCCATTTTTTTATAACTATTTTCAGTTATTATTGTACTATCAGAATTTTATTTAACTATTTATTTTTTTAAATTATTAATTTAATATGATTAATCTGTGGTATAAATTTAATTTTTTTATAAAGATTATAATTTTATATATTTTCTTTTAACTTTATTAAATATTTTAAAATAATATAAATTTTTATTCAAACTATACTATAATTAGTTTAAATTTTAATTTTTATCATAATAAACATTTATATTATAATAAATTAAATTTTATAAAACTTCAATTTAATGAAGTTATATATTTTTAAATTTTTATTAGTTTTATATTTTTTATTAAAGATGATTTTTTTAAATATTAAAGTGATTTAAAATAAATATTTTAATTTAGATATTTAAGTTTTGAAATTATTAAGGAATTAATAAATATGTTTAATTTAATACTTTACTTAATTTATTAAGTATTTAAGATTCGAAATAATTTTTAATATTATTTGATAATAAATTAATTTTATTGACATCTTCATTTTATATTGATAAAATCCATTAAGATTAGATTAATTATTTTTCAATGCATTTGAAAAAATTAAATTATACTTGATAACTGTATTATACCGATTTAATAACATTTTAAATTTAAATATATATTAATTCTTTAAATTAATTAAATTAAATGTCTTTTAAATATTCATGATTATTCATTTTAATATTCAATTTAATATTTAATGACTATGAAATTTTGAAAATACTACTTGTAAAAGTTTAAGCAAGCTATTAATTTATTAATATCATTTAATCTTAAAAGTTATTTTATTTAAGATTTTCTTTCATTTAATCAAATCAATATTTTATTATATATCATTAAGCAGCTAACGAGAAAATACGTATTTTATTATAAAATTTAATATTATTAACTATAAAAATCTACATAAAATTCAAATTATTAGAATTATTATAAATAAAATTTAAATAAAAAATTTTTAATAAGTTAAAATAATCTATCATCATAAAATTAAATTTATTTTAATCATTTATTATCGTATAAAATATTAATTTACATTTTAAATAACATAAAATTTTAATAAAATATAATAATTTATCAAATAAATTAATTATATATATTTATTAATTAAATTTTAACGAAAAAAATAAAATGAGATTAAATATATTTTTTAATCTTAATTTAATTTTAATATTTTTTATTTTAATTGGAAATAATTGATAAAAATTATAATAAAAAACTTTTACATTTTAATAATAATTATAATATTATTAAAGATATCAAATAGATTCAACAGGTTTTAATCCAAGTAAATAAAAAGTTTTTTCTAAAATTAATTTGACTGCATAACATAAAAGAATTCTGTGATTAGTTTCTTTTTCGCCAAGTATTCTATATTTGCTATATCCTTCTGCTACTTTAACAGTTAATGCATATACAAAATCACAAATTTTATGAAGTTCTAATTCTTCAACTGCTATATCAATATATTCAGCAAATTTTACTAATAATTGACCAATTAATTTCTCATGATCATGAGTAAACTTAAAACCTTAATTTTAAGCCAATTCATTTATTTGTTCCTAACTTAATTCTAAGTATAAAATAAAGTTATAAATATAATAATAAATACATGACTTCTTGATGATAGAACATATTCTAACATAAGAATAAAAAAGATAAACAGCAGTATTTCCCTTAAAATCTAACATTTTAGAATACTCGAATCTGTAATCACTAACTCTATTTTACTTCATATCGAAATACTTAATAGCACTAATTCCGATATTTTCACTAGCAATTTTAATTTCTTCTTCACTTTTTAAATTAGTGACTTATCCTTCCTCTTAACTGCCTTCTCTTTTTTTTAAATCATCACTTGCCATTTTTACTGCAGTATCGATAAGTTCCTCCAACTTCACAGTATCACCATCTCTACTCTTGAATTTTTTTCCATCACTTCCCTATTAATAAAAGCATAAATTATTATTTTAATATATTATATTTATTAAATATTCATTATATTAAAATTTAATATTTTATCATTATTTATTCACTCTGCTATACCTATATTATATTCATCATATTCATTAAATTAATTTTAATAATAATAAATATAATTTACCTAAATAAGTCCAAATCCAACATGATTCAACTTGACTTTATCTTATTAGGCCCAGCCTGCCATTTCAGCAGCCTTAAAGATTTTGAAAAAGTGTTCCTATTATCCAATATCAGTAACATAAATAATCCTGTTCCTTTATAATTCAAAGATTCTGTGTCTGATAGCTGCTAAATCAGTAGAATCATAATTATAACCTCCGTCTTTTTTAATTACAATTAAAGGAGTTTCAAAACCATCAACAAAGAAACACTAAGCTCCTTCATCTAATTTGACTAAGTTTTTTTATTAGCATTCTTCTACAGTTGAAGGAATCATTTTATTGTAATATGATTCACCAAAATCGTTGATACTGATATCTAGTCTCTTATACAATTTGTTATTTTAAAGCATTGTGATACGAGTTAACATTTGCCAAATCTAAATGCAGTATGGATCATAGCTTTAAAGTTTTGTTACATTTAATTAGCTTCGAAGTTTGAATTCAGGGTCAGAGTCGAAACATTTCTTACTTGCCTTTTTACATTAAAATCAATACATATATTTATTATGATAATATTATGATTATAAAATTATAATACTTTATAGAAGTCTAAGACATCATCTAATGAGTGTTTTTCTTCACTAATGTCCTTAACATTCTCCTTAATATACTCAATTAACATTCCAAATTATGTTCCCCAATCTCCCAAATGATTAACTCTCATAACATCCATTCCCTTAAACTCTAATATCCTACAAATACTTTCTCCAATAATAGTACTTCTCAAGTGTCCTACATGCATTTATTTTGCAATATTTGGACTACTAAAATCCACCAATACTTTTTCATTTTTCTCCTCTTACAATTTCACTCCATTTCTAATTATCTTATTAATCTCTTCCTCCATATAACTTTCCTTTACTTTAATACTAAGGAATCCAGCATTGTTCATTGTTATTTCATCGAAGTATTCTTTATATTCTGATGAAATGTTTTCTAAAAGTTTTTCTGCCATTTATTTTGCTGATTTAAAACCGAATGCTTCTCCTTCTTTTTTATATTCGTTAAAAATTCGAACAGCGGCTGGGCATGTATAATCTTCCTTAGGTTTATTTTGGACTGTTGTTATTACTAATTTTATGTTTTGCTAATTTATTGTTTTTTCTAATGAGTTTTGCAATAATCGCTTAATTATGCTATACCCGTTTCTTAAATACTTTTACTATGATTCCATTATGTAAAATGATATCTTATTATAAATATAAACTAATAAATCATATAATTAAGTAAATAAATAATAAGTAATAAGTAATAAATAGTAAATAATATTAACAAGGATGAAGGTAATAACGTTAGTTTCAGTGTAGGTAATATCAGGAAGTTTACTAACAATAACATGTAAATTTATGTACAAATAAGAACAAGATAACATATTATTTAACCAAGTGTTTCTATTATCAATGATATCATTTCTAGGATAGACTTTTAACCTTTTGCTATTCAAATTAAAAAATGCTTCCTCTTCGTCCTCCTATTAAATTCTTTCTGAACATTCCTCGTCCTAAGTTCTATTACAATTATTTACTCCTGCCTTACTGCATATGAGTTGTCAAATAACTGGTTTCGCAGCTTACAAACACATCAATGCATCTCTTTCTATGATGATAGGTTCCACTCTTCCCCTTATGACTGCTATCCTCTCCAAAGCAATACTTAAGACTTAAATAGAATAACATTAGAAACATGGCATAATTGTTATCATGTTTGGTTCTCTAATCATCAATCTTTACACTTATCTTTTCAATAATACAACAAATCATACTAATTTGTGGGGAATATTTCTATCCAATTTTAGCACTTTTCTTTTTGCTTGTCTTATAATTAGTGAGGAAATTAGTCTTAAGCAGTATTAATTGGATTCTAGTTTGATTGCTGGATGTGAGGGTTTATTTTCTTTGCTAATCAGTTTTATACTTTTACCTTTTGTTAATCATTATATGGAATCAGTTGATGTTAAATTATTTTTAAACTTTTTCTTTAATAATTCGAACTTTTTTCTAGGGGTTTTTTCCTTGATTTTATCTGATATGATTTATACTTTATGTTGTTTGTTGGTTACTTAACATTTATCAGCTATGAAAAGGTCTATTATTTATTAACTAAGAATAACATCAGTTTGGATTATCACTCTTTTTCTAAAGGACCCTGAATATTTAGGGTCTTAGCCATGGGAAGTCTTTAGTTTTATTTAGCTGTTTGGTTACATTCTGCTTGTTCTTGGAGTCTTTATTTTCAATCAGATAATTGCATTTCCAAAATAACCGTTGCTCTTATATAAGCCTAATCTTTCTCTAATATCATTATAATCAACAAATCATTAATAATAGCCTCAAATCAATTGAAATAAATATTAATAATAATTTAAATATATCATCTTTAATTTATGATATAGTTCTAGTGTATTCTTAGAAAACATATTAAATAATATATTATTTATATTAATAAAAAATTCAAATTTTAAATGAATTAAAAAATGAGTATTTAAGAAATGGATGAATTTTTAGAACGAATTGAAGATGTTCATGCTGAAATTTCAGCAATGACTAAAGGAGAAGATAAATCAGAAGAATTTAGAAAAAAAGAAAAAGACAGAGAAGCTAAAAAATTAAGAGAAAAATAAAATGAAGAAAGGAGATAAAAAGAATTATGTATAATTAAATATATTCTAAAAAAAAAAAATATTTAAATTCAAAATAAAATAAAAAATTAATTTAAATTAAATAATAAAAGATGAGAAAAAGAGATTAGGAAGAAAAGGTAAAGGGGAAAAAGAGAATTATTTAGATTATTGTAAATATTGTTAATGGGAATATGAATTATCAACTCCCATTTGTTTGAAATGCAATAAAGAAACAATAAGTTAAAAGGCTAGATACGATAATTTATTAACAAAAGCAAAAGAGCTTCAAGAACAGAAAATTCAAAAAAAAGAGAGGCTTAACAAATGGGAATTATGGTAGAAAACTCAAGCAATGTTACATAATAAAATGGCAACAAATTATTCAAAATGGGATTATTTTGAATCGAGTGAAGAAGAAGAATAACCTGATAATTCTGATCCAATTTTACCAACTAATGATCCTGCATTTATGGCATTAGAAAAAGATTTAAATGAGAGAAATGCTAAAAGAAAATTAGATTATATAGAAAGCGAAAAGTTTAAAAATATGGGAAATGAATTGTTAAAATAAGGTAATTATGAATTAGCGATAGAGAAATATTCATTAGGAATTAGTATTGTCAAAGATAATAAAGCGAATTATTTAAATAGAGCATTGGCATATATGAAATTGAATAAGTTTAAGAGTTGCGTTAAAGATTGCACTTGAATTTTAGAGCTGGCAGAAGTCTTTGAAGAGGGCTATACAAAAAGTAAAGAAACAAATTTCAAAGCTTTTTTGAGGAGAGCTTTTGCTAGAAAAGAGTTAAATTTGCTTTCAGATGCTTTATACGATATTGATCAAGCTTTGATTTTAGATCCTAATTCTCTTGAAGCTAAAAAGCTCAAATAGGAAATCAATGTTAAAATTGAATTTTAGAAAGAAGTTATTAAAATTAGAGAATAATAAAAACAATAAGAATAATTACAATAATAGTCGTAATAGTAATAATTACAAGAATTAATTGATGAATAATAAAATATTAGTAATAATTATTAATAAAGAGTTTCTAACAAGTAGATGATTGATAAATTTATTTAAATGGATAAACCTAATGAAGAGTATTTATTAAAAATGAATAGTTTACTTTAAAATAATTAAGAATTGAGTATTTATTTTTATGATAAAAAGGGAATTGAAAAATGTATTGAATGGTTTTAAAAGAATGTCGAAATCTACTGGTTTTTTAATACAATTATTAGAGATAATTTAGTATTCATAGAAAGATTCTATAAATCGAAAGGGTTTGATATATTATATGAAAATCTAGTGAGTTTTTAACAATTGTAAAATATTTAATAGAATGATTCTAAAGAATATTCCAAGCATTAAATTTTCGAAACATTAGAAATATTTATATCAATTAGTTAAATAGAGAAATTCAGAGAAATTTTATAAAAAGATGAAAGATCTTAAATATTAATATAAAACTTTATAAAAATCCATCAATTGATGAAAGAAGATGTTTAGATGCTAGTTTCTTTAACGAGTTTTTGTTCTAACCTATGTTATGGCTGCATTAATTTTAAACATATATTCATAAGTTAATGGTAGGAATTTATTTAATACTCAACTAGTTTAATCTTTATAAAATTAAAAAGCACCAGTTTCAGTATTTTGAGAGAAACTTACTTTAATTTTATTGCAAATATAATTACTGATAGTGAAATCAGATCAAAAGTATTGCTTGAAAATAAATTCATAATGAATTTGTGTGAAAAAGTCAAATGTTATCTTACTTTGCTTAAAAGTTAACATTAATAACATTAACTTACTTTATAGAGTCTTTAAATTTTACTTATTAATTTGGTATTTGATGAGAAAAATGATATTTTAATCCAATACAATTTATACTCTTATATTCAATAATTGATTGTTATTTTGGATCCTAAAAATCAAGAATTAATACTTTCAAGATTCTTTTAGATTTTGGCTAAAATAGAACCCAACAATGTTTAGATTTACTTACAAGTTATATTAATAGCAATATCAAAACTTAACTAAGAAGTAAATAAAATTTTAATAATTATTTAATTTTTTTATTTTATTATTTTAGGGAGTGAAGTCTAAAATCAGTCATCCTATATTAAGATTTTTAATCAAAATATTTTAAAATTAATAAAGCATGTCTTAGTTAAAGCAATTTGACATTAAATACTTATAAGAACTTATGAAAAAACTATATGAATTTATGGAAAGCAAAGATGAATAAATATTTTGTAATAGTTGTAATTTAGCTGGTTATATTTTAGATTTACATGGATATTAAGAGGAAAATATATTAATAGTTTAATTATATTAAACTTTTTCTAATAAAATTAAAATGCTATTAGAAATTATTAGTAATTAGACTGGAAATTTTAGAAAAAATAGTGCAATATTTGTAGCAAAATTATGTAAAGACTAAGTTAATATTTAAATAATGCGAGACAATCACGGATTGGAAATATTAAAATCTGTTACTCATCTTATAGTTAATAAATGAATTTGAATTTATATTTTAAATAAAAAAATTGTTTTTATAAAATATTTTTATCAAAGTTTTTATTAGTATTTATATAATCATTTTTATATTTTTAATTTAATTTCAAATTAATTTTTATTATAATTTATGTTTTTTGGTAAATTTTTATTTTATTCTATTTGTTTAAACATATTTTTCTTTATAAGTCTCATTTTATAAATATTATCATCAATTTATTAATTTGATTATACTCTTTGGCTATAGGGTATAAAATTATATGATATCAAATTTTATTGATTTTAATAAGTTTAATTTTTTGGTTTCATACTTTATTATGATTTTGATTATTTTTTATTAAAATCACTAATTTAATTTTTGTTTTTAATCATTATATTTTTATCATTAATTATATTTTCGTTATTAACATTACTATAAGATTTCCAAAAAATATTTCTATCAGTTTATGAATTCGGTTATTAAGTATTATTTAAACTAACTAATTATTCTAGTTAGGATAAAGATATACTTTACTAATTAAAATCATTATTAAATTAACTATAATTATGTTTTTTTCCTTTTTATTCGTTTTATATGCTATGATATTTGCGCTCAATAAATTTTTAAGCATTTTTTTCTACTTCCTAACATATATTTTTTGATTCAAATTGTTGTAAATTTATTTTTCTTTTTTATTTTAATTAAACTTATTTATACTTTATAACTTAATCAAGAAATCATAATTTTTTATTTTAACGAATATTTTCTAAATTTTTTTATTAAGAAGTCAATTCAATATTTTCTTAACAATAAATATTAAAATTTTC
>Ga0315908_10002162_pt1 | contig 14526 bp, 8 predicted proteins | sample LakEriMetagenome_12_FD_203520 | JGI IMG/M metagenome (GOLD analysis project Ga0315908, IMG submission 203520) | Freshwater fungal communities from buoy surface, Lake Erie, Ohio, United States - Buoy 4 MA124 | ecosystem: Environmental > Aquatic > Freshwater > Lake > Lake biofilm | place: USA... | reverse complement strand
CCTTTCAAATTAGAAATATAAACCATTTCATTTGCAGGGTTTGGATACAGGTTCCAATACTGCGCTGATTGGGGCTCATTTACTTGGGTTGTGGCATCCCACAAGGCTTTGCTTTGTGCATTTAAAATCACTGAACCCTGCGCATGTTCCGCCACAAAACCTATCGCACCCAAGTCTGCAGGCTTGCCTTGTCCGATAACCTCTCCTACAGGCAAGTAAGGTGAAGTGGTTATGTTCACCTTCTTCATCAGGGCAGGCAAGGTATAAGAAAACACCTCAGTTATGCTGTCGCCAGGTTTGTATTGGGTTAGGTTGCGCGAAATACCCCAAATGCCGCCGGGCAGGTCCCAAGCCACTTTTTGGTGGTAATAACCCAAAATAGGCGAAGAAAATTTATAGTACCAGTTGTTTGGGTCGCGCGAGTAGCGTGTGTTCAAATTTTGTGTAAACGCGATGCCTGTTCCGCGCACATTGTTTTCGGTGACCATGCCGCCCACACTGAGTTCTCCTTGGTAATAGTCTACAAAGCGCACACTTACACGGAAAGTGACTGTGCCTGTAGTTTGATCCAAAGCCAAGTTCCATACATCCACCGTAGCAGGTACCTTCTGATTCAGGTTTTCCATTACAAATGAATCCATAAGGCTGCGAACGAACGAACGTTTGTTTGATCTTGGTGTGCGGTTCAGCATGAATTCTGGAACATTCTCGACATACAGGTCCAACAATTCCTGTCCGTTGCCCGCCATACCGTCGAGGCTATGGTGCTGCACCACAATCACATCATTGCCGCGCTTTTGTCGCAAATCCTCCAAGTCGCGGTCTAGCATGGGGCACTCATCGCACCAGCTTGCAGTCGCCGTTTCTACAAGTAACTTACGGTTGCTACCTACACCTTGAACACTGAGTATGCTGAATGACAAAGTATCATTGTTTGTATTGCTTTCAGCCCCCGTATTGGGTGCTTCTACCCAACATGTAATGGTGTACTTTGTGCCCGGGCTTCCAGCTGCGCTGAGCAGCTGTGCAGATGCAGTAAATTGGTTCTCCCTAGATGCCTTCACATTGGTATTTGCCAGGCGCACACGAATCGCTACAGCGCCATTAATGCTGTAACCCAAAGTGAAAGAATCTACTGTGCTGGATCCATTATTATAAACGCTGTATTGCAAGCTTGCTGCCGCACCCGTTACCACGTTCAATGGCAATGCCACAGCTTGTATACCTAAATCTACTGAGAACTGAGAACCAGGATGAAAGCAGTAGTAACTATTATCCAATGTGGTTTTGCTGTTGGCATCAAATTGTATGCTGCCACTTGAAACTACCCAAGCGGTGCTGGTATTGGCTTGCACACCTAGATTGTGTTTCGGCGCATTGTAATTCCCATTTGCCTGTCCACCGTATTGGTTTACCAAGTATATGTTTTGTGTTCCTTCTTCCAATACAATGGCGCGGTAGCTATATGAATCTAGGGTGTCGCCAGGGGTTGAAAAAGAAGCAAAGCGAATCCAAAATTGTCTGTACGGGGCAGTACCCAAGCTTGCCACAAGGACTTTATCATTTTCGCCATTGGCTTGCATGCCCCAGAGTACTACACTTTTACTGGGCAGCGCCGCTGCGGGCAAAGCGCCACTTGATGTGGGAGCCAGGCCACTCACTGCGGTATCAAATGTTATAAAACCTGTAGAAGCCACCTTACAATGGGTTACTGCAGCTCCATTAAATTGAAAAGCAAAAGGCAAGGGCACAGATGCAGAATATCCTGAGAAGGCACCCGTAAGTTTTGTCCAAGGGGCAGTTTGTTCATCTGCCAAATCATCACCAGTGTATAAAACCTCACCATTGGCAGCAGGGGGATTGCCAGCCGCATGTTTTGTATAAAAATAATTTTGGGCCTGTACACCGAACGCTGCACCCAAGGTAAAAACAGCAAGAATTACGCTACGCATGATTATGTTACAAAGAAACACTCCTTAGACGGCAAATGCCACATTTAGTTACCCTTTTGCAGCAGAAACTTGCGATATAAAAACAAATACAAAAAAAATCGCCCCTGAAATGATTCAGAGGCGATTGTAAAATCTATAGTTCGTCGTGGATTATACCACTTTGAGTTCGTTTACCAACTTTTGCAAACTGTCTTTCGCATCGCCAAAGAGCATACCACACTTCGGATTGTAGAACAATTCATTCTCAATTCCGGCATAGCCTGACTTCATGCTTCGTTTCAATACAATGATCTGTTTTGAATTTTCAACATCGAGAATAGGCATACCATAGATTGGGCTTGAAGGATCTGTTTTTGCAGCAGGGTTTACCACGTCATTGGCACCTACGACCAACACGACATCGGTAGTAGCAAACTCAGGATTGATATGTTCCATTTCAACCAATTTGTCGTAGCTGACATTACTTTCTGCAAGCAATACATTCATATGACCGGGCATACGTCCAGCAACGGGGTGAATTGCGTATTTCACTTCTACACCTTCTTCTTCCAACATGTTTTCGAGTTCGTGCACCACGTGTTGCGCCTGCGCCACAGCCAAGCCATACCCGGGCACCACGATCACCTTACTTGCATACTTCATCATAATGGCCACGTCGGTAGCTTGTACTTCGCGTACCGTGCCACCTGAGGGTGAGCTAGAAGATGCAACATTAGAATTGCCACCTACAGCACCAATAAGCACATTGGTAAGACTGCGGTTCATGGCCTTACACATTACCACAGTAAGAATGGTACCTGCTGAACCTACCAAAATACCGTCCATAAGCATTACATTATTGTGATACAAGAAACCACCGCAAGCTGCGGCAACCCCTGTAAAAGAGTTCAACAATGAGATAACCACAGGCATATCTGCGCCCCCGATAGGGAAAACGAAAAGTAAGCCATAGATAACAGACAGGCCAATGATTACGTAGAACCAAAGGTCTGTGCCTTCAGTGGTTAAATTCATGTATGCGGCACCGAGAACAGCCACCAACAGCACCAAATTGATTACTTGTTGCGCTGGGAAACGGTAATCTCCGATTTTGCCGCTAAGTTTACCCCAGGCAATCATGGAACCGGTAAACGAAACCGTACCGATGATGAGACCTGCGATAATGGGCAAATAGTGGCCCACTTCCATTGCACCTGTATGACCGCGCCATTCGATTACAGAAATAAGTGCGGCACAAAGCCCACCCATACCGTTGAACAGGGATACCATTTCCGGCATCGCAGTCATTTGCACCCGCTTGGCCATAAGCCAACCTACGATGGTACCGATAGCGATAGCAGCGATAATGAGGCCTAGATTTCCGGCGATATGAAAACTCCCTTCACCAGAGGCATCTTCTTTCCAGTTAAAAAAGAGTACACCAATTACGGCAAAAGCCATACCTACGGCAGCCACCAAGTTGCCTTTGCGGGCTGAATCGGGTTTCCCCATCATTTTCAGACCCAGCACAAATCCTACGGAGCCGAATAGGTAGAAGAGTTCTTGTAAATGCTTCATTTAGCGCCTCCTTTTGGTTTTTTCTTAAACATTTCCAACATGCGATCGGTAACTACAAATCCACCGATAACGTTGAGTGTTCCTACAACTACACCTACAAAGCCAACCACAAGACTGAAGTAATCATCCGCAGCGGCATGTCCAAGCACGATGATGGCACCGATAAGCACGACCCCGTGAATGGCATTCGCACCACTCATAAGCGGCGTGTGCAACACACTAGGCACGTGGCCAATAAGTTCTATACCTACGAAAATCATAAGAATGACCAAGTAGATCATGCTGATGTTATCGCCTATGAAATTTAGTATTTGTTCCATTTTTTCAATTCATTTTTTAAGAAGCAGACAGCAAAATTGTTCCTTCGTGACATACCAAGCAGCCTTGCACAATTTCATCACCCATATCAAACTGCAATTCACCTTTAGGCGCTACCAATTTAAGCAGGGCATCAATGTTTTTGGCGAACAACTCGCTGGCATTCATAGACAACTCAGAGGGCATATTGGTTGTACCAATGAGGGTTACCCCATTAATCGTAACGATTTGTCCGGGCTGGGTTTTGGCACAATTGCCCCCTTGTTCGGCGGCCATATCTACCAGCACACTGCCAGGTTTCATCATACCCAATTGCTCATCATCCACCAAAATAGGGGCTTTGCGACCGGGCACCAAGGCGGTAGTAATCACGAGGTCGGCCATGGCCAAGCTCTTATTCACCGCATCTCTTTGCTTTTGGCGGTATTCTTCCGTAGCTTCTTTGGCATAACCGCCTTCAGAACCCACTTCAGCGCCTTTTACTTCAATAAATTTACCACCCAAACTTTCCACTTGCTCCTTCGTTTCTGGGCGCACATCTGTAGCTTCTACTACAGCACCTAGGCGCTTGGCTGTGGCGATGGCTTGTAAACCAGCAACCCCTACTCCAAAAATGAGCACACGCGCTGGAGTGATGGTTCCGGCTGCTGTCATCAGCATTGGGAAAATTTTAGCCATATGTTCAGCCCCTTTGATCACGGCTTTGTAGCCCGCCAAATTGGCTTGCGAACTCAGCACATCCATACTTTGGGCTCTGGAAATGCGGGGAATTGCATCTAAAGAAAAACATGAGATTTTGCGGGCATTCAAGGCAGCCACCAGTTCGGTGCTGGTTCTGTGATACACCAAACTCACCAATGCGGCCCCCTCTGGGAGTTGAGCAACCGTGTTTAAGTCTGGAGGATTTACCATAAGTACAATCCTGGCACCGTTTAACACATCTGCGCGGCTACCGGTGGTAGCGCCTGCTTGCGTATAAAGGGTATTACTGTAACTGGCTTGTAAGCCTGCCTCTGTTTCAACCGCTACTTCGTTGCCATTTTTTATCCACTGGGCACAAAGGGTTGGAGTGGCTGCCACACGGTTTTCACCGGCGCGACTTTCTTTTAAGACTGCAATTTTCACGTTAGTTCTAAACAGCGGCGAATATATTCAAATCCCGCCTGCCTGCCAAATCGCAAGGCCAATACTTATTCTTTTACCACACAAAGTTTTACCGTATTTCCATCCACGGTAATATTGAATACTCCTTCGGCTAACCCACTTATGTTAATTCTACCCTCAGTGCTCATGCCTTCCTGTATGTTTCGACCAAATGCATCCGAAATGATATAGCGTTTGTTCAGGCAATTTGCGGGCAACACAACGTAGCTGCTCGCTGGATTGGGGTAGACCATCAATGCAGGGCTAATTTGCCCTTGCGTATTGGCGCCAAAAGAGATAGAAATCAAATTATTGGAAACCGTATCATCCGAACCTCCAATATTGGAGGCCGTAAGCTTTACACTATACAAGCCTTTATCCTTAAATACCACACTGGGGTTGCGACTTGTAGCGCTGGTACCTTTCACATACACCACCGCAGTTGATGGGGTGATGCTCCAAGTAGTTCCCGTAGCAAAGGGCGTGGTGCGGTCGGTGAAGGTAAAGGTATCTACCTCTGCAAAGCCCGATTTCTTATTTACCGAGTAGGAAGCCCTAGGCCCTAATGGATTCCCTTTGCCGTTGTACGCATCTCTAAAGCGAATTTGTTGGGCTGTAAACACACCCAAAGCTTCAGTACCGGTAATTTCCAACACAGGTATTTTCTCATCGGCACTTAACCATTTGTACACCACCTGCTTGCGCGGAAATGCTGTACCTCCAAAAGTAGAAACAATAGAGTCAATCTCATCCACTATGGCTTTCACACGCAATACATCTGTATAGGTTTTATACGGTGTTTTTATACTGCCCCAACCATCGACAATATTTGTGCGCTTTCCCTTCTGCACCACTGAAAAGAAGTTCTGACCTGGGATACTGAATTTAAACCTAAAGGTGGTTACATCTGAATCGCCATACGCCAATGGAAATTGATAAATTTCGTCCTCATCTGTATAGTTAGAGGCCAATGGAATGCTGCTAAACTCATAGCCCAAGCCTTCAGCTTTAAACACTGTGCTGCTTTTGGAATAGAAAGAATAAATATTGCGAAAAGAGAATTGACCTACCCCAAAACTGTCGGCTGTTTTTTGACCAATTTGGTTAAAAAAGTAAAACAAATACGGGGTTTTATTCGCCGAAACATATTGAGAAATATCCTGTCCTGTGCTCACTAAATTGCTATAATCCCAGCTTTGGGAAGCCCCTTTTTTGGCAAGATTCAAATTCAACCCAATGGGACTTGCACTTGAAAAACGCACCGTATCACCCGCAGCAGGCATGGCTGCACTGGTTATTTGAATTTGCGCCTGAGTTGAAAACGCAATGCACGAAAGGGACAAAAACAGTATTGATTTTCTCATATCTAATACAAATATAAGTATTTCCAAGCAAAATTGCTGAGAAAACGGCACAGGCTGAGCATGCGAATTCCACAATTTTTATTGAAATTTGTGCGGTGCAAACCCTACGACCTTATACGCCTGCAGATTGCCCTCAAATCTTGGAAATCTACCGCCCCTTTATTGAAAACAGCGGGGTAACTTTCGAAACCGAGGTGCCCAGTTTGGGGCAATTTCAGCAGCGCTTGGATGACATTGCACAGGCCTATCCTTTCTGGGTTATTGAAGAAGAAGGCAAGATCCTCGCCTATGCCTATGCCTGTCGGCATCGCGAACGCGCGGCCTACCGCTGGATTGTGGAAACCTCAGTTTACGTGCATCATGAGTATTACCACCAAGGATTGGGTCACAGGATCTATGTGAAACTGTTTGAAACCTTGCGGGAGAGAAGCTTCATGTGGGCCTTTGCGGGCATTACCTTGCCCAATCCGGGGAGCATGAAACTGCACTTGCAATTTGGGTTTGAACCTCTAGCCTTGTATGAACAAGCGGGCTGGAAATTGGGCGAATGGCATGATGTGCATTGGTTAAAACTGGCCTTAAATCCGCCTACCTACCCACCCGTAGAGCCGATTTTCCAAAAAAGCTGGTAGCCTGCCATTTACCTTTCCTTTTTTAAAGGTATGGATGCATAGATGCATCCATATTCAAGGACAGAAAACGACCATTCATTTATTCAGCATGTTGCTTCAAACAACACCTATGTGATTCTGCGAAATAGCGCCGAATGTGGTATTAGATTTGCTTACCTTAGTCACATGAAATCTGCCATCGCAGCTGTATTTGCTTTATTTACTTGCATTATCGCACAAGGCCAATCCTTGTATTCCAACAAACAATTTGGGCCTTACATTCACCTGTATCAACTCAGCAATGAGCAAGCCGCGTATGCAGTGAGCCATCCATACCAACTGGACAGCCAATTTCTTTATACCCAACTGGTGGGCAAGGTTCGAGCCGACAGTGCGATTCCTTTTTTCAGAGGAGATAAAAACTACCCATACCCGGTGCAACCGCTGTCGAAGCTACAACCCAATCCCACTGGTTACAATAACAACCGTTGGAACCTCACCCGCAATGGCTATTTCATTGAAATATCGGTGTACAACAACCAAGTGTACTATAAACTTATTGAAAACCCCATCTTTTTTGCCTCGGTGCACCGCATTGGATATCAAACATTTGTTTTTGTAGAGGACAGCTCTGGTCTTTTGGTAAATCAAGCAGACGTGATGCTTGACACCCACCACTGCTATTTTGACCCCAGTGTAGGTGGCTATGCCATTAAAACCAGTAATATCAGCGGTAGTTTACGTATTAAAAGAGGAAGTGACTTTGCCTACTACGTGGTAAATGGGTACAATTCAGAAGTGAATTATGGAGAAGTGCCACGCGACAATTACCAATATGACAACAGCCGCATTAAAGGGTATTTGGTAACCAATCTCCCAGTTTACAAGCCTGGCGACACCATTTTCTTTAAGAGCTATCTGGTAAATAAAAAAGCCAAGCCCTTGAAATACGAAATCATTGCACGCCTATCTCAAAATGCGACGGGACATGCGAAGGAACTCCACATAAAACCCGACCCTAGAGGAGCTTACAACGGCTTTTTTGTTACTGACGACAGTTTTGCAGCAGGCCAACCCCTAGAATTATACATGCTCACTGAAAAGCGTCAAGCACTCATCAATAAATCGCTGCGCTATGAAAATTACGAACTCAAAGACATCGTATTCTCCTTGCAGCCGCACCCATCTGAAATAGCGCGTGGTGAAGCTTTGCCATTTTACATTAACACATACAACAAGGCGGGCTTGCCCATATTAGACGGCTCCATTCGCATGGAAATTTCGCTTCAATCCATAGAACACAGTGCCGCTGATTCCTTTCAAATCTCTTATGCCAAAATGCGCAAGTACTTTGTGCGACAAGTGCAAACCGATGCCAGTGGAATTACCTTCATAGAGATACCCGCAGACAGCATACCTGATATTAAAGGTCAGTGGAATGCCCATTTTACATTAACCACCGCAGACAATGAATCCTTTACCCAGACTGCGAGCTTTAGCACCAGCACTTCTAGAAATAAAACCTTGGGTTATGTAAAAAATGACACACTCACGGTGCTGAATTTGTATGAGAATAAACTGGTAAGAAGAAAAATGCGGGTGGTGTATTACAGCAGGTACGACAGGATCGCCGATAGCACCTTTTACACACCCATGCGCGCATACCTGCCACCCAACATACAGTATGCGTCTTTGTATTTCGGCGACACACTATTTACCAACCTATACCGCGAAGTATTAATCCCAGAAATTACTGGCAAACGCAGCCATGATTCTGTGCATATCGAATTCCACAGCAAGCACGATGTGCCTGTGTATTACCGCATTTATAGAAATAATGAAATTGTAACATCGGGCAATGATATAGTACTCAATTTTGAGGCAGCAGACAAGAGCAAAAACTCCTACCACATTCAATACGGCGTGCTGGCGGGGCGCCTGCATGCACCGACCTTCTTTAGCAAGAGTTTTCATTTGGCAGAAAAGGAGCTCAATATTCAAATTGTACAACCCAAAGAAATATACCCCGGGCAGGAAGTCGCGGTTGAAATTTGGGTAAAAGACGCCTACGGCAAACCCGTTCATAAAGCCAATCTCACGGCCTGGGCCATCAATACGCAACTCGACGACTTAGACCGACCCAATTTACCCTACATGGGCAAAGTAAAGTTACAGCGCATGCTTCCCACAGTCAATTTCGGAGTTACCCAATGCAATATCAACCACTACCACTTCATAAAACAATGGGAACTCAGCACTTTCAACTTATTGGAAAATGAGTTTTACCAACTGATGTATCCGAAAAAAGGGTTCATGGTGCTGGCGGATACCACACCCGACCACAGTACCCAAGTTGTATTTTATAACCACAATAAAAACCTGCAATCCATTGTCAATTATGCCTCTTTCAACGATACACTTGTTTACATCAATGGAATAACCCCGCAACCCGGTGTTATTCGGGTGGAACCGGGCACCTATACCGTTAAACTGCGCATTCCGGGCAGAATTGTGACCCTAAATGAGGTCCAAATTCAAAAAGGGAAAAAGAATTTCATCTGTTTGCATGCCGACTCATTGGCACAGTACACGCTTGGCGATACCCTTTCTTCTTACATGTATAGCGATGCAGAATTTGCCATGATTCGCAGGCACACCATGCTTTTCCGTTTTGATTACAATGTATACGACACCTTGGTGATTTCTGAAAATGGGAAAAAACGCTATGCCAACCAACCTTACACATGGAACAAACTGCAGCAAGTGTATGTAGGCAGACCGGAATACAGTTCCGATGGCAGTATTAAACAGTATAAAAACATGCAGCAGTTCTATGCCTATGGGCCTTTACAGCCCATGAGTAGCATCAACATGAGTTGGAGAAATAACTATTCGCATGAATTTTCCTTTGAGCCGCGTGCGAGTGTATCCATGACCAAGTCAGATGTGGTTATGGATGAGGCAAATGCACTGTTAAAGGGATATCAATATTTCCAGACCTACAATTACAATCCATACGATTTTTACAGCTTTTTCTGGGACCCAGACTTCAAGCCAAGCACGGCTGTGCAAAGCGTAACCAATCCAAGCATTAGACCTAGCGAACCTACCTATTACCTAGAAGAATACCAGTATCGCAGCTACTGGCCCTCAAATCAGAAACAAAGTACCATACATGTGCAGCTGCCCCCAAATCGCTATGCGCAAAGAATTTGGTTGTTTCAAGTACAAGATTCAGCACAATCCTTCCTAAATAACAATCCTACTGTAGAGTTTGAGCAAGAAAGCCAAACCTATTTTTATAGGCACCTACCAGTGGGCACAGGCAGTGAAAATCGCGTTGGGCTTATCCTTGTGCTGCAAGAAGCCGATAGCATTTGGCTGGTAAAGCGCCTAACAATTGACAGTCAAAGCTTACTGTGCTACCGATTGAAAGACAGTGATTTCCGCAGACTTCGCAAGAGTGAGTGGATTGCATTTGACCGCATGGCCAAAATACTCGGTCGTGAGCCCTTTGCACACTTTGAAGACACCCCTACCGTGAGCAAATCGTTGAATCTTATTCGCATTCCATCCAAAGACAAAAGCACCATACTCGAAGGCACAGTGAACGGTCCTGAACTGAAATACGTGGTTGAAAATGCCTATGTAATTCTTGAGAAAAACGGATTCTTTGTGCGCGGCGCGATCACCAACAGGGATGGGCGTTTCCGCATGGATAGCCTTCAGGCCGGTGAGTATATGTTAAAAATCAAAGGTGCAAACTACCATTATTGGTTGGCCTACAATTTAAATCTAGAAAAAGGCAGTTTGCATGCCCTACAAGTTAATCTCAAGCCGCATAGCAATATGTTGTATTACCCAAATGGCACATCAGTCTATGAGCCTAAATACCTTATGGACGCGGCAGCAGATTATGACGGAGTAGATAACTACGCATCCTATTCTGGGATGGCCACAAGCAATATAGACTATAGTATTGCTGAAGTATCCTCAAAAGGCAAATACAAAATGGTGGCTGCTGCGAACAGGATAAGAAACATATCAAGCAAAAGGGAAAAAGACGATGCCGCTTTTGATGAAGATGATGTAACCGACGACATCAAAGCCCAAGGGCGCTACCAATGGGGTTTTGCAGATGACAATACTTCCTCATACTTAGACTTATTAAATAAGATGTCTGGGAATGAAACCGCCTTGCGCATTCGCCAAAACTTCCGCGATTACGCGTATTGGATACCCAATTTGAACACAAATAAAAAAGGCTATGCTACCTATGCGGTGCGTTTTCCGGACAACATTACCAGTTGGCAAACATGGATCCCTGGCATGGATGGCAAGCGCCACAGCGGTCTAGGTGAAATCACCGTAAAATCATACAAACCCTTAAGCACGGCCTTGGCTCTCCCACCCTTTTTAACGGAAGAAGACAATCTTACCGTGTATGGCCGTGTATATAACTACACCGGGGCGGCTGCTTCAGGGAAATACACCTTGTTTATTGACAGCCAGGGGCTAAGCAAAGATGTAGCGGTGGGCTCTTTTTACAACGACAGCATCATACTGCACGCAGGAGCCGCAGGAAGAAACATCCAAATTGAAAATGGATTTGGAATGAACAATGGATACCGCGATGTGCAGCGCAGAAATATACTTGTTAAGAGTGCTAAGGTAACTACAGGCATGTCCAGCACCCTGGTATTGCGCCGCGACACCGGCATTCTTTTCAAAGGAAATAGGGACTATTCTAAGCAAACCTTTACCTTGTATGGCAATCCCCTTTCCATGGTGCAAGGACTGTTGCAGCAGCGCATCAATATGCTGTACCCCGACAACCTTTCTATGGCAGATGAGTTGAACGTATTGCTCACTGAAAAAACCGTTTGCGAAGCAACAGGTGCAGATTTTGACAAAGACGATGAAATAAAAATATTGGTGCGTCGCATCCGCAATGCCCAACATGGTTCCGGATTATTTGGAACCTTTAGTGGGGCAGGTGTAGACAACAACCTGAGCACCTATGTTGCGGAAGTGATGCACAAGGCCAATCTGCTGGGATACAATAACAATGCTTGGTTGAATGTGGTTCGCTATTACGAAAAGCAATTGCCAAGTCTCTATGGTGAAGAAGCCTTAGACGCATTATTGCTCTTAACCAAATTAAGCAGGCCTGTAAATCACGATGAGTTCTTGCCGCGCATTCAATCTGCTTCACTGAGTTTGCAAGGCCAAATCAAATATGGCCTGCTCATGGGCTTATTGATGCGTCCCGTTGAGCCCAAGGCTGTGCTTACGCATTTGCAACCCAGTGCTATGGGGAATATTTCAGTAGGTTCCGACCAACAGTATGTATACAAATTCAACCCCTACTGCGACAACGCGGCTACCACCTATATGGCTTGGGAATGGTTGCGCTTAAACAACAGCGAGCCTGAATTGCGTAAGTTAATGGCTCAGTGGATGGCCAATGAAGCGGGAAGCAGTGCGCGCAATATTGCACGTGCGAGCACTATGCTGTTGAGTGAATTAAAACTGGAATACAAAGGCGAACTCAAAACGAATATTACGGTAAATGGGCAGATAGTAGATGTAGATAAGACGGCGGTAACCTTTGCAGTGCCTGCAAATGACAGCCTCATACTTGCACATAGCGGAGCTGAAATCTATGTACTGCACAGAAAAGAGTGGGCAACGTATACCCCCAAGTCAGATACAACGAGCTTTACCATTCACCATTCGTTTGAGAGATCACAAACCTTGCATGAGGGAGAGAACTTCAAGTTCAAAGCGACTGTGTTTGCCAAGCGCAGTCATGGGAATGTGGTGGTAGAAATTCCAATTCCGGCTGGTGTGGTATTTGCACAGAAGAATCAGAAGGAGCACAGTTTTGAATCGTACCGCGAGTACAAGGAAGACCGGGTTATTATTTATTTGAGTCAGATGCCATTTGGGTATACCGAGTTCCATTTGGAACTGTTGCCAAAATTCACAGGCACCTTCCAAATACCACCGGCGCGGGCTGCATTGCTCTACTATCCGGAGGTCGCGGGCTATACTGCGCGCACCTCGGTGAGCATAGTGGAGTAATATCGGGGGTCCTTTCTTACCACGAGTGGTTTAGCAAGGAGTGGTTTGTCACACATTTTGCAAAGCCACGCGACATAGACGCAACTAGGGGAGCCAGGTGACTCCTGAGATGCGAGGCATCGCGTCTCTATTGGCATTGTGCATGCGCGAATCATTCGGTGTTTAGGCTGCCGTTGGGGAAATAGACCTTCATCTTTTTTGTCGTAATATCCGAAATGCTCAAATGGCGAACTTTGGGCCTAACTCTTCACTCCCAACGCCTAACTCTTAACTCTAATAGCAAGTCCTTGCTCGCGACGATGGCACGCTTGCCCCACCGCGCTGCATCACACTTTCACCATTCCGCGAAATGCGCGCGCACCATAATAGGATTGTACCCCATTGTGGTAAATAAACACGCGCCCAAAGCGAAAATCACCAAAAATGGCACCGCCCAAGGCGCGCATTTCATCTGGTGTTTTCAACCAACTGGAAGTTTTGGCATCAAAGGTACCCAAGGTTTGCAGATGGCGATATCCGTCTTCATCGAGCATTTCAATGCCCATTTCTGCGGCCATATCCATGGCATTGCCAGAGGGTTTGAACTCTTTCCTTGCTTCCCATGCTTCTCTATCATAGCACAAACTGCGTCTGCCTTTAGGAGATTCTGTTGCACAATCGCAAAAGACAACTTCTCCTGTTGCGGTATCCACACCAATTACATCGGGCTCACCACCTGTTTCTTCCATAGCCCGCAGCGTGGCAAGCTTATTGGCTTGCTTTTCCAAGCGCGCCTGCACCGCAGTCCATTCCACGCCAGCATGGCGTTTCATATTTTTTTGAAATCGCTTTTCCAGCAGTGATAGGAGTTCGATTTGTTCTTGAGGATTTGGTGTTTGCAACATAGAGATGGATTATAAGAACCGCAAAGTAAAGACAGATTCAGGCCCGGCACAACGCCTTTTCGTGCACAAGTCTCAATCCTTCTGCACCTTACTGCGCAGGAAAATCATGACAATAGCAACCGTAATACAGCCCATAAACACGGCTCCAATGGCGCCTTGAATGGCGTAATTCTGATAATTGAAATTTGCAGTTGCTTCGGCTGTTGTCTTAAAATATCCCAACTCTACAGAACGCTTGATAACGTTTGGAAAATATTCGGGTGTAATGACAAAAGATGTAATCCATTGCGTGAGAGGGCTGAGCAGCGCAATAATCAGAGAGAGTACAACCCCAGATCTGAGGCCTTGCATGTAACTCATATTGCCGCCAAAGTCATGTTTCTTTTTATCCTTCAACGCAAGCACGGTCACCCACACCGCGGGTATCATAAATACATTGGTAAGATACATATGGTAATCAATGTACTTGCCGTGCAGGCCAACGAGTTTCTCTAAAAGCATCCAGGCCAGCCCCATTACTGAAAATATCACTGCCCATTTTACTTCGGTTTGTATCGTTTTCATTGCTTAGAATATTGAATTTGTTACTGTAAGTATTAGGCAGATTCCT
>Ga0315908_10002156_pt1 | contig 14535 bp, 5 predicted proteins | sample LakEriMetagenome_12_FD_203520 | JGI IMG/M metagenome (GOLD analysis project Ga0315908, IMG submission 203520) | Freshwater fungal communities from buoy surface, Lake Erie, Ohio, United States - Buoy 4 MA124 | ecosystem: Environmental > Aquatic > Freshwater > Lake > Lake biofilm | place: USA... | reverse complement strand
ATCATTTATTAATAAAATTTATAACTTATGATAATTATTTATATCTTACTTCTTTTATATAATTGTTTGGATTTTCTTATTATAATTAATTTAAATTATTTTGTAATTATTATTCTTTTAATTTTTTCTAATTTCTTATTTATATTTCTTTCAATTATTCTAATTATTAATCTTAAATTTATTATTATTGTTCATATTATATTTTTTATTCTAATTATTAAAATTTCTATTCTAACTCACTGTATTTCTATTTATAACTATAATAATTAATATATACAAATACTTTTAAATTTCATTATTTAATTATTAATTGATAATTTTTTATTCTTTTAATTAATTACTGATTTCATATTTTTCTTAAACTTCATTTAAATATTAATTATTTATTTTTTCTAATAATTATTTTGTTGATTAATGAGATTATTTTTCATACTACAATTCTAATTCATAAATGTTATTTTTATATTTAGGAGGCTTATTAATATTTTATTATTATAATAAAGATTATTACAATTATCTTTATTATTATAATTAAGATTATTGTGTTGATTATTATTATGAAATTAATGATTTATACTATTCTTATTATAATTATTATTACTCATTTAATTCTTTTTATTCTTCAGCATTGATTAATGATTGGAAATTATTTTTTAACTAATTTTAATCCTAAAATATAAATTTTTGTTATTATATAGAGTAATCAATATTAGAATCTTCACTTTCTTCCTAAATAGGTATATTTCTTAAATTTTAATCTTATTAAAAATTTAAAATATTTTCATTCTTATCAATATTATCTTGATAAAATTCAGTATCATTCTCAATTATCTTACTATTACTTTCAGAATGGTTTTAGTTTTTTTTTATATTTGAAAATCTTAAATCATCAATATTTTTATAAAATTCATTGCTATCTCTGTGAAATTAAGGTTTGTTATTGATATATTAATCATGATTTTAATTAAATTGTAATTAATTAATATCATTATTATCTGATGTATCTTATTTAAATTGATTGTCTTAAATAATATTTTTTTGCTATTATTTTTAAATTTAATTGATATTTTTTTAAAAATTATCATTAATCATTTTCTAATTATTATTAATATTATAAACTATAAAATCTTGATTAATATTGTGTTATTATATATCATTAATTTTTATTTAATTTAAATTTTTCATATTACTATCATACCATAAAATAAATTGATTGTAATCTTTTAGTTAATCCTATAGTTAATTTTCTACAATTTAAGTGATTTTATTATTTTCATAATTATTGAATATTATTTTTAAATATTCATCTCCAATCTCTTTCAATTTTTGATTTTAAATCATAAATATTAAAGTCTCAATAATATATTTAACATTTTCTATGCTTATTGGTTCTTTGTTAATATTTAAAAATTCATTTTCAACATATTTCCATAAATTAATTACCAAATTAGTTGTTTTATTATTGCTATTTTATTTTCTAATCAAGTTAAATTATGTTTTATATAGTTAAAGAAATTATTTTTAGTTTGTATGGAAAATAGTTTCTTTTAGAAATTAATTTAAAATATTCTAATTAAAAGATTAAATGTTTTGAGTCAATATTTTTTAGAATATTATAGAATTAATGGTTTCTAAATTTGGCCCTTGAAAATATTAATAATATTTTTGAATAATAATAATAATCTAAAATATTTATTCGTAATTAATCATATTCATTTTACTGATAATTTTTTGCAAAATATCAGTAAAATTATAATGACAATATTCATTATTATTTTATAACTTTGAATTATTTTGAGAAGTATTTTATTCTTTAAAATTAGATGCAATTTCAAAAATAAGCTCACTAAATTATTGTAAAGCAGATTAAATATCTAAGTCTATTAGTCTTTCTATTTCACTTATTCTCATTTTCAAAGTTATACTTTGATTTTATATGCTGACTGATTGATTAATTTAAGATTGATTGGCTGTTTGATCTTATTAATTAATATAATCTTATTTTTGATTTAAATTATTATCAGATTCACTATTATTGCTATTATAATTATTATTTGAATTATATTTTTTAATAGGATTATTATAATTATTAGTATAATTATTAGAATTAATGAAGTTATTTAGATCGTATTTATTTAATAGTTAAATTAATAGTTGCTATTAAATAGATTGATTATTATTAATTTAATATTAAGTAACCCACTAAAATATTTAAGTAATTATTTGCTTTTAAAATTCACTATTATTAGGATCAGAATTGAAATTGCTTATATATTTATAAATAACCTTATCAAGTTATTGCACAAAATCACTAAAATTGCACTTGGAAATAATAATATCTACGTATGTGTTTAATTGCGAATATTAGGTAATAAATTTAATCGAAATATATAATACTTTAGGCTCTAAATAGTTTAGCTTGCTAACTATTATTTATGATAAATCTGAATAATAATTTCCTATTTTTTTCTTTTTTATTTTCTTCTATGTCTTATATATAGTTTTAAAAATATTCTATTGATCTATTAATAACTGTTCTGAATCATATTATTAGATACAATCTTCAATTTTGTTTAATTATGAAATGACCTTAATTAAATAAATAATATGAAATTAAAAAATATTTAAAAATAAATAATAACATTCAAAATGATTGACACATCATAATAAATAATAAACAACTGATAAAAATTTTAAAATATTAAAAAAATAATAAAAAATATTAACAAATAATAATTAATGAAAATTATAAAATAATACTTTCTAATTAAAAATCTAATTGAGTTTCGACTGATTTTCAAATATGGTTTCAAGAACAGTAACTTCCTTATTGAAAATATTAATCCACTAAATATCAGAATTGTTGATTTTGTTTTGAATAAGTGTGATAAGAGAACTTAATTGCTTTTTGATTTTCTCGTTGCTTTTTTTAGAGAGAGATGGTAAAAGTTTGTTGAGTAAGAAATTCAATAATTTAGTACAATTAGATTTATCTTTCTTTATAGTTGCTATGTATTTATTTAGGTTAGAGACTAAATAATCTTACAGATATTCGATCAAGCATAATTTTGTACTGATATTCCTACTGTTCTCAATTTAGTTCACCACCTTTAATATATTATATTTTATATATATTACTTTATATTCTATTAATTTAATATATTCTTATAATTTATATCAATATTATTATATTTTATAATATTATTTTTTATCGTATAATTAGATTGTATTATATTATTATATTGTATAATAAAATATTATATATTATATTTGAAAGTATATTATTTGAGATAGTACGACATCAAGAATAAACTCTAAATGTCCAGACAATCCCCTAACAAGATTATCAATAATCAGCAAAATTTATTAATTTTTAGTCTAATTATACTTACTCTGTTTCAACTTTTCACTTAATAAAATTATCAAAAATTTCAATTTAGTAACAGGAAATTTACTTTAATACAAATTTATTAAATTATCAAATAAAATTAATGCTTCACTAAGTATCAAAAAATTAGCTTCCTCCAAACTAGCAGTCAGAATATTAAAAAGCAAAGAATGATCTTTCTTAAAATCAATTTTAGTATTCTTATTAATCAATACCGATAAATTACTATTTAATTCTTATAACAATTTTACTTTTAAATCTTGGTTAGTTACATATGAGAATTCTGCAAGTTTTTCAGGAAAAGATATAGTTATATCAACTTAATTATTGAGATTATCAGATTCAATATTTTTGAGTTATTATTTAGAGTTGTTTGTGATTCGTATTGGTTTTAAATCGGGTTTTTTATTTGCTTTTTTTAAAATTTCTTTGAGCTCTTTGATTTGAATTTCTCATAAAGATTGAAAGAAGTCAGAATTTAAGAGTTCTTCTAAACTATCTTCGATTATTTAATAAATATTCATTAGTATTTTTTATGATTAAATTCTTATTTCAGGGTGAGTATGATTTATCAATATAACCATTTGGGTCATTAGGTTTTTTGTTTTGGTTTAATTAAGAGTGTTGAGAAGATTCTCATTTTTTAATATTCTTATTAGTAAATTCAGAGAAAGCAACACATTTTTAGGGTTTTTATTGTTGAATTATTTGATAATATTATTCAAAATAATCTCATTTTCATCAATATCAATACTTAATTCTAGAATATTCAAAATAATTAATTATTAATTAAGTTTGCATTGTTTGCTTAATAAATCGCTTGCATAATACTCTGGAGATTATTTATTAGCTTTTCCAATTTTAATAAATTGCTCTAATGCTAATAAACCATCTTGAAATGCTATTATGTTGTTATCATTGACTATGTTTTTGATCCAAGGATTAAATGAATCTCCATTTTCTGTTAGCTCTTTCAATTATTCATTTATTTCTTGTTACTTTAAATGTTTTGTTATATCTTGATATAATCTTTTTCGGACTTACCATTTCTTGTTGTTTATTTTCTCGATAAAACTTAGTCCATCATATTCTTCGATTTCTTAGTAATTATCTTCACTTTTATTATCTAAATTATCATCTTCTATATCATTGTTTGTCTATAATATGAAATGGCTATTCATTTAATTATTATTCTAATAATTATCTTATTCATAATTATTATTTGTTTCTTAAATTTAATCATCATTATTTTTGCTAAAGTTTTAATTCATAAAATCTATACAAATCAAATCAATATATAAATAATAAATTATTAAAATTGTTAGTAAATAACTAAATAAATAATTTATTAAAAATATAATTGATAAATGAATAATGATTAATAATTAATATAAATAACTGAAAAATTATACTAAAAAACTGGATACTATTTTAATAAAGAATTCGTAAAAGATTTTGTTTAAGTTTTAGAATAGTAGAACATCTATGAATTCGTAATTAATAAATTATAAAATTAGAATTAACTAATTTAATTTTTCATAGACACAGATATTAATAGTTGTATGGATAATGAATAAATAAATATAAATCAATTAATGGAAAATCAAAAATTAAATAGAGATTTTATATTTTAAATTGAAAGTGTAGACAATATATCTGAAAACTCAAAAAACTAAAAAAATAAATAAGGTGTTTATTAATGTTTAAGATTTAAATTAACAAATAGTATAAATAATATTACTGGATATGCTTTTAAAATTATCAATAAAATCAAATAAGATTTATCGCAATACAATTATAAAAAAGTATATTTATTTATTTTACTATTAGATTTTAATTAAACAAAATACTCCAATTTTTTAATCCTATTTTATTCTTGAAGATAAATTTATAGATTTTATTATTAATATAGAATAAATAGACGTAATTTAAAATTTTGCAAGTTACCCTAAAATTTGAAAAATAATAAGAGACAATTTGAATTCTAATAATTAATAATAAATTTATTTGTTAGATTAGGAATTAGATTACTTGATGAATGAAAATATAAATTCTAATAAATTTATTAAAACTATAATTAATCAAAGAGAAAATAATGATAATAAAATATTAGAAAAACAAAAAAGTTAAAAAAATAAAAATAATGATTAATAATTATTCATTAATTAATATTTTAATGAAAATAATTAAAATCAATCAATTTTATTTGATAATTTTAATTGAAGTAACAAAAATTAATAAAAAAATAATTTTTAATAAAATAATTATTTCTAATAAGATTAAAATCAAAATAATATAAATCAAAATTTTGACCAAAATAAAATAAATAATAAATATTAAATAAGAAATATTTGTTTGAATCAAGAATAAAATAATGAATAAATAATGTAAAATTATTTAAAATATGATTATATAAAATCAAACGAAAAGGATTAAAATAAATTTGATTTTAATGACATGTACTGATATTTAAAAAAATTAATATATAAAATTAAACTGAATTATTAAAAAATATATTATTTTTAATTTTATTATTTTTTTTTCTAAATATAGTTTTATTTAAATATATGTAAATTAAAGAAAATATTATAAGCAAAATTTTAAAGCAATAATAATATTAATAAAATTAGAAAAAAATTAATTTAGATGAATTTCATTTTAAGCTAAATTAAGATATAATTTATCAAAATATCAAAAAAATCAGCAATCAAAAAAAAAAAAATATTATTTAATTGTCATTTTCAAATATTCAAACTAATAAATATTTAAACCAAATTAATATAAAGAAAGAACAATAAAAATAAAGCTTTTTTAAAAATAATAGTGAGAAAACTATCAATATTGAATAAAATTTTGAATAAAATATTAACAAATAAAATTTTTATGCTATTTTTAGTGAATTAAAATATATAAATATGAATAAGGATTAAAAACAATTATATAATGTAGTGTAATTATTATAATAATTGTCTGAATAAGAAAGTAATATATTTTAATTTGAATTAAAAAATATAATAGAAATAATAGAAGAAAATATATTTTGTAAAAATTAAATAATTGTATAATTTTTTGAAAAATATTTAAGTTATGATATAAGCAATTTAAATTATAATCAAACTACAAATAAATTAATTTAAGAATATTAATAATAATGATAATTAATAAATCAAAAAGACATAAAAATATAATAATAAGATAAATGTATACAATAATTAAAAGAAAAATTATATTAACAGCAAAAAAAAATCGTAGAATTATAAGATAAAAATCACATAATAATAAATAGTTAAAAGCCATTAAAATTTGAACAATAATATTAAGATAAAAATCTAAAAAACCCCTTAATAAAACTATTAAAAGACGATTTAACAATATGAAAAGGATAAAAAAAAATAAAATTATAAATATAAAATATATATAAATAAATTAATAAATATAATTATGATTTAAATAATAATAATAAATAAAAATAATCATAGCTTTTTTTAAATCTTATTTTTTTTAAGGAACTTCCTCTTCTTAGAATAAATAATCCTTTAATAATGTGGATCGTTGCCCTCCTACCTCCTAGCATAAATGCCCTTAATCTCTCCCTTACCTATAGAATCTCCACTAAAGCCTCTAAAGGTACTACTAGGATCATAGGGTTCCTCTAAATACATTCCTGCTCCAATAAACTCACTTCCATCTAACATCATCAATGAATCTATTAATATTCCACCCATTCCTATATCATCTAATTTTGTCAAAATGTAGTCATAGTCCAATTATGATCCAATAATTTTTCTTATACCTTTTATTATTTGTTGGTTTTTTACTTTTTTAATTATTTTGTCGAAGAAATCTGATCGATCTGTTTTTAAGCCTATCCATCTACATTTTTCTTGTTTTCCGCTAATATCATCAGGATCTATTTTATCTATTAAGTCTCCGTATTCATTTATTTTTATGCTATGGAAATGACATTTTTCTTCTTAAGAGCAATATGAAATATATACCATGCATTATCCTTAAAATGTATTTATTGAGCTTACTGATACTATTGAATTTTATATATTGCATATTTATTCTTTATCTGAATCACATTCTTAATCTTTTTTTATTTTTCTTTTTGCTATTTTTTTATATCTTTTACTAATCTTGTTTTAGTTATTTATCAATTTATTATATTTTTTTAATTTATTTTTATTATTATGTCTACTGGAAACTTATAATAAGAAAGTCAAAAACAAAATAATAAATAATTGATTCTTCATTTAATAAAATATATTATAAAATTATTTTTATCATAATAAATATTATTATAAATATTCTATCTTTAAAAAAATATAATTTATATAAATCATCAATATAAAATAAATAGTAACGATTGAATAAAGATATAAAATAATCTCCGCACATTATAATGCAATTAAAATAATAAGAAGTAATTCAAAATAATTTTACTGAAAAATAATAATAAATTAAATAATTGATATCTTTCCATAAATAATTATGTAGTAGTGAATTATTATCTCCAACTTCAAATATTATTAATTAAAAGTAATTTTTATAAATAATATTAGCAAAATTGAATTTGATTAATAATCAAATTAAATAAATAATTAAAATTAATAAAATAATTTAATACAATTAAATAAAAGCAATAAAAATAATTAATTATATAATCTTAATAAAAATTAATAGTATGAAAATTATAATTATAGAAAAAAATAAAATGATGATAAATAATAATCAAATAAAATCAAAGAATAAAAAAATCCATCAAATAATAAAAATGATTATATTTAGAATATTATTTAAAAATCAAATTAAAATAAGAATAAAAATAATATTGAAAAAATTGATTTTATCAAATAAAAATAATTATCTAATAAATAATAATAATAATCATAGTAATAATTATTATAACAATAATAATAATAACAATTATAATAATAATAATTACAACAATAATAGTAATAATAATTACAATAATAATAGTAATAATAATAACTATTATAATAATAATAATTATAACAATAATAATAATTACAATAATAATAGTTATAATTTTAACAATATTAATAATAATAATAATAAAAATAGTTATAATAACAATAATAATAATTTATTTAAAAAGAATTTTAATATTAATAATAATCTTAGTAAACTAATCATTAATAAAATAAGATTACAAATAATAGTTACCAATTATAATTTAAACAATTCAAATAAAGTTTAATGTAATAATCTTAATCAAATTAGAAAATATAAAAATTTAATGAATCTTTATAATTAAATAATAAAAATAATCAAAATAGCTATAGCTATAAAAATATCATGAATTCTTCTAATAAAAATAATTTAAGTGTAAATAATAAATTATTATTTATAGAATTATTTATAAGAAACTCATTTTAATTTAAAAACCTAAGACTCTACTGAATAAATATAAATCGAAATAAATAAATTAAATGAAATATTATATGAAAAATAAAAGAAGTATAAATAAAAAAAAGTTAAAAAATAAGTTACAAGTAAAGTATAAACAAATTTGAAAGAAGTAAAAATTTAATTAATATAAAATAGATAATAATACAAAAAAATTAATTAAAAATGAGTTAAAGTTAAAATAAATTAGATGTAAATAATAATAATATAAGTAACATTTGTCAATTGGTTGAGAATGAAGAATAATAAAGTAAATGGAAGAGTTTAATTAAAAAGCAAGTACAATAAATACAAGTAATGGATAGATCATTAAATAATATAAATGTAAACAACTCAAATTCTTATAAAAAAATAAACAATTTCCATGAACTGGTAAAGAAAATAGAGAAAAAAGATATAATTAGATAATATAGTGTATTAGAAGTAAATAACAAAGGATTATCTAAAAGCATAAGTAACATTAATCAAAACAAATCAATAGAAATAAGCCGATAAACAGATATTGGATAAATATGGTAACCTTATATTCATAGAAATAGTTATCAATTAGAAAGCAAAGCAAAGCAGTTATTCTTCGACTACCAGAATCAAAAGTATTAATAGGAGTGATCATAAATTATATTTTATAAATTTACTTTTACAAAATAATATTTTAAAAATTAATTATTTTAAAAATATATAAAAAAATAAATATTATAATAGTTATATAATGAATATTATATAATAATAAGTTTAATTATATAAAATTAGTTATAAAAAATAATAGTAAATGCTTGAATTATAAAAATCAGGTGATAAACTATCATAATCCATAAAGACTTGCTCATTATATTATTGAGAGCAATCTATAGAATTTAACTGTTTGTGTTTAATATGTTAGAAAACAAGTCACTCTCGTCCTAAAATTAAACCTCTTCCTTAAACTATTTCTGATTTATCACATTTCTTAGACCAACCCATTATCTCTCTCAATAATGATCTGTATGACAATTAACTAAACTTCATTCTCAAAAGATTGTTACCTATTTCATCTTAATATGAATTATTATTCATTAATATCAAACTTAATGTATTAGAAACTATCGTTTATTCAAATGCTATTGCTAAGTTCATAGTATATTCTGATTCTAATGGATATTTTAAGTATTCTAAATAGTATGATAAGTTATAGAATAATGAGATTAGGAAGTTTTTAACAGAAGTTAATAAGAAGGTGGTTAGGTATTATATTAAATAAGATAAGGATAATATGATGTTAAATTCTATATAATGTTTGGATTTATAATAGAAAGAGTAGAAATAGGAGATTGTTAAAAATTTTGCACTTATTAAGACTCTTTTAAGTTCAAAAGCAAGTAATTATTATTATTTATGCAGATAGGCTTGATGCTTACACTATTCTTAATTAATTCCAGTTTGCTAATCTATTTATTAAAAGGAATTCTGATGATATATGGACCTCTATTGCTTATATACAATCTTACTTTCGTCACAACGTATTATATCATAATATATATTTATAATATTATTATATGTTGATTTAATAATATGATTTTATGATGATAATATTATCATAATATTATGATAATAATATGAAATGTTCATATTTAAAAATAATTTTATTTTATATATTTAAATAGAATAAATCTAAGACCATACGTGTCATGTTTGATTACCGTGAATAACATAAATCCGAAATTTACAGATAAGCATTTGACAATATCTACAAAATGATTGAAATTTACTTTGATAATTCAATAAAATCAAGCCGTAAAAAATAATCTATTATATATCAACTTGATAAATATGAAGACAAATCTTCCTTTGATTCTGATGATCATTACCTTCTATATTAAATCTCAAAAATAACTAATCTTATCCACATTTTTCATTCCTAACTAATCCTTTTTATGGAAGTAGAATTTTTAAATGATGGTTATGGAAAATACTGGCTCTCAAATATATCATAATTACATTATATTTTTAATTAAAATCTTAATATTAAAATATATAATGATAATAAGGCCAATCTCAATAATTATAGGTTAACCATAAATTAATAGTTGAATAATTATTATAAACATATTCCCTTAAATGAAAAGAAGATTGTAGATTAACATACAAATAATCTAATAAATTATTATTAAGAATTGAAAAATCAGGGCGCTGAAATTGTTTCTAATAAAAATTAAATTTCTGATTTTTATTAGGAAGTTAATTAAATAAAGTCCAAAGTTCAATCCAGAACACTTTTTTAAACGTTTAGAAGTTATTCAAGTCATACATAAAATTAGCTAAAATAAGAAGATTCTAAAAGTTAGTAGAAATCTTTAATTAGTTACTTTTAAAAGACCAACTTTATTCCTAAGAGAGTCAAAAATTAGCTTAATTAAATCAAAATTGATCCTAATATCAATCATAATCACAGAAAATATAGGCCTTAGTTCTCAACAGATTTTAAACAAAATAAAGCCAAGTCCATATTCTAGTTAACTTAAAGCAAGGATTTTTAAATTGATTAATAAATTTATAATTGATATTCTAAGTAAATATATTTATAATTAGTATTTTTATATACTATTTTATTTTATGGAAGATTAATAAAAATCTAATAGAACTTAATTAATAGTATAAACAGATAACAAAATATTCAATAAAATAAATTAAAAATAATAAAATAATCAAAACTAAAAAAATCAATTTAATATTGAAAATTAAAATATTAGCAATAACTTAATTTAATCTATTTAAAATACAAGTTCTCCAAATTAAACTCTAAAAAACAATAGTTTAATAAATAATAATGATAACAATAATTAAGAATAAAAGATAAATGGTAAATTATATTTATAATAAAATAAATGAAAATTAAATTAATTTTTTATTAAATATATTAAATAACATGAATAGATTAGATTAATAATAAAAAATTATTCGTTTCTTAAAATCAAATTTAAAAATCTTCATCTAATTTTAAAGAAAAAGAAAAATTTAAAGGTACAGAAATAAAAACTTGTCTATTAAAAAGCTAAAGATCAAAAAGTAATTCAGAAGAAATAGAAAAAATAAATAAAATAGAAAATCAAATAAGTAATAAGTAAATAAAATTAAAAATAAAAAAGAAAATCAGTAGTAGATAATTGGAAAAAATTAAAGAATGTAATGAAAGGGATAAAATATTTTAAATAACATGAAGTAACAATCATAAGTAATCTAAAAGATCTTAATAAAGAAGTGAGTAAATATGTAAAATAAGAAAGCTTCAAAAATAGCAGTACTTTGGCTCATTATAATAATAATGTCATTTTCAATTTTGAGCAAGAAGCCTTTGAGAGTTTTGACAGAGTCAATCAGTTTGTGAAGTGTTGTGAGTAAGGAGGATAATAGAACTTTTAGTAAATACTGCAGATACTTGAAACTGATCCTAAAAGGTATTATTACTTTTATCAAACATATATTTTTAATTATATAATTTATTAATATTATTGTTTTATATATATATTTTTATCTTTAATATTAATTATTATCATATAATTTCATAATATTATTAATGCTTTTATTTTATTTTTAGATATATAAGAGGACCTTAAGATCCTGATCATCTTATTAATAAAAAGGATTCTTATGGAGTTTTCCCACTTTATGCTTCTTCTAAAAATGGAGATTATGAAATTGTTAATTTTTTATTAAAAATTAAAGCAAACCCTTATCAGACCTTTATTGTTGATTCAAAAATTGAAATTTAGTCAATTGAAGTAGCTTTAAGTTGGGATCACTCTTAAATAGTTGAATTATTTTTATAATAAGTCAAATATGAAAATAGTTACTTAAAATAAATCTTAAAGAAAACTAAAAATTAAGAAATTATTAAATTAATTAAGAATTAATTAAGTAAATAAGAAGAGGACAATTGTTTATTTGGCTGCTTTTCAAAAAAAAAAAATAAAATTGGTAACGTTTGATTTTAAATTACTAATTTTATGTTTTTTATTTATATAATGACTATAGTTTTTAAAAAATATATAATTAATTATATTCAAAATGTTTTCATAAAAATAGAATGAAATTTAACAAAATTAATCTATTAAAATGATTTGTAAATCTATTGAAGAATTTAATAAAATGTCTAATGAATATAAAGACTAAAATAAAATAGAATTAATTGAATATTTTTAATTAAATTTTTAATAATCTCAGAATACTGGATCATATATATAAGCTAGAATTTTTAATAAATTTATTCAAATGTTTAAAGATTATACAAATCTAAAGTGTTTAAACCTTAATTTATAAAAGTAATTTTATAATTTATTTCAGTAATATTTTAAGCTAAACCTAATTAGAAAAAATTTTTGATATTTTATTAAATTTTTAAAATTTAAGAAAATTAAAAATAAATTTATAAAAGTAAATTTTTATTTTAAATAAATAAGTAATTAAATATAATATCTAAAAATTAAAAATTTTTAAAACATTATTTAAAATAATTAAGAATTAAATAAATTAAATTTGAATTTTGCTAAGTAATATTTTTTAATAATTTAAGTAATTAAATTGAAATATGTTTTTTTGCTTAGATTTTTTTAAGTGTTTTAAGTTCTAATATTTAGAAAATTAGTTTGAATTTTGAAAAGTAATAATTTAAATTTTTTAAATAATTATAAATTTATTTTTTTATTTATTTTAAATAAGCTGTAAAATAACAAATGACCATTTATAAAATTTAGCTTATGTATTTTAAATGAATAAATAAAATTTTGAAAGCATAACATCTTTTTTTCTTAATTTTAATTAAAATCTTTTTAATAAAAATGGAATTATTTATTTTTCTTAAATATTAAAATCCTTTATTAATTTATTAAGTTTAAAAATATAATTTAAATAAAATAATACGAATTTAGAAGAATTTGAGCATTTTTATAATATTTTAATTCAATTTAAGAGACTTTAAATATTTCATTTATACACTAATAAGTATTCTTTTTTTTAATTATATTAATAGAATTGTTTATAAATAAAATCATTTTGAAAATTTAATTAATTCATTTAAATAATTAAATAATATAAAAGACATAGAAATTTAATTTGAAATAAATTAATCTATCTTAAATTAAGAAAAAATAGATAAGGAAAAATTTAATTTAGCAAGTTTGATTAATGTATTAAAGAGTTAAAAATAATTATAAACTCTTTGATTATAAATTTAAAAGTACGAAAATATTTAATATTTAAGTGAGTTAAAATAACATAATGAAGAAATAAATTAATAAATATTAAGAGATATTTTAATATCTTTAAATGATCTAGTTTAAATTTAACAATTAGAATTGAGCTTATAAAATTTTTAATTCTTTTTTTATTAAATGCCAAATTTAAATTAAATTTTATTTAATAGTTTTCCTAATTTAAAATTATTATATTTAAATTTTTAAAAGTACTTTAATAAAAATATAAATTAGTGATAATGATTATATTTTTTAAGTAGAACAGGATATTTTAGACAAAGGGACCGAAAATTTATTAAAATTTATATTAAATCATTAAACTATTCAAAAATTAAAATTAAATATAAAGAAGTATAATGTTTATTTATATTTTAGTAATATTTTTAATTTTAAAAATTATATTTGTCTTTTTTAAAGTCTTATAAACCTTTAAAAATTAATTGAATTTTAATTTTCTTACAAATCAAAGCATTTTTCCAGTATGTCTTA
>Ga0315908_10002155_pt1 | contig 14542 bp, 11 predicted proteins | sample LakEriMetagenome_12_FD_203520 | JGI IMG/M metagenome (GOLD analysis project Ga0315908, IMG submission 203520) | Freshwater fungal communities from buoy surface, Lake Erie, Ohio, United States - Buoy 4 MA124 | ecosystem: Environmental > Aquatic > Freshwater > Lake > Lake biofilm | place: USA... | reverse complement strand
TAAACGCTATGTGGCTTTGCTTGACGGTATCGTTGAAAAAGATGAAGGAAGTATTGACTTACCGCTACGTGTAGATTTGGATGACCGACCACGGCAGATGGTGTGTAATACATATGGTAAAAGTGCGCGAACCAACTACACGGTCATCGAACGAACCAATGGAAAAACACGCGTTTATTTCCACCCAGTCACAGGTCGAACGCATCAACTTCGTGTGCATTCAGCTCATACGCTAGGGCTTAACTGTCCAATAGTCGGCGACGACCTCTACGGACTACGTGGCAAAAGACTCTGCTTACATGCTGAAAGTTTAACATTCAAACATCCTAAAAGTGGAGAAATGATGACCTTTCAAATTGATCCTGAATTCTAAAAATCTAGACCATGAAAGATGCAACTAACTACCAATCCCTAAATCGTAAATCCTGGAACTTACGCACCGCCGCGCATTGGACAGGAGACTTCTACGATGTGAAAGGGTTTATTGATAGAAAAGAGGTGCTGAAGTCCATTGAATTGGATCTTTTAGGAGATTTATCAGGTAAGAAAATCTTGCATTTGCAATGTCATTTTGGGCAAGACAGCATCGCATTGGCAAGACATGGAGCACAAGTTACGGGTATCGATTTATCTGATGATGCCATTGCCAAAGCCATTGAACTGGCTGATGCCTGCGGACAATCAGTTAAATTCATCTGCTGTGATATCTATGATTTACCAAATCAATTGAACGAAACCTTCGATATTGTTTTTACCTCCTACGGCACAATTGGTTGGCTTCCCGATCTCGACAAATGGGCAAACGTCATCCGACACTTTCTCAAGCCTGGTGGTCAATTCATTTTTGCCGATTTCCATCCTTCCGTTTGGATGTTCGACGATGATTTTAAAGTCGTGAGTTACAATTATTTCAACGATGGACCAATTGTCGAAACTCAGACTGGGACTTATGGTGATAAAACTGCAGATTTCAGCACAACCTATGTCATGTGGAACCATGGAATCGCTGAGATTTTCACCGCCCTAACAAACGCGAAACTAAGAATTGAAATCGTTCAAGAGTTCGACTATTCCCCTTACGATTGTTTCCCCCATACCGAAGAATTTGAACCTGGGAAGTTCCGTATTCAACATCTTGGAAACAGAATCCCTATGGTGTTGGCGCTAAATGCGAGGAAGTAGCTGAAATAGTGAAGAGTTACAAAATTTGATGCTACGCAATTTGATGACTACGTCAATTTGGAATTTGATCCCTTCGGGAATTTGTTGAATCGAACCTTCGAGAAATAATCTGTCCTAATATCTTAAAATCCTGATATCTTCATGTCTAATCGGATTTGATGCCAAAGGCAATTCAGAATTTGATCCCTTCGGGAATTTGCTGATGCAATGAACAACTTCAGTCCTCCTCTTTAATCCCTCCCGCATCGTTCCTCTCGGGACAAGCCCTCCAACAGGGGAAACAGCGTATTTATCATCTCAAATAACCAACGAGTCCATTACGTTAAATACACCACATAATCAAGTCTTTTGCACTTTGCGACTTCGAGTCTACCACGCACATCAGCCATCAAAGGAATAAACAAGTCTTGTGTCTTTTGTCCTGTAGCGCAGCGGTCTTTTGTCCTGTAGAATTACCATCCTTTCATTAATTAATCGTAATATTGCGATAAATATATTACCAGCGAAATGGGAGCTTCAAAATCAGAACAATTTACAACCGAACAAAACGACATTTCACAGTTGTTCAAGGCCTTGGGACATCCAGCTAGAATTGCTATAATACAGCATTTAATGAATACGAAATCATGTATTTGTAATGATTTAGTTGGTATATTGCCGTTATCGCAAGCGACCATTTCACAGCATTTAAGGGAGCTCAAAGATGTGGGAATAATAAAAGGTACGATTGAAGGAACTTCCGTCTGTTATTGCTTGGATTCAAGCGTCTTCGAAACAATGATCAAGACCTTGAACGAATGTATAGAACTTGATGAGAGAAGCTCAAAGCAATGCTGTTAAAATCGATATACACAAATACAAAGAGACATGAAACTAAGTACACTCAAAGAAGCCATAACTCGCTGCACAGAAATCCGATTTATTCTTCCAAATGGTCGGTTTGTAGCACCACATTTCCATGTGACAGAGATTGGTCGTGTTTCGAAACATTTTATTGATTGCGGTGGAACAGAACGAACAGAGCAAAAGATAAATTTCCAACTTTGGGAGGCAGAAGATTTCGACCATCGTTTGACTTCAGAAAAGCTTATGTCAATCATTCAACTATCCGAAAGCAAACTTGGTTTGCCTGATGTGGACATCGAAGTTGAGTACCAAGAGGGAACAATTGGGAAATATGGTCTGGAGTTCAACGGCGCAAATTTTCTATTGACCGAAAAACGAACAGCTTGTCTTGCGGAAGATCAATGTGGTATCCCGAAGAAAAAAGTTGAGTTAAAAGAAATAGGTTCAACAAATTCAAGTTGCACACCAGGAAGTGGCTGCTGCTGATTAATCCCATTATGCTTTACCCTAAGATTAAAACCAACTGCGACCGACTCATTACTGAATTTAACATCATCAGTGCTGAACGTAAGGTTTTATTGCGACAAATTTCAGATTACATTCAACAGAAAATTGACGCAGATTTACCTGTTCAATTGATGTATGTGTGCACCCATAACTCGCGTCGAAGTCATTTCGGTCAGATTTGGGCTGCTGTAGCAGCGAATTACTTCAACATCAAGAATGTGCACGCCTACTCTGCTGGAACAGAAGCCACGGCATTACATCCTCATGCAATCGCTTCCTTGCGGGAAATCGGATTTGTTGTCGTGCAAGAAAATGAATCAGACAATCCCATGTATACGGTGAAGTTTGGATCACCAACGGATTATGTTACTTGCTTTTCAAAGACAGTCAACGATCCTGTAAATCCACAAAATGATTTTGCAGCCATCATGACATGCTCAGATGCCGATGAAAACTGTCCCTTTATTCCAGGCGTGGGAATGCGCATAGGAACGACATACGAGGACCCGAAAGCCTATGATGGAACGGACCTTCAAAACGAAAAATACGTCGAAAGATCCTTACAGATTGCTAGAGAATGTCTTTATGTTTTTTCAAAATTAAGAGTGAAGAATTAAGAATTAAGCGCTAAACAATGGAAACAAACCAAACAAAACAAACAAAACAACTAGGATTTCTCGATCGCTATTTGACCTTATGGATTTTTCTTGCCATGATCATTGGTGTCGGGATTGGCTATTTCATTCCAAATACCGATAATTTCATTAATTCTTTTTCATCTGGAACCACTAATATTCCGCTGGCCATTGGATTGATTCTTATGATGGTGCCGCCTTTAACAAAAGTCAAATTCTCTAAAATTCCCATGGTCTTAGCAAAACCAAAATTGCTCGGGCTATCCTTTTTCATTACGTGGATTGTTGGACCATTCTTAATGTTCTTGTTGGCGATAACCTTTCTAAGAAATGATCCCGAATATATGACCGGTCTAATTATCATTGGACTCGCTCCGTGTATTGCAATGGTCATTGTTTGGAATGAATTGGCCGATGGTAATCGTGAACTCGTTGCTGGACTTGTCGGAATCAATAGTGTGATTCAAATGTTCTTCTTCAGCGCCTATGCATGGTTTTATCTTGAAATCATGCTGCCCTTGTTTGGTATTTCTGGCTTATCGATCGACATTACGATGACAGAGATTACTCAGACGGTTGGCATTTATTTAGGTATCCCTTTTGCCATTGCGTTAATCTCAAGAACTGCGATCTTACAAACAAAAGGTGATGAATGGTTTGAAAACGTTTATCTCCCGTTTATATCGCCTATCACATTAATTGCCTTACTTTTCACCATTGTTGTAATGTTCAGCTTAAAGGGTAAAATGATTGTTGAATTACCGATGGATGTCCTTCGCATTGCACTACCACTTGTGATCTTCTTTTGCGTAATGTTCCTGCTCATGTTCTTCACCGGGAAATGGGCTGGCGCCAACTATGATGACAATGCTGCCCTATCCTTTACTGCTTCAGGAAATAATTTTGAATTGGCTATAGCGGTATCGATTGGTGTGTTTGGCATTGAATCAGGTCAGGCGTTTGCCGGTGTTATTGGTCCATTGGTAGAAGTTCCCGCATTGATTATTATGGTGCGATTGGCGTACTTTTTAAAGAAGAAATATTACGCTTATTGAAAAAGTTCTTTCATCACCTCTCCATCTGAATAAATCCCAGAAATACCGAGCAATTCGAGGATTGTTGCATTGATATCAATGAGTTCTCTCGGTTGAGAGACAACTGCATTTTGCTTAAAATCAGGGCCATAAGCATAAAACATAATATGTCTACAGCCATAACATCCATCTCCGTGTGAAACGAATCCATCTGCAGTCCCATCGGGATGGCGACCATGATCATTTGTTACGAATAGTGTTGTTTTATCCTTGTAAATCGGACTTGATTGTATGAAGCTCCACACTTGGTAGATGTACTCATCTGATGACTTTATTCCATTCAAATAATTCACCCAATTGGCTTGATGCCCAGAAAAATCCGGTTCTTTGAAATTGACAATCATTAAGTGGGGAGAATACGTTTGGAGTACCTCCATCGTGCGCACCGCTGTAGTGCTATCGTCTCGGTATCCCGATCCATTCCCATTGATTCCACAATTGTGCGAAGGACGATATTTATTCTTCCAACGAATGTCCTTGGTGTTCGACAGCACTTCCAATTTGTCCTTGCTGGCAATAACCCAAGCATTCGAGGCTTCTTGGCTTTTAAATCCACGCCAAATCTGCATAAATGAAGGATAGCTTGGCAATTCACCTCCGGTGTTGTTAATCGATTGATAATGGCCCGTCATGATAGCTGTATGACCAGCTGTTGTGTGCGTGTAACCATTATTTGAAAAGTTCGTGTTGATCACCCCATATTGAGCCATTTCATTTGACAAGCGAGGAATGTACGTATGATTGGCGTCACCCCAAGTTTCCGTGTATCGTGCACCGTCCATAATCATCACAAAAACGTACTGTGTTTTGTATGATTTCATTGGCACCTTATCGTTTTCACACGAACTAAGGAACGACAACAAACAAGAGGATAAAATGGCAAATTTCAATCGCATACACTTCTCTTTAAAAACAAAAAGGACCGTAAACACGGCCCTTTTTACTATTCTTTTGCCTTTGATTTGGCAGTTGCTTTTTCAATATTGATAACCAGCTCATCCTTAGCTTCTGAAAGATCAATTTTGATGGTATCACCTGTAGTAAGAGTTGCCTTAATGATTTCCTCAGCGAGTGGATCTTCAATGTACTTTTGAATGGCACGTTTCAATGGACGCGCACCAAATTTCTCGTCATATCCCTTCTCAACAATAAGGTCTTTCGCACCTTCAGTCATTTCAATTTTGTATCCTAAATCATTGATTCGACCATACAATTTCTCCAATTCAAGATCGATGATTTTATGAATATCATCACGAAGCAATGATTTAAACAAAATCATATCATCGATACGGTTCAAGAATTCTGGTGAAAATGCTTTTCTCAAGGCGTTTTGAATCACCGTTTTCGCGTTGTCATCGCGCGATTCTTCTTTTGCTTTTGTTCCGAATCCTACACCAGAACCAAAATCTGCCAATTGGCGGGCTCCAATGTTGGATGTCATGATCAAAATGGTATTCTTGAAGTCAATTTTACGACCCAAACCATCTGTCATATGTCCATCGTCCAATACCTGAAGCAACAAGTTGAAAACATCGGGATGTGCTTTTTCAATCTCGTCCAAGAGTACAATTGAATATGGTTTTCGACGTACTTTTTCAGTCAACTGTCCACCTTCTTCATACCCTACATATCCCGGAGGCGCTCCTACTAAGCGAGAAATTGAGAATTTCTCCATGTATTCCGACATATCGATGCGAATCAATGAATCTTCTGAGTCGAACAAATACTTCGCAAGCACCTTTGCCAATTGCGTCTTTCCGACACCTGTTGGCCCGAGGAAGAAGAACGAACCGATTGGTTTATTTGGGTCTTTCAACCCAGCACGATTACGTTGAATGGCTTTCACTACTTTAGATACCGCCTCATCTTGACCGATCACCTTCCCACGAAGGGATTCAGCCATGTTGACCAATTTACCAGTCTCAGATTGAGAAACTTTCGTCACAGGAATACCACACATCATCGAAACGACTTCTGCGACATTCTCTTCAGTAACTAGGACCTTATTGACTTTAGAATCTGCTTCCCACTTCTTCTTTTCGTCCTCCAATTGCTCCTGAAGCTTACGTTCAGAATCGCGCAGTTCAGCAGCTTTCTCGTATTGTTGCGACTTGATCACCTCATTTTTCTCATCCTTCAAAGCCTCAATTTTCGCTTCAATATCGATAATCTCTTGAGGCACATTGATATTGGTAATGTGTACACGAGAACCTACTTCATCCAAGGCATCAATCGCCTTATCTGGCAAATGGCGGTCAGTGATATAGCGCTCTGTCAATTTCACACATGCTTCAATTGCTTCTTGTGTATACGATACATTGTGGTGGTCTTCATAACGCTCCTTGATGTTGTTCAAGATTTGAATCGTTTCCTCAATCGTTGTAGGTTCAACAATCACCTTTTGGAATCGGCGCTCTAAGGCTCCATCCTTCTCAATATATTGGCGGTATTCATCCAATGTTGTTGCGCCGATGGCTTGCATTTCACCGCGAGCCAGCGCAGGTTTAAACATGTTTGATGCATCCAATGAACCACTCGCACCTCCAGCACCAATAATGGTGTGAATCTCATCGATAAACAAGATGATATCCGGATTTTTTTCAATCTCCTGCATCACTGCTTTCATGCGTTCCTCAAATTGTCCACGGTATTTTGTTCCAGCTACCAATGAACCTAGGTCCAAAGAAATTACTCGTTTATTAAACAAAACACGAGACACTTTGCGTTGAACAATGCGCAATGCTAAACCTTCGGCGATGGCACTTTTACCAACTCCAGGTTCACCAATCAAAATCGGATTGTTCTTTTTACGTCGAGATAAAATCTGACTTACGCGCTCAATTTCTTTCTCCCGACCAACAATCGGATCAAGCTTTCCAGCCTCAGCCATTTTAGTCAGGTCACGACCAAAATTATCCAATACTGGCGTTTTAGATTTCGGGTCTGTCGGTTTGCGCTGTGGAGCAAAAGGGTCTGTTTCGTCCTCCTGTCCTCCAGGAAATTCTGAACGAGGTGTTGTATTTTCGTCAATCATTGCTTCTAATTCGTCTTTCACGTTGTGATATATTACTCCATACTTATTTAATAAACTACACACAAAGTTGTTCTCGTCTTTTAAAATTGACAACAACAAGTGTTCAGTACCGATCATCGGACTCTTGTACAATTTTGCTTCAAGGTAGGTAACTTTCAGCACTTTCTCTGCTTGCTTTGTTAAAGGAATATTACCCAATGACTGCAAACTTGACTTTGGCGAACTAGAGAGACTCTTTTCCACCTCAGCTCGGATCTGCTTTAAATCAAGTTGAAACTCATTCAAAATGCGGATTGCCTTTCCGTCACCTTCACGGATGAGACCAAGCAATAAATGCTCAACACCAATAAAACTGTTCTCCAACCGGAGTGCCTCTTCTCTACTGTAACTAATAACATCTCTAACACGAGGTGAAAACTTTGCTTCCATAATCCGCATCCAATTTTTAGGTAAAAATCTGCATTTCTGCCACATTACAAATATAAAACGAATAAATTGTTAATAAGTGGTAAAAAAACACCATTTTCCACACATTTTTGTTAGTAAAAATGCGAATTCATCACTGTCTAAAACTAACAATTTCACTAATTTCGGACCTTGCTAAAAACAGCAACAAGCGTGCTTAAAATTTAATGTGACAAGATGGCAGACGGAGAAAAAATAATCCAGATCAATATTGAAGATGAAATGAAATCGGCATACATCGATTATTCGATGTCTGTGATTGTTTCAAGAGCCCTACCGGATGTTCGGGATGGTTTCAAACCTGTACACCGCCGAGTATTGTATGGTATGCAGGATTTAGGTGTATTGTCAAACAGACCGCACAAAAAGTCTGCGAGAATCGTTGGGGAAGTATTGGGTAAATATCACCCACATGGTGACAGCTCAGTATACGACACTATGGTGCGAATGGCTCAGCCCTGGTCACTGCGCTACCCACTCGTTGATGGTCAAGGTAACTTTGGTTCTGTCGATGGTGATAGCCCTGCAGCAATGCGTTATACCGAAGCTCGTCTTCGCAAGATTGCTGAGGAAATGCTCAATGACCTTGACAAAGAGACGGTAGACTTCGCTCCAAACTTTGACGATAGCTTAGAAGAACCAACGGTCATGCCAACAAAAATCCCAAACCTATTGATAAATGGGGCTTCGGGTATCGCAGTAGGTATGGCGACAAACATGGCACCACACAACCTAACTGAAGTTGTTGATGGAATTATTGCCTATGTTGATAACAAAGAGATTGAAGATGAGGAACTTCTTCAGTTTGTAAAAGCGCCTGACTTCCCTACCGGGGGGATCATTTATGGTTACGAAGGTGCCCGCGAAGCATTGCTTACAGGTCGTGGAAGAATTGTTATTCGTGCGAAAGCAGAAATCGAAGAGCACAATGGTCGCGAGCAAATCATCGTAACGGAAATTCCTTACATGGTGAACAAAGCGGAAATGATCAAGAAAACGGCTGAGCTTGTTAATGACAAGAAAATCGAGGGCATTTCTGATTTGCGCGATGAGTCTGACCGTAACGGTATGCGTATCGTCTACGAAATTAAGCGCGATGCCATTGCGAATGTTGTATTGAACAAGTTGTACAAGTTTACAGCGCTTCAAACTTCATTCTCTGTAAATAATATCTGCTTAGTTGACGGTCGTCCGCAATTGCTCAACTTGAAGAGCATGATTTCTAACTTCGTAGATTTCCGTCACGAGGTAGTTATTCGTCGTACACGTTACGAATTACGCAAAGCTGAAGAGCGTGCTCACATTCTCGAGGGATTGATTATTGCTTCTGACAACATTGATGAAGTTATCGAAATTATAAAGTCATCAGCAAGTCCTGATGATGCAAGAGATCGTTTGTCTACACGTTTCGGTCTTTCTGAGATTCAAACACGTGCAATTGTTGACATGCGTCTACGTCAATTGACTGGACTAGAGCAAGATAAATTGCGTGCTGAATACGACGATTTGATGGCCTTGATTGCTGATTTAAGAGATATCCTTGAGAATGAAAGCCGTCGCATGGAAATCATCAAAAATGAATTGATAGAAGTTCGTGAGAAATATGGTGATGAGCGTCGTTCGACGATTGAATATTCTGCAAGCGAAATGCGCATGGAGGACTTGATCGCTGATGAGGAGGTTGTCATTACTATTTCACATGCCGGCTACATTAAACGCACAAGCTTGAATGAATATAAGGTTCAAAATCGCGGAGGAATGGGATCGAAAGGTTCGGCAACTCGCGACAAGGACTTCTTGGAGCATCTTTTTGTTGCGACGAACCACAACTACCTTTTAGTATTTACAGAGAAAGGTCGTTGTTTCTGGATGCGTGTGTACGAAATTCCAGAAGGAAACAAATTGTCGAAAGGTCGCGCTATCCAAAACTTGATCAACATCCCACAAGATGACAAGGTGAAAGCTTATGTGAAAGTGACAGATTTGACCGATAAAGATTATGTGGAGAACAACTTTATCGTGATGTGTTCGAAGCAAGGTGTAATCAAGAAAACATCACTTGAAGCCTACTCTCGTCCACGTTCAAACGGTATCAATGCCATTACAATTCGTGAGAATGATGAATTGTTAGAAGCGAAATTGACCAACGGAACAAACGAAATCGTATTGGCGACATCATCAGGACGTGCTATTCGTTTCAATGAGGCAACTGTAAGACCGATGGGTAGAAATGCTTCTGGTGTTCGTGGAGTTTCATTGGCAGGTGATGCCGATCAAGTGGTTGGAATGATTTGCGTTGAAGACGTATTCTCAACAATACTTGTCGTATCTGAAAAAGGATATGGAAAACGTACTTTCTTGAATGACCCTGAAGATCAAGAACCAGTTTACCGCATTACAAACCGTGGTGGTAAAGGAGTAAAAACATTGAACATTACAGACAAAACTGGACCATTACTGTCTATTTTGAACGTAACCGACGAAGAAGATTTGATGATCATCACGAAGTCAGGTGTTACCATCCGTATGCACATCGATACCATCCGCACCATGGGACGTGCAGCGCAAGGAGTTCGTTTGATCAACCTCAAAGGAAATTCTGAAATTGCAGCAATTGCAAGAGTACCACGCAGTGAAGATGAAGAAGAAATGGAAATTGATGGTGAAAACCCGATTGATTCCAATGAATCTGCTCCAGATTCGGATAATGGCACAGAAGTTGACAACGACGGCGCTGTGGAATAAATAACAAATTTGCATCGTAGTAAATAAAATGAAAAAACGTATGAAAAATCTAGCGATTCTGATCGGGACAGCACTTCTTTCGTCAAGTGCGTTCGCTCAGAAAAACAATGAAACATCTGCAGCAATTGAATACAACAAATTCAAGGACCAGGTGACAATGATGATGATGGGTGGCGGAAGTGATTTCCCTGCTATGCAAGCAACCATCAAAAAGGCGAAAGAGTATATTGACTTAGCTGCGGCAAACGAAACGACAAAAATGAGTCCGAAGACACTCTTTTACAAAGGAGAAATTTACACGGGTTATTTGATGGCGTTTGCAACGGATACAGTTTTTGCAAATACGGAAGGTGAAAATTACCTAAACATCGGTTTGGCTGCATACAAACAGTCACTTTCTGTGAGTACAAAGTACAAAGGTGACATACAAGAATCATTGTTACAAAAGAAGTCACTTTTCGGATTGGGTATCGACCAATTGTACAAGGAAGAAAAATATGCTGAAACAGGTGAAGCGTATGAGCTACAGGTGAAATTATCCGATGCTATGAATCAGGTTGATACTGTTTCTTTATTTAATGCTGGAATTTGCTATGAAAAGGCCAAAAATTATATGAAGGCTGGAGAAATTTTCAGTGAAGCAGCACGACTCAATTACAAACTTCCATTTTCATATGCTAAGGCGTCTGGAAATTTCCGTCTTGCTGGAAAAAGTGATTTAGCAAAGAACATCATCAACGAAGGGAGAAAGAAATTCCCTACTGACCGTGATTTACTTCTAGAACTGGTAAATATTAGCATTGATGAAGGTGACAACGCTGGTGCGGAGGCGGCTCTGGCTGCAGCTATAGCAACTGATCCAAACAATAAGGTTCTGCACTACACGATTGGTACGATTTACAGCCAATTGAAGCAAAACGACAAGGCTGAAGCAGCATTGAATAAAGCTTTAGAAATCGACCCACAATTCGACGATGCACTTTATCAATTGGGTGCGATCCTCGTAACATGGGCAGGCGAAACTAAAACTGCTGCCAATCAGTTAAAATTTGGTGATGCGCGTTACGATACCATGCTAAAAGAAGCGGATGACATCTACAAAAGAGCATTGATTCCATTGGAAAAATATATCGCTAAGAATCCAAATGACAAAGATGTCTTGACGATTTTGTTCCAACTACACCGTAGCCTTGGTAACTCAGAAAAAGCGATCGAATTCAAGAAAAGAGCAGACGCGATTAAATAATCGTGACACTCAACAAATGATTTGAAAGCCATCAGTCTTGTACTGGTGGCTTTTTTTATTGGTTCTATTGGAGTTTCAGGAGATTTTACCTATCTTTGCCCCCTTGAAAAAGCGCTGTATCCCTGTTAAAGCAGCATGTATTCATTTCTTTCGGATGTACAGGGTGCCGAAATACAAGTAAAAAAGCCAAAATGGCAAAAGAAAAACCAACGCAGGGAACTGCAGATTTTGATTGGGATGCACTCGCATTAGACGGGTATTCTCTAGTTCAACGTTCTGAAATGTCAGATCGTTACGAAAACACATTGACTTCAATCAACGAAAAAGAAGTGGTTGAAGGAACAGTAGTTATGCTCAACAAGAAAGAGGTAATCATCAACATCGGATTCAAATCTGAAGGTGTTGTTGCTGCCTCTGAGTTCCGTTACAACGCGGATCTTAAAGTAGGAGATACTGTTGATGTATTCGTAGAATGTCAAGAAGACAAATATGGTCAGTTGATCGTATCTCACCGCACAGCGCGTATGCACAAAGCATGGCTTCGTGTGAATGACGTACTTCGCACTGGTGAGGTAATCACAGGATATGTGAAATGCCGTACGAAAGGTGGTTTGATCGTTGATGTATTTGGAATCGAAGCATTCCTTCCAGGTTCACAAATTGATGTGAAGCCTATCCGCGATTACGATATCTATGTAGGAAAGAACATGGAATTCAAAGTGGTGAAAATCAACCAAGAATTCAGAAATGTTGTTGTTTCTCACAAAGCACTTATCGAAGCAGAGCTTGAAGAACAAAAGAAACAAATTATCTCTGGCCTTGAAAAAGGACAAGTATTGGAAGGTACGGTTAAAAACATCACTTCTTACGGTGTATTCATCGACCTTGGTGGCGTAGATGGTTTGATCCACATTACAGACCTTTCTTGGGGTCGCGTGAATCACCCGGAAGAAATTGTTACGCTTGATGAGAAATTGAATGTTGTAATCCTTGATTTCGATGACGATAAGAAACGTATCGCGCTTGGATTGAAACAACTTCTTCCACATCCATGGGATGCACTTGATGTAAGCTTGAATGTTGGCGATAAAGTTTCTGGTAAAGTGGTTGTTATGGCTGACTATGGTGCGTTTGTTGAAATCGCAGCAGGAGTTGAAGGTTTGATCCACGTTTCAGAAATGAGTTGGTCACAACACTTACGTTCAGCACAAGACTTCTTGAATGTTGGTGATACTGTTGAAGCTGTTATCCTTACATTGGACCGCGAAGAGCGTAAAATGTCATTGGGTATCAAACAATTGATGCCAGATCCATGGTCTGAAATCGAGTCTAAATATGCAGTAGGTACAAAACACAACGCGAAAGTCCGCAACTTCACCAACTTCGGTGTATTTGTTGAACTTGAAGAAGGTGTTGATGGATTGATTCACATTTCTGACCTTTCTTGGCAGAAGAAAATCAAGCACCCATCTGAATTCTGTAAGGTTGGTGACGAGATGGAAGTGATTGTATTGGAAATCGATCGTGAAAGCCGTCGTATTTCTTTGGGTCACAAACAACTTGAAGAAAACCCATGGGATGTATTCGAATCTATGTTCAACGAAGGTTCAGTGCACCAAGGAACAATCATCGAAATGAAAGACAAGTCAGGAATCGTTTCATTGCCTTACGGTGTTGAAGGAATCTGCCCGTCGAAACATTTGCGTAAAGAAGATGGATCGAACGCGAAATTGGAAGAAGTTCTTGATTTCAAAGTAATCGAATTCAACAAAGAATCGAAGAAAATCGTTGTTTCTCACTCACGTACATTCGAAGAAGGTGAAGATCGTCCAGCTGCGACGAAAGGAACTGGAAAGAAATCAGGTGGTGAATCATCTACTTCACAAGCAGTGAAAGCAATCAATCAAAACTCTGAGAAATCAACTCTTGGTGATCTTGATGCACTTGCTGAATTGAAAGAAAAAATGGATAAGGGAAATAAATAACCTAAATCCAAGACATAAAAAAACCGACTTCTGAAAAGGAGTCGGTTTTTTTTATACCTATATGTTTCTATAACACCGAATTACCTAATGCGATAAGTTGATCCTCAGTTTTAAATCCAATTGCTTGCTTTACCGGCTTTCCTTTTGAATCGATGAACAACAATGTAGGATATGCGCTGATTTTATACAATCGACTTATCTCTGCTCCATCGGCATCTTTTTCACAATCAATCTTCAAATTCACAAAATTGTCATTGAACAACTCCCCTACTGCTGCATCCATAAAGGACGTAGCTGCCATTTTTTTACATGGACCACACCAAGATGTGTGTGCATCAATGAAAATCAATTTGCCTGTTTTTGCCGCTTCCTTTTTTGCTGCTTCTAGTGTCATATGACTAAACTTAATGCCGGATGCTTCAGAACTTGTAATTGTTGTATTTTTCGATTTTGAGGTAATAAAAGCCATGGCTGTAAATCCTATGGCAGCGATAAGTGCGATTCTTTTCATGTTTTTCTGATTAAGTTAATCTAATTTTCCAATACAAAGGTAAACATACTCAAAGTTTCCCCTTTCAAAAGTTGTTACCTTTGGACCAAATATCATTCCAACTATTCGGATGTTAAATGTAGATTATTCATATTGCCAATCGGAGCAGAAACTAAGTGTTGAACGGTTTCTGAATGAATGGTACACTGAAAATGATTACATCATCACCAAAACCTCGGGCTCAACAGGTAAACCAAAAGAAGTTACGTTGAGTAAATCAGCGATGATACTTTCGGCTCAACGTACTTTAGAC
>Ga0315908_10002154_pt1 | contig 14544 bp, 5 predicted proteins | sample LakEriMetagenome_12_FD_203520 | JGI IMG/M metagenome (GOLD analysis project Ga0315908, IMG submission 203520) | Freshwater fungal communities from buoy surface, Lake Erie, Ohio, United States - Buoy 4 MA124 | ecosystem: Environmental > Aquatic > Freshwater > Lake > Lake biofilm | place: USA... | reverse complement strand
TCACAGAGTTTGTCAGGATGGCCTAAACACACACTTTCACTTGTATACAAAAAGTGTCCTGCTTTCATTTATATATCTTTCACGTATTTAAGAACTGTCTTTTCAGCCATATTAAATAAGATATTTTATATTTATTTAGCTTATTGACAAATATATTATCAAACCACACTCATATTATTATTATGAAGATTAGTTACTAAATTTATATTTTTATTATCCTATTTTAAATCTAATTCACATCATCCAAACATTAATTACATTAAGATAATGATTAATTAGATAATTCTAACATTATATTTTCTGCTAAACTGCCTTTATAATTTGATATTTAGTCCAATCAATTTAGCTAAGATAGTAAATAATAAAAAGAAGAATAAAGATAAAATTTAGTAGAAAAAGCAAAAATTCATAATTAAATTTAATAAGTTTTAGATAAATATCAGAAAAAATAAGGAAATAGTGAAAGTTATTAAGGAGTAGATTTAATAAAACAAGAGCGATTGATAGATCAATCAATTTTATTATAACCAAGCTAAATAGAAAATATAAAAGATAAGGATAACATATTAAAAATAAGTAGAGATGATGAGAATGAATAGAGTAACAACATAAGACTTTAGGGTAAGCCAGAAAGTTTTAGCAATTATTATTAAGATTATTTTTAGAAGTATTATAAAGACATATAGAGTCTAAAGAAACAAAAGAGCGGGTTTTATGATGGATAAAAAGAGGAATAAGGAGATCAGTAAGAAGGTGATCAATAAGAAGGACAAGGTCATATTTCTAGAGACAATATATTCAAGTATTTCCCTTTAATGTATAACATCAACTATAATGATCATTTATTATAGAACTCTACTTCAATTTTTGCAGACAATAACTAGCAGATACTCTCATTATAATCATAAAATAATTATGGTTTACCCATCATCCAACCCATTATTCAGTAAATTGAACCATGTCTTGAAACTGTTCAATCCTGTATATGTCCACTAGGTATATATATTTTTATATTCAAGAATAAAAACAAAACAAACACATAACTATCTAAAATAAAAAAAAACCTTGTAATAAACTCATATCTAATATTAAAGATAAACTAAAAAATAATAGTTAACAAAAAAACAACAATAACAATTAAAATAATCTAAATAAAAATAATTAGGAAAATTTCAAAGATAATAAAAATAATCAATAAAATAATAAAGATAATTAAAATAATTAAGAAAAAAATATAAAAGATAATATTTAAAAAGATAACGATTAGAATAAAAATTTAAAAAATTGTAAAATTAAATAATTCAGATATTATAGATTTTTATAAAAATCAAGACTTAATAAAAAATAAAAAAAATAAATTGAAAATATATAAAATCCACCCGTATATGTTAAAGAAAAATTTTAAAACTAAAAATTATCAAATTTATAATCTCTTAATGATAATAATTTTATAGATACTAACGGGAATGAAGAATTAGATTTTATGAAATAAAAACCTACATGTTAGTGTAGATGTTAAATTAATAATGATAAAAAATAAATTTAAGTAACTAATAATAATAATAAAAATAATTTCAATAATAACACTAATGATAATTTACAAAAAGATTAAGATGATCAAAAAACTTGTAATTAATCTAGTAATCAAATAAAAAAAAATGATGATAATAATAATAATAATAATAAAAATGTTAAATAATATAAATAGTTTTCTAAAGTTATAAGTGAAAATAGAGTTGAAAAAAATAATTAGGTTAATAAAATTGATGAAATTCAGTCTGATTTTGTAACCGATAGTACATAAAATTTAATAATAAATAACATAATAGAATGAAAATTAAATGAATTAATATAATAAGTATATTAAAATAATATAAAAATAGAATATAGAAATATAAAATAATATATAAACATCAATAAATGAAATTAATATTAAAAGAAAAAAGTAATTAATAAATAAATGGTATATATTTTGAATATAATAGTAATTTAATTGAATATGAAGAGAACAATGATAAAAGATAAATTTAATAATTATTAAGTTTAGAAGAATTCGAATAGATAGTAGAATAAATAAATGATATTATAAGATCTTATTGGCCTTGTATTTTTATAAGAATCGCTTAATTTATTTGTATTCCTTTGACTTTAGGTTTATCTATTTGTTTTTTAGAATCTTTTTTAATGAAAGACTGTAAAAAGGCTTTAAAATTATAAATGAGAACAATTAATTGAGAAAATTTGTATTAAAAAAATTTATAAATCAAGTATTAAAAGTATTTCCTTATTAAAAGTATTAGCTTCAAAAATCATAAATATTAAATGGCTTAATATTTTTTGTGACTTTATAAATTAATTAAATTATAATATAAATCTAATAATATAAAATTAAAGATATTATATAAATTATTTACTTTTAAGATATAAGAAAATAATATATAAATATATAATTATGAGTAAAAGTGTAGTAACAAAATTATTATACGAAGCATAAGCACATATTGTAACAGTAGAAGTGAAAAGTGGAGAAGTATTTAGAGGATATTTATAGAATGCTGATGTAAATAAAAACTAATAAATATTATAATATCAATATAAAATAAATAGAATAATCTTGCATAAAAATACTATTTAAAATATTTAAGATAATTATAATATTATAAGGATTATATTTAATTTGATTGAAATAATAATATAAATAAATAATAATAAAATAAAATAGAAATAATATCGATTAATAAATAAATAAATTTATAAAAGGATATAATGAATATAAGACTTGACAGTGTGACTGTTACAGCAAGAGATGGATAACTATCATTTTTAGAATAGATTTACCTAAGAGGATCCCAAATCAGATTTATTATAGTTCCAGATGCTTTTAAATACGCCCCAATGTTCAAAAGAGTTCGTTCCAAAGCAAAAGGAAGAAACAGTCCTCTTCTAAGGGCTAAAGCAACATAATTAAGGAATTAAATTTAATAGTAACAATTATTACATCAGCCAAAACATTAATGATTTTATTTAATTATTCACTATTTTAATGATTATTATTATTTTAATTTCACATTTAATTAATTATTATTAATATTTTTTATTATTATTTGATTATTTTAATATTTTTATATTATAGTTATATTTTTATTAATGAGAAGCAAATCAGTGGATAATATAACAAAAAAAAATTAACTAATTAATATTAAATAAGAGAATAGTTCTGACAAAAAAAATAATGAATAAAAAATACAAAATAAATTTAAAAGTTTAAATAGTATTAGCTTTTAGAGTGGGAGTTAAAATACAAAACTTTAATAAATAAACTAAAATTATCACAATATAAAATTCAAGTAAAATAAATAGAATTATCAATTATTAGAAATATAAAATATAAATGAAGAAGAATTGGAATAATAAAAAAAAATATGAAATTAATAAAAAGAAATATAAATAAAAAAATTATTTAATTAATTTGGTTTTGACAATTCTGATTAATTTATATAAATTTAAGAAACTTTAGCTAGATAAAAATTATGATAATAAATATAAGATTAGAAAAAAAAAAATATAAATAATAGCATTATTCATCATCATTAGTAATTTAAAAACGAGAAAACTTAGTATTAATTTAAATACGAATACTTTTTGGTCGATTATTTTTAAAACCAAAAGAAAACAATTGAAAGTTAGAAGCAAAAAAGAATAGAGTTAATTTAGATGATAGAAAAAGATAAAGAGGAATTGAAGACAATAATAAATGGAATGAAGCAATTGAATTTGCAAAACTATTAATAAGAATTAATTGGAATATTCCGAATGATTCAGGAAATGAAACTAGAAATAATAAAGTTGATAATATTAGGAAAACTGGGAAAAATTTTCTTACGATTTTTAACTGGAGACATCAACTTATCAATAATTTTATTTAAATAGATGAAGAGAATGTCTAAGAGCATGGAATTGAATGTATTCATGGTCAAAAGCTACTACGGACTAGGAATGAGTTTCTATATTCTTCAGGAAATGGAAATAGGGAAGTATTATTTCACAAAGATGTTGTAATACTCATGGCTATTTTGATTAAGACAATATGAAGTGAAGAGTTACGATTGTCTTGGCAAAATATTCTTTAACCTTAATGATCTCACCAGAGCCAAGTTTTTTCATGATAAGATGATCAATGAGGATTATGAGAAGGAAGATAGTTGTCAGAGAAAAATGGGTATTATAAAGTTGAAATCTAAGGGATATGTCAATAATCTGCATAAAAATTCACATCTCAATAATCTACAAAATAATTCTTTTAAACATTAACTTAACAACTCGCACAATCTCCAAATTTATTAGATTTCTTCTGATGATGAACCTTATGTCTACTACCTATCAGAATAGTAGAAATAGGACATCAATTAGAATAAGTCATAAAAGGTCGTTCTTACTACTGATAATATAAAGAGGATATTCTAAAATAATTCTAAAAAGTAAGGCAATTCAAATATAAGGTTTAATCCCAATAAAAATATTTAAGTTTAACTTCAATAGAAAAACGTTGAAAAGTTAGAATCCAATAATCGATAGTTTAAGTTGAGTCAAAATAAAAATTACAATCTATAGTCTCAAAATTATTTTACTCATATGACTCCCAATAGAAATCTTTTTTTTTTCAAATCTAACTTAATCAAAACAAATTTTAAATGTTCTTAATACAAATTCTATGTATAAATTAAAATTTAAATTTTTTAGAATTAGTTTGAATATTAAGAATTATAATTAGAAAACAATCACACTATAAAATACTTGAATAAAATAATAAAGAAGCTTAAAATACAAATGATTAATTTATTAAATAGGTTGGAGGAATAAATTAATGTTGTAATAAATAATAATGATAATTGAATACAATATTTAATTTTTCGTTTATGATAAATGAATGTATTATATAATTTTTGTAATTATAAATGAATTTAATGTATAATATGAGTATTATAAATTTAATAACTGTGTTATTTTTTTATTCATGAAAATAACGACGGTTAATTAGTGAATTTGTGTTTAGAGTGCTTGATCTGCATGTAAGAGCCACTAATAAAGAGTATGAGTATGGCTGTGCAATAAGGATAATAAATAATAAGACTCTAAATAAATTTGGGAAATAATAAGTACTTCATAGAGGTTTTATTAATAATCAACAAGATAGGCTACTTCAAACTCATTAGGATAAAATCCAATAAAGAGACTAAGTCCTCTAATAACAAAATAACTTCCCACAAGTCCTGAAGAGAACACTTCGAAGTTCTCAGTTACTAAAGATAACAATCCCATTATGATTGCCAAAGAAAATGTTACTAAGTAGAAAAACAAACTGTCGCCTATTTGGTGATAATTATACAACCCCAGGTTGTACATCATTAATCCCACGATAAACCCAAGCCATCCTCCGTTCAGAAATCTGCTTATTTTCCTCTAAAGAACTCCTATATATCCTATCAAACAAGAAAAAACACTCCCACTCACCATAAATAACCAAAGTATGTTTTCATTATCTTTATCTTTCATTACAAATTCTAATAAATACCACTATAATTTTTATATTTTATCATTAAATTTATTTAATCATTAATATTTTTATATATTCTAAATTCAATTACTTTAAATTAATAATATAAAAATATTTTATTTTAAATTACCTGTGTTATACAAAAAAATGTTCCAAAAGCGCTTAGAAAATAATTAAGATCAGAGAAAATGCTTCCTGAAAAACATTATTATCCTCCAAAAATAATAAATATTAAACCAAAAAAAATATAATTATTATCAATAAATTTCCATAATTTACTGAACTTTATATATGCACATCCATATATAGAACTCATATAAATTTTAATATATTCTGTATCTTCTAATTCTATTTTATATATAATATAATCTTAATATTATTATTGAGAACAATTAATTTATAAATTAATGCCTCTATACTACATTTATGTAGTTTTATAAGATGGATATTTTAAAAGCACATAACTATTTGAAATATTTATTTCTTTATATATTTCTTTAGAGATTCCTTTAAAATATTCAGATCTAGTTTTACTTGATTCAATTTATTAAACTCCCACTTTTTCAGGAATTTTATCTTAATAGGATATCATTCCATTAAAACCTAATTAATCATTATCATTGTAATAATCAATTAGAAATCAACAAACGTTTAGATATAATGTTAATTTTTTTTCATTTTATACATACTATATGTCTTTTTCCATTTTACTAAAGTCGTACAGATCATCTTATAATAAAGTGAAACAATATTTAGAATTTGAATCACTTTAAGAATATAATTAAAATAGTATCAAAAAGAGAATAAGAATCATTGATTCAGAGTTTTTTATAATGAGTATTCTTTGATTATTCTATTTTATAAAATATATTAATTTGCTTTTAGTAAATATAATTTTGGTAATATTAGTTAGGGTTTTATTAATAATAGGATTTAAAACCTAATAAAATATAAAATGTACGGAGATTAAATATTTTATGCGGATTAGAATTTAGCAAGTGAATAATAGGAAATAGGTTTTATAAATAGTGAAGCTTTTAAACGATTTGAAATATTGATAGAAAAGTGGTACAAATAATAGCTGATTGATAATTCATAATTGAGGAAGTATGTATTGGAAGTTGAATTAGATAACATAATAAATTTTGACTTGATTTTAGCAAAACTACTAAAAGAAAGACCTCTTGAATTTCATCCAATTTTTGAAAAGTGTGCAAAGATATGTTATATGAAAGAATTTTAAAAAGAAGAGAAGGATAGTCCTGATTTTCAAGTAATGATATTTAGTAATGAGAACACAATTGGTTTAAGAGATCTTCGTAGCAAAGTATTGAACCAGATGGTGACTGTTAGTGGAATAATAGTAAACAGCACAAAAGTGAATTAGAAACTGAAGAAAGCAGTGATGCAATGTAAGAGTTGTAAATTGATGAAAGAGATAGAAGTAGGAGCCGGGATGAATGGAATAAGTCTGCCCAGATATTGTGAGAGTAATAAGGGACAGAACAATTAACATGATAAGTGTGTCATGGATCCTTATATCATTATTCCATCAAGAAGTACTATTGTGGATTAATAGATTCTCAAATTATAAGAAAACCCTGAGAGTGTGCCTAGAGGAGAAATACCAAGGACCTTCCAACTTTGCATCGATAGAGAAATTACTTCAAAGCTCATCACTGGTACTAGACTCACTCTAACTGGTATTTACTAATTACAATCTTAGAATCAAAACAATTATTAGTTAAAAGTTCCATTCATTTAAGTATTAGGATACAGGAGTGAGTAAGTTGGAAGTAGGAAGTTAAATGCCGTTTTCACTGAGGAGGATGAAGAGAAATTCAAAGAGTTATCAAAAGATAATGACATATATGAGAAGATCAGCAAGAATATGGCTAGTGCTATTTATGGGAGTGAGGATATCAAAAAAGCAATTAGTTGTTTATTGTTTGGAGGTAGTAGTAAAGTATTACCAGATTAGACTAGGTTGAGGGGAGATATTAATATATTATTGATAGGAGATCCTTCAACTGCTAAGAGTTAATTGTTAAAATACGTGGAGAGGGTAGCTCCTATATGTATTTATACAAGTGGAAAGGGTAGTAGTGCGGCAGGTCTCACTGCAAGTATTATTAAAGATCCAACTACTAATGAGTTCCAATTAGAAGGAGGTGCTATGGTCTTGGCAGATGGAGGTATTGTTTGTATTGATGAGTTTGATAAGATGAGAGTTTAGGACAGAGTAGCTATTCATGAAGCCATGGAGTAGCAAACCATATCCATTGCTAAAGCAGGTATGTAAATTCTTATATTATTACATTCATATTTAACATTATCATTAAATTCATATTTATTACTATCATTAAATTAATTTTTAACTACTATCATATATATATTCATTTATTAATGCAATTATTTTTATGAATATTAGGAATAACTACAATCTTGAACAGCAGGACAAGTGTACTTGCAGCTGCGAATCCAATTTTTGGAAGGTATGATGACAAGAAGTCGATATCTGATCAGATAGATTTACAGACTACAATTTTGAGTAGATTTGATTGTATTTTTGTAGTTAGAGATCCAAGAGATTATAATCATGATAAGATGATAGCCCAACATATTCTAGACTTGCATAGTCTATAAAATATCAATTAATCAAATATTCATGACATTGATTTATAATTCTTAAGGAAATACATTCATTATGCAAAAATAAAATGTTCTCCTAGATTGGATTAGGCTGCTTCTTAAGCTTTGTAGAATCTCTATGTAGAAGATAGAAAAAAAGTTAAAGATAATAAAGATAAGAAATAGCATATTCCTATTACTGTTAGGCAGTTGGAAGCTATAATAAGGATCAGTGAGGCTCTTGCCAAAATGAGTCTTAATGATGTTGTTAATATTCATCATGTCACTGAAGCTCATAGACTATTCTAAGTTACATATATATATTTTTATTTATAATTTTACTTATAAATTTATTATTATACATAAATATTCATTATAATTATTCATTAATTATTAAGGTTTCAACCTTGAATGCTATTTCTTTTGGTAAAGAAATGAGATAAGAAGTTAGTGAAGACTTGAAAAAGCTTGTTGATAGAATTGAAGATATTATTAAAAAAAAAGTTGCCATTAATAATAAAATTTAATACAACAAATTATTTGAAGAGTTAAATTAAAGGTTTTCTAATAATAAAGCTGTTGAAATAGCTATATAAAATCTCATATCTGATAAAACCTTTACCGAAGTTGAAAAGGGAAGAGCCTTATTAAGAAAAAGATGATTAAAATAATATTTATTATACATTTTTACATTTTATTAGTAAAAAAAATTATTACAGTATTATCTTATCGATAATTTTATTTAATTTTTACTTTTAATTAGTAAATTACTAATATTATAAATTTTTGATTAAATGTTTTTAGAGTAAATTATTAAAAAATTTTCAAACAATGATTCTATTTATATCAATTAGTAAAATAATTTTAGCTTATAAACATTTTACTAAAATTTATAAGATTTTAAATAATAATATAAAAAGTTAGATTTTTAAAAATAAAATTAACTAATAGAAGAAATAATAATTTAGATTAATTAGTTTTTGATTACTTCTCTGGAAAATTAAAATAAAAAAGAATAAAATTTATACTAATATTTATTATTTTTATATCTTTACAAAAGTATTTTAAAGTTTTTTTATTAATAATTATTAAATGGAGAATCTGAAAATTAAAAAAAAACTATTTAATTAATGCAACAATTTTTCTTATAATTTTTAAGTTTTATAATTGATGATGAAGATAAAATATTAAATGATTAAATCAATTTCAATATTTAATAAGAATTATTTTTTAAATCTAGTGACGAAGAAGAAGAATAATTTGATTTTAAATTTTATTAATAGAAAATTTACTAATTTTAATAATAAATTCTCTGATAGTTTTATAATAAAATATCAAAATATTTTGTTTTTATTCATTTAATTTCTAAATCAGCTGAAAACTAGTATTAAAGGTTAAAAATCTATTTATTTTAACTGAATTAAGAAAAAACATAAAATCTTTTATTTTAAATTCACAATTATTTACTTAAATATTTTTTGATTATAACTAATAATATTGATAATGATATTTAAATATTTTTATATAAAGATTATTTGAATATAAATTAAGATAAATAAGATGTTATGATGACAATTCAATAAGTTTTTTTTTAATTTGCAAACGAAAAATTTATTTTATATTTCAAATAATAAATTTTTTAAATGAGTTTAGAATAATAAATAAAACTTTTTTAATCATTTGGAGACATTCATATTTAAGAAATATTCTTTTTTACTAATTCTCAAAATAAATCAACTAAATTATTTAATGATTTAATATAATATCAATTAGATAATTAATTTTAAATAATTGAACAAATAGTTATATAAAAATTAGAATTATTAAAATAATAAAATATTAGTTTAGAATAAAAACTTAAAATTATAAAACTTTTGAATTTATTTATATTTCAAATAAAATATTAAAATGAAATTTAAGATTATTTCAAATTATAATTCTTTAATTTAAAATAATAAAATGATTTATAAAATAATATTTTGACTATTATTCAATGTAAGAATTTAATAAGTTTAATTGTAATATAATTAAATATATTTTTAGTTAATATCAGATTGATTTTAAAATGAAGAGTTAATTGAAATATTTAAATTACTTTAAAATACAGAAATTGTTGATAATAACTTAACAAAAAATATTCAAATTTACAAAATTGTATGAGTTTTATAATTTATTAATGAAAAAAATAATTTAATTGAGGATTTAAATTAAATAAAATACAAATAATTGCCAATTATATTCTAGTAAATTGATGATAATAGTGTTTTATAAAATTTTATTGGTTATAATTCGTTTGAAATATTTGTAAATAATTATGAAGATGAAATAAATTAATTTTTATTAGATTAAAACACATGATAAAAGTTTATTCAATATTTAGAAAATAATTATTTAGATGAACAGGTGGATGTAAATAAATTATCAAATTTAATAAAATTATTTAATATTTCAACAAATAAATAAGATAAAGTAAATTATTAAAAATAAAATTTTTAATTATTAAATGATATCTAAATTATTTAAGATCTTTAAAAATTAAAATAATTATTAAGATTTAAATATGATAATTAAGAAGATGATTTATTAGTTTAAACAAAAATTTAAGAAATTAATAAAATTATTTTTAATAATAATTGATTAAAACTACATTTTATTAAAAATTTATATTTGAAATTTTAGTATATATTTTTCAAAATATACAATCAATATTTAAAATTAATTATAAAAATTTATAAAAATATTTATGATAATTATTTTTTTTAATTTATTAAATACTATAAGATAATATTTTTTTAAAATGATGAACAATTAAAATAATTAAGACTAATAATAATAATAATAAAATCAATAATAAGAAGAAGAATAATAAGTATAGGAATAATAATAATAATAAGAAGAATAATAGGAATAAAGTAGTGATAGTAGTGATTATGAAGATATAGAAGATAAAGAAGATTAAGAAAGTATTAAAATTATAAATAAAAATAATAAATAATTAAAATAATAAATTAGGTTATTAACTATAAGAGGAGAATATTAATGAAATTGATAATAATAAGAAAGATGGATGTGAACATTATAAAACTAAGTGCAAAATAAGATCTCCTTGTTGTAATAATTGGTATTAATGTCGATTATGTCATGATGAAGACACAAGCAAGAAATGCAAAATAGATAAACTTGATAGATATAATATAAAGGAAATAAAATGTGACTTATGTGATAGTATTCAAGAAACATCACAAATATGTAATAAATGCAATATAAAATTCTGCAATTATTTTTGCTCGATCTGCAACTTATTCACAGATGATAGCATCAAGAAAGTGTATCATTGTGATGACTGTAAAATCTGCAGAATGGGTAACAAAGGAGACTATGTTCATTGCAAAGTCTGCAATGGAGATTTTAGTGCAATGTTTCCTCATAAATGCATTGAAAACAGTTTTAAGTCTAATTGTTTTTTATGTTTGGAAAACATCTTCGATTCTAAAATGAGTGCTTAATAACTCAATAAGTGTGGACACTTTATGCATACTAAGTGTCTTGCATAATATTTGAAAAACGGTTATTAAAACTGTCCAGTATTATCTATTATTTTTAATTATATTTAAAGGTTTGTAATTAGTCCATATAGAAAGAGCCAGAAGAATTTATCAAGTATATTGATGAAATGAATTAAAAATCACAAGATTAAATTCCAGAAGAATTCAAAGACAAGAAGTTGTAAATTTTATGCAATAATTGCAATTAAAAATCATAAAACATTCCATTTAACTTCTATGGATTAAAATGTACTAATTGTGGTTCATATAACACAAAAGAGTATGTCTGAAAAATGATGATTTATATTAAATAAAATAGTTATAATAGTTCTAGAATATAAAAGATATTATTAAAATGCAATAGTAATAATAACAAAAGGCAGTAATAAGAAGATAAGCTCCGAAGTTCACAGCAATGGCTTATTAAAAAGGTTTCAAGAAAATAAGTTTGGATGACTATCATGGGAAATATGTAGTACTGTTTTTCTATCCACTTGACTTTACTTTCGTTTGTCCAACCGAAATAATAAGCTTCAACGATCGAGAAGAAGAATTCTCAAAGCTTAATTGTGTAGTAATAGGTTGTTCTATTGACAGCCATTTTTCACATTTGAACTATTGCTAGATGCCAAGAAACAAAGGAGGATTAGGGAATATGAATATTGCTTTATTATCAGATATAAACAAAAGTATTAGTAGAGATTACGGAGTATTAATTGAAGGTGATAATGACAGCGATGCAGGAGTTTCATTAAGAGGTACTTTTATTATTGATGGTAAGGGAATTCTTAGACATTCCAGTGTTAATGATTTACCAGTAGGAAGAAATGTTGATGAAGTATTGAGGTTAGTCGAAGCATTTTAGTTTACTGATGAGTATGGAGAGGTGTGTCCTATGGGATGGAAGAAGGGAGCATCTACTATGGAGCCTAATCCTAATTCTAAAAAGACTGCTGAGTATTGGGAGAACGTACATGCCAAAAAATGATCATTATTTATCTTTATAAATATCACATTATAACACTTCTTCCTTAAAATATATCCAATATTTATTAGATTTTATCATATATTTAATTAAATTAAACATATAACATATTTTTTACATTATATTATATCATTATCTACATCCACAACCTTTGACTTGCTTGTCAATGTAATTTAATCTATTTTCAGTCCTATATTAGCCTTGTCCCCATTCGTTTACTTTCTTTGGTAAAACACTCATTGTATCATTGAATGTGACTCTTTTACTTACTAGATCTACATTCAATTTGTTTACTCACTTGCTCTTGTCTGAAAACTACTCATGGCTCAAGTGGCTATTTATCAAAGGTTAGTCTATAGCATTCCTATTTTATATTATATTTTTGCAATTATATTTTATATCATATTAATATTACATCTTTTTATTATTATTATTATTATTATTACAATATTTTTATATTATTATTTATAATTTTATTATTACATAGGTACATTGGTGTTTATTATTTTAAACCTTAGATCATCTTTTTTACCCTATTTGAGTCCGAAATCTTTGCTATAACTTGATCTACCGAGAAAAGGAATTTGACTGAAAGTATGCATTTATTTAAACTTAATGTTGACATTTTCGAATAGCTATTTATTACTAAATGATTACTAAGTAATATTTAATAATAGTTACACTATATTGTGAATTATTAATGAGTTGAGGCTCTTTTACTATCAAATTATTTTATTTGACCTTTTTAGCAAAATGATTTCCAGGATTACTAAAATCAATTTGAGATTAACTTTAAAAAGCGAAATTTCTTGAGGAATCTTCTGAATCATATTTTGAACATTTCATTTAGTTAAGAGTTTCTAAATCTCAATTGAACTGTTTCTATTAATATTAATCATTCGTTTTACTATAAAAGTTGACTTGATAGTCTGAAAATATTTTCTATTAAATGCTCGTTTTTATATAATCACATTTGCAATGTCTACATGTACAATAATAACATTTGCAAAGTCCTTTTAATTAAATATAAATATTTACCTGCTATGTGTCTAAAATATAACTCATTATTTGATATGTATTGCTTTAAATACTCATCATTCTTATCCAACTCTTCTGTTAAGTATTCTTATAAACTATTCTATTATATTATTGCTTTATTTTTATTCTTACTTTATTCTTAAAAATGTATTTTAGCAATTCTTCTGAATCTATTACCGCTATTTGACATGATTCTTAATCTATTTAATTTATTTATAAATATTTATATTTTATTTATTTTTTATTTTACCTTTATCTTATTATTTCTCTAATTCATCTTCTATGTCTACCAATTTTAAATTATTATCTTTATTTTCTTATGTACTTTATTATTCTGTAGCTATTTTATTTGTTAATTTATTTTTATTTTTATAAAATGATTATAAAGAATCCATGGCAATTTTTATTTATTAATTTTGCTTTTCTTAATAATCCTATTTTTACTCAAATTCATTTTATTTTTTTTTTAATAAATTATTAATTTTAATATCTTCTGAATTAGAATAGCTTTAAGGTCTTATAATTTTTTTTTTCTACTAACTATCAAGAAAATTAAATTTTTTTAAACTAAACTAATTTTATTAACTTTCTAAATTATTTTAATTATCATTTTATTTTTATTCATTTTATATCAAATGTTATTATTTTTTTATTGCTTTATTTTAAAGTTCTTATTTTTAATCTTTGTATTGTTGATTGTAACTTGTTTTAAAATGATCTTCCTTTGATCCTACAATAAGAGGATTATATATATCTTTTTTTCTTTCTTAGTTTATTAATTTAATTTTATT
>Ga0315908_10002153_pt1 | contig 14545 bp, 11 predicted proteins | sample LakEriMetagenome_12_FD_203520 | JGI IMG/M metagenome (GOLD analysis project Ga0315908, IMG submission 203520) | Freshwater fungal communities from buoy surface, Lake Erie, Ohio, United States - Buoy 4 MA124 | ecosystem: Environmental > Aquatic > Freshwater > Lake > Lake biofilm | place: USA... | reverse complement strand
CTATCTAACTATCAGTCCATCTTGCATCTCAATCGTCCTGTCACTCATCTTCGCAAAGTCGTTGTCGTGGGTGACAGCTATGATGGTTTGGCCTTTGTTGTGGGCCAGGTCTTGGAGAATGTCAAAAACAATTCGTGAGTTCTTAGAATCTAGATTACCTGTTGGTTCATCACCCATGATGATGAGAGGATCGTTGATTAGAGCTCTTGCAATTGCCGCCCGCTGTTGCTGACCTCCTGATAATTTTGAAGAAAGTTTTAGCGCTTGATCTTCCAATCCAAGCATCTTCAACTTTTCCATTGCACGATGCTCTATTTCTTCTCGAGAATATTTACCCAATCGCAATGCCGGAATCATCACGTTTTTCAAACATGTAAATTCCGCAAGTAAATAATGGAATTGAAATACGAAACCGATTTTCTCATTTCGAATCAGGGCTAAACGATCTAAATCATAGCCTGTTACTTTTTCACCATCGATACTCAACTCGCCATCATAGGAAGTATCCATTGTAGAAAGAACGTATAACAAAGTTGATTTACCGCAACCTGATTTACCTACCAATGTAAGAAATTCACCTTTCTCTACACCGAAAGAAATACCCTTCAGTACTTTGAATTCGGTAGGATCATAAAACTTCTTCTCGATATTTTTTACTTCTAGAATCATGTGCTTACTTTCTAAAAATGTCAACAGGATCGACCTTTGCTGCTTTTCGTGCTGGCATGTAGCCCGCCAAAAATGTGATGGTAATTCCTATAACTATTCCCTTCAAAAATTCTTTCGTTTCAAATGCTATAGGGAAATATCCAATATCACCACCGATGTAAACGTGCTGCAAAATGTTCACTAGAATTGTCGCCACTAACACTCCTAGCATTACGCCGACCGTACCTATAGTCAAAGCTTGTGTGACGAAAATTTGAATTACATCTTTTCCTCTAAAACCCATCGCTTTGAGAATAGCGATATCATTGATCTTCTGACTCACGGTCATGTTCAAGATGTTATAAATACCAAAAGCTGCTACGAGCAGAATAGTAAACGAAACGAAAGTGATGACTATCTTTCTGATTCTAGAACCCGCCATAAACGTCTCATTCGCCATCTTCCAATCTTCCACCTTATAACCGGTAAGCATCGAAAATTTCTCCGCATACGCTGCCGCCAATTCAGGATCTGTCACATTCACATTGATATCGGTCACGTATGAATTGCCTTCCATCATTAGTTGCTGCGCGCTCAAAAGATTAATATAGGATTTTGTTTTATCCTCTTTTGAATTCTTCGTTTCAAAAATCCCTACCACATTCATCACTTTGTTCACCCCTCTCGAGCTCGTCAAACTAATATTATCACCAGTATTCAAATTCATCTTCCGAGCGATACCACTTCCGATCACAATTCCATTTTGATTATTGGCCAAATCATCGAAGTTTCCTTGAACCATGAATGATTTAATGTCGAACATTCTATTTCCTTCTGCCGGTAAAAAGCCTATGGAACTACCCGCTACTTGTGACTTTCCATTATTGTAAAAAACATTCGCCACCACTTGAGGAAGGGCCACCACCACTCCTTCTTGCTTGCGCATCAATTCCAAAATTGATTGCGGATCAATAATGGTATTTGTTGAAGGAACAACTTTTGGATTCACAATCAAAGTGGTTGATTCTCCTGATGTAAATAGCGGAGCGCTAATAACGTCATCTTTATAAATTCGAATATGCGGTGTAGATTTGAAAATGGCCGTACTCGACGTTTTATCAAAACCTACTAGCATAGAATTCATAAACATAAAAACAGCCATACCTATCAATACACCAAGCACAGCCACGGTAGTCAATCTCTTACTCGAGGTAGTATAGGTAAAAGCTATTTCTCTATTTATAAAATGCTTCATGGTTATTTTTTAAGTGGTGTCAACACATCCTCAGCCGTAATTCCACTGAGTACTTCAACCCATTCGGTGCTTTTAATTCCAACCTCTATTGCGCGAGCTTCTTCCTCTCCTTTCACTTGCACTGTATTGGTAAAGCTTAGATAAGATCTAGGAATTAGTAACACTCCCTTCTTTTCTCCAATAACAATATTTGCTTCCAACTGAGTTCCGATTATATCAAATTCACTTGGTACAATAAATCTAGCCTCACAAATAAAAGATTGTGATGCCTCATCAAACATTGGATAGATCTCAGTAATAGTCGCATCAGAAACTATATCTTTAGTCACATTCAATCTTATCTTAACGACTTGACCAACCTTCACTTTGCTAATGCTATTTTCATCCACATTCAATCGCGCAATCACTGTTTGCTCATTCGCAATAGTTGCTATCACATCACCTTTCCTCACATAATCGCCACGCTGTTTTACACGCTTCACTACTTTTCCATTGGATAAAGCTTTTAGCTGATTATAACTTGCATTGGTACTATTGATTTCAGACTGCGCCCTTTGTGTGATCTCCGCTTGCTTTGCTTGTTGTTTCAATAAATTCAACTTCTCTTTCAAACTCTTCACATTCGCAGCTGAATTCTGATAAGTCAATTGTGCATTTTCCAAATCCAATGCAGACACACTATTCTGTTTGTACAATTCTTTATAACGGTTCAATTGCTTTTCATCTTGCGCCAATTTCGATTCAGCAAATTCCAAACTCGCGGTTGCATCTTTAATCGCTGGTGCATTCTGAGACAAATTGTATTGAGCAATCTCGAGTTGTGCTCTAGCCGCCACACTGTTGGCGTCATTCGACACGTTGCTTATCACAGCCAACACCTGATTCAATTGAACAGAATCGCCTTCTTCAATATTAATTTCTGAAATGTATCCTTCCGATTGAGCCGTGAGATTATATCTATCCTTTGCGTCCAAACTTCCCGATGCGAAAACAGTTTCTGTAATATCATTCAACACAGGCTTTACATCTGTATGCTTGTTTTTCCCGCATGAAACAGCTACTAATGCGAACATCAGATAAACCGAATATTTTACGATTGATCTCATTTGAATTGATTGTTGATTTGAATTTTTGAACCAGTGTAAGAAAGCGTTGCCAACGCAGAAGCCACATTCAGCCTGCTCGACAGCAATTTTATTTGTGCCGTTAGCAATCGATCAAGTGGAATAATATCATTCACATATTGATTCATCACATGATTGTATGAAACACTTTCTAATGAATAGACAGCAAGCGCGCTTTGATAATCAGCTTGTGCTTTTGTAAAATCATTTTCCAACTGTCGGTCTTGCATGTCGCTCTGCAGAGTAGCATGTTCGACACTCATTTCAGACAATTGCATATTAATCTTCGCTGAACGCATAGCAGTAAGTTTCGAAACATTCGTTGGAAAATCCCAAGACAAACGAAGTCCTACATAACCGCTATTAATCCAACGTTGAGAATTATCGAAGTACTTCTCGTTACTATTGTTCTGACGATTGAAAGAACTCACAAAAGAAAGAGTAGGCAAATTCTGCAACTTGGCCACTTTATACTGTTGCTCCGCCGCAGCGCGTTGGAGCATGTAACTTTTCAATGAAATATTTCCAGTTACTGCAAGTGTCTCATTACTTGGTTTAACATCCCAAAGATTTTCACTCAATTGAATTGCATCTTTTGTATCACAAAGAATAGCAAGAGAAAGATATTGTTGTTCGAGACTTAGCTTCGCTTGATTCAATTTATTTTTATGTTGAATAAGATTCACTTCAGCGTCGTTCAAATCTTGAACACGCACAATGCCTTGATCGTATTTATTTTTTACTATTGTAAAAATAGAATCAGCCTTGAGTGTATTTTCTTCCAGAACCTCTATCTGCGCTTCAAACGACAAGATGTTGTTGTACACCGCATTCAATTGATCAAACAAATTTTTCTTCGAAATTTTGTTTTGTGTTTCCACCAACTCTTCATTGATTTTCGCACTCTTGATTTCTGCAATATGAGCCACATTGATGATATCAAATTGAGGCGCTATATTCAGACTTGTGATGTATTGTTGTCCGAAAGTCACCTCACGAAATGTACCAGCAGGTCCACCGAAAATCTCTGCAGGAATAAAATTGACCGCTAGGTTCGTATTGTTTGTCATGGCTCCAGATATAGGAATACGCGGATTGAGCACATTTCCATAAGATGCCTTGGTGGTGAGTTCCGCCAAATTCTTTTGCAGTTTGGTTTGGTCATTCACGTAACTCGCAGTATCCGCATATCTGAGCAAAGCATCCAACGACCCAAAAGTCAGCGACTGTGCTTTAAGCAGCGAAGTCGCCAATAGAAAAAAGAATATTACACCGATTCGAAACATACCTTTCTAGGATTTAGAGCAAAGCTAATCTTTTATAAAGGCTTTCTGTGCGGCTAAAAGGCTGAACTGCTCAAAGTCATAATTTGTAGAGCCCTTCGACTCTGGTCGCTGCGCTCCCGACCGTGGCCCGCCCCCCAAGAATGAGAAACAGAATGAAAATGAGAATGAATAAAAAAATTCCTTCAAACCTCAATCTTCAAACTTGCGCGGAGCGCCGCGTAACGCACCACACTCGCCTCCCCATCATGATAAACTCCCTCCTTCAAAATAATCACCTCCTGCTTAGCATAAGAACTTTCAAATCCGGCGAATAATTCTTCTACTTCTTGTAAAGAATATAATAAGCTCTCCTCTCTCGGACCGCCGGAATTATTGTTCTCATTGTATTGCAAATGATCTTTTGAAAAACATTCAAAAATCACTTTGCCATTTGGCTTCAAAAGAGAAATTACATTCTCAAAAATTTTCTTCTTTATACCTTCTGGAAAATGAGTGTAGACAAAAACTATCAAATCAAAACTCCTTTCCTCATAAGGCAAATCCAATGCATTCGCAACATCATATTGAACGCTCACCCCTTTCGATTCCGCGAGTTTCATGGCCTTTGCTAATCCATGTTCACTGATATCAAAAGCGGTCACATCCCAACCCAAAGTTGCGGCATACACAGCATTCCTCCCCTCTCCTTCCGCCACAAACAAAGCCTTCCCAGGTGTCAACAAATCAATCTGACTTTTGTAAAATACATTAGGCTCACTACCATAAGCAAACCCTTCTTCCGCATAGCGGCTATTCCAAAATTCTTTCATAAAAACAAAGGTAGTGACCAACGACTAGTGACTGATTACTGGTTACTCTATTCATTCTGATTCTGTTTCTCATTCTCATTCTGTTTCTCATTCTCATTCTGAATTACCCCCCCCCATGAAAACACGCAAGGGTCCCTGAGCGTATGGAACGAAGTGACTGTAGTCGAAGCGCCGCCCTGAGCCTGTCGAATGGGGGTGGTGAGGTCCGTGACCCGCCCCCCCAAGAATGAGAATCAGAAACAGAATGAAAATGAATAGAGTCACTAGTCGTCAGTCGTTTGTCACTATCTTCGCTCCGTTTTCTCACAGGGGTGTCACGAAAAGCGTGACTGAGATTATACCCTTTCTTCGTTCAATCGAGGAGGAACCTGGGCTGGTAATGCTGCCAAGGGAAATTAGTTAGTTAAGCCTTACGCTTGCCCTTGGGTAAGGAATTGATTAACACTTAGTATAATTTAATAATGTTAAAAAGAACTGCCATCTCGGCAATCGCTGTCTGTGCTGCGCTCAGCTCATCAGCCCAATCGGATTCTATCTACACGAAGGATCTAAAGAAACCAGTGTCTATCACCTACATCGTACGCGCGATCGACACCACTCCAATGACATTCTCCAACATCACGGCGGAGGATATCAAAAAAATCAACTACGGTCAAGATGTACCGTTCCTCCTGCGCGACGTGCCATCGCTGGTGTCCACCTCAGATGCGGGAACTGGTATAGGCTACACCGGACTCTGGATTCGAGGAAGCGATCCTTCGCGAATCAATGTCACCATCAACGACATTCCTCTAAATGACCCAGAAAGTCAACAAGTATTCTGGGTCAACCTGCCAGACTTTGCCACCAGCACTAGCAATATTCAAGTGCAAAGAGGAATCGGTTCTAGTACCAATGGCGTTGCCTCTTTTGGAGGTTCCATTCGCATGGAAACCAAAACATCCAAATACACACCATACGCCAACCTCTACAATGGCGCTGGCAGCTTCAATACACTTCGCAATTCTGTTTCTTTTGGAACAGGAGTGCTCAACGAAAAATTCATGCTCGAAGGTCGACTTTCGCGCATTGCTTCCGATGGTTACATCGACCGAGCAAACGCTCGGTTACAATCCTTCTATTTAGCGTCCTCTTTTTTCACCAAAAAAGCCATAATAAAAGCAACAGTTTTTGGTGGAAATGAAAAAACTTATCAATCTTGGTATGGCACTCCTGTATCGCGACTCATCAACAACACAGATTCGATGATGACCTTCGCAGCGAACAATGGATTGAATGAAGAACAAACAAATAACCTCTTGACTTCTGGTAGAACATACAATTACTACACCTACCGCAATCAAGTGGATGACTACTCGCAAACCCACGCCCAGCTGCACATTCAGGGACCATTTATTCCACGAGTAAATTTCACTGGAGCGTTGCACTACACCAAAGGCCGTGGTTATTTCGAAGAATTCAAATACGATCAAGACTACGAAAGCTACAACCTTCAAGCACCCAATGAAAACACTCCAAAAACGGATTTGGTAAGAAGACGCTGGCTCGACAATCACTTCTTCGGTGGACTTTTTAATTTTAAATATGTAAAAAGCAAATTAGTTCTAGACTGGGGTGGCGCGGCGAATCAATACATCGGCGATCATTTTGGTGAAATAATCTGGTTGCAAAACGGTGGCTTCATCGACCTCGGCGACAAATACTACAAAGGCGAAAGTCTGAAAACAGACATGAATACGTTTGTAAAAGGCACATACACCAATAAAAAAATGACCTTCTACGGAGACCTTCAAGTTCGCTATGTCGACTATTCTACAAGCGGAAATGACAATGATTTGCGCGCTTACAAAGTCGATACAGTGATGACATTCTTCAACCCGAAAGTAGGAATGCTTTATATGATAAATGATCAAAAAAGATTCTACGCTTCTGTGGCTGTCGGTAATAAAGAACCAAATCGAAATGACTTTGTAGATGCAGCAGAAGGCAAAACACCGAAAGCAGAATCAATGACAGATGTAGAATTTGGATACATCTATCAAACTCCAAAATTGCGCATCAACGCCAATGGATATTATATGAATTATAAAAATCAATTGGTACTAACAGGAGAACTCAATGATGTGGGAGCACCACTGAGAACCAATGTAGACAAGAGTTTCAGAAGAGGTGTTGAATTCGATATCGCACATCAAATTTTCAAAAAAATAAGTTATGGTGCGAATCTTTCATTGAGTCAAAATAAAATTTCCTCGTTCAATGAAGTACTTTACGACTACACCGTAGACTTTGATGTTCTCAATATCGAACACAAAAACACCACCATTGCATTCTCTCCTTCAATCATTACTGGAGCTCGTGTAGAGTGGAATTGTGTGAAGAATCTTTTTGTCACATTATACGGCAGACATGTAGGCAAACAATATCTCGACAATACAGAAAGCGAATACTTGACCATCGATCCTTACACCTTGTTTGATGCTGGAATTCGTTACGAGGTTCCGCTTAAAAACAGTAAGAAGATTAGTGTGAATGGAATGCTCAACAATGCATTGAACAAGCAATATTCTTCAAACGGATACACCTATAGTTACATCTATGGTTCGCGTGTAACAGAGAAATTCTATTACCCACAAGCGGGAAGATTCTTTTTAGTTTCTCTCAGCTTGGAGTTGTGATGTATCACTTTTACTGACAAGGTAAACACCGGCGAATATTAGAGCGGTACAACCAGCTTTGGCCCAAGTAATATCGCCGGTGTAATCTTTGTCTAGCCATATTGAAAATAGAAAAGAGAACACTCCAGCGAGTAGAGGTTGGAAATAAATATATGCACTTGCAATCGCAGGAGTGAGTTTGCTAAGAGCCAAAATATTGAATAGATAAGTGAGAAACGTGGTGAATACGATGACGTAGAAAACGCTAAACCATTGCCACGTATTTAGATTTTCCCAAGCCACAGTTCCGAGCGAATTAAACCCGAAGGGCAGCACCACCAATAATCCTAAAGTAAATACCCAAGCAATAACCAAAAGCGGATGATACTTCGTCATGAGGGGTTTGACGAGGCTCAGATAGAAGGCGTATGAAATGGAATTAATTAGGATGTATAAATCGCCTTGAACATTGACACCTGGTTGCTTGGTCATATTGCTTAACAACAAAAGCGTTATCGCGCCGATGGCGCCTACGACAACACCTGTAATTTTCAGTGCAGTAATTTTCGATTTGAGAAGAACAGCCGAAATGATCATCACAAGAATGGGATTACTTGTCATGATTATCGCGCTATTAATCGGCGAGGTAAGCGAGAGTCCGTTGAAGAAGAACAACTGATTTATCGCAACTCCAGTGAGTCCGCAGGCTATGAAACGAGGCCAATCTTGTTTGTCTGGAAATTGAAAATGGCGAAACGCTATCATCCAAAAAATCGCCATAGCCCCCAAAACACGAAGGACTATAAAACTATTCGGCCCAATGGGGTCGGGCATTACAGTTTTAGCAATAATGTAGTTGGCTCCATAGATGAGTGCAACTGCACTAAGTGCAAAGTGGGCCTTAAGATTTGAATTCATTGACCAGATTTGGGAAGGCCAATGTACATTTCAGATTACATTGAAGATTTGGCAGCGGCAACAATTTTAGGGGCGTTACCAACAAAGATTTTACCATCATTGATAACAACGGGACGCTTCAAGAAAGTGTACTCATCAAGGATAAACTTCTTGTATTCAGCTTCTGAAAGAGACTTATTGTTCAATCCAAGTTCCCTGTATTTCAGAGCACGGCGGCTAAAAAGTGCCTCATAGCTGCCCGCAAGAGTTTTCATTTCTTCCAATTGGACAGGAGAAATCTTTTGCGTTTTGATGTCCTGTTTTTCAAAACCCTTGGCCTTAGCGCCAAATTCATCAATAATTTGCTGGCACGTGCCACAATTAGCGAGATGATAGATTTTCTTCATGGAGATAGAGTATTTCACTTAGAAACACGCTAACAATCAATTTGTTCAACCTTATTGTGAAAAAACCACGAAGTACGAGTATACCTCAGAAATCCGGAATCCGGAATCCGAAATCAGGAATCTCACCCCTCCCCAAGGAAGGCCCTTATCTTCTCGCACACCGCATTTAGCCCATCCTCAAAACTGTGGTTATTATCTACCACCAATTGACAAGATGATTTATACGGTTCCAAATATTGCTCCTCAGATGGGCGAACGTGATTGTGCCATTGATAACGCACCTGATGTTCAGGATAACCTCTTTCTTCAGCATCTCGCCTAATACGACGCTCCAATCTACTCTCATGATGGGCATCCAAATAGATCATGTAATCCAAGTTATTTCTGATTTCATCATAATGAAAAACAAATAGCCCTTCCATGATAATTACGGGAGCAGTGTGAACGAATACCGGTTTCGGAACCCATGCAGGATTATTGAAATTATATTCCAAAATCTCTATGCTCTTCCCTTCCGACAAATCAACCATGTCTCGATAAAAATGCACACGATCTATACTCGTCGGCATATCAAAATTGGTCACTCCATTATCATCCACGAGCTGCGCACTCTTAGGCAAATAATAATTATCCTGAGAAACCAATGCGATTTCTTTTGAATCAAACCTCTCGAGAATTGCTCTCAAAAAAGTAGTCTTTCCAGAGCCAGAACCCCCGGCAATACCTATAAGTAATTGATTAGCTTTCTTCACTTAGCAGATTGTTTCTTTATTTCTTCTATCAAAATCCGATCGGCACTTTGCTCGTCTTCAATCAGCAAAAGCGACCCATTTCCAGCTTGCGAAACTAAAAGTAATTTCTCTTTGGCAAAAGAATTTGATTCTATTGCGACAACAGTGGTCACAATTCCCTTCTTCGCAGCCTTGGCCACCAGCTTCTCTATCACCTTCTGATCATCAATAGCAAAGGCACCATCGGTGATTACGATCAACTGATTGTTGCCACCCTCGATGTAATTTTTCTTTATTAATTGAAAAGCTTTTTTAAATCCCTTTCCTCCAGAAGTCTTTCCTCCCGTCACAATGCCATCCACCAATTCAATCATCTCTGACTTGTGATCACCGCTAGTGGTGGGCAAAAGTACCTTTGCTTCGTTGGCGTAACTAATCATCGCTACCTCATCCACTGGTCGCAATATTTCGACCAACGATTTCAAAGAATATTTCATCAACGATAATTTATCGCCGACGCCCATACTTCCAGAAATATCGAGAAGAAATACAATATTATTCGCAGAAAACTGATCGACAGAAAACGCCGAAGTATCCTTTTCAATGGGCTGTTCCAAAATCTCAATCACCTCTTCGGGCACAATGATATTCGGCTTGTAATTCGGATCTTTTTCGAGATAAAAAATAAACTTCGAATTGGCATTATTGACATAACTCGTTTTTACCTGACTGATATAACCAGGTTTCTCCGCAATAAGATTATAGAAACCAATTTGAGCAGTGCGCGAAACCTTGCCTTCATTATTTGTTTTCACCTTCAAATGAAGATATCCATCTTCCTCGAGTTTAACGAACGCCTCTTCAATCGGCTTCTTCGTTTCCGCGTCATACACTTCTACGATAAAGAAATTCTGAGCGCAACAGTCAGCGACTTTGGTATTAAAATCAGGACACGGAGTACTTCCATTTACATTGACATATTTCACATCCGCCTCGATAGGAAGTATAATGGGCTTGTCCATAGAAGCAAAATACAATTCGGCAACTTCCTTAAAATTTTCCTTTGCTCTTGGATTAAATTTAATTCGAATTACTATTTGCTGTCCCGGCTCAATCTTCTTATCCGTCCACCTCACTTCGAATGAAGTACTAAAAGTAGAACGCAGTAAATAGTCGGTCTTGCTCCCCACATTCTCCACAATAATATCCACCACCGCTTCTGAATCGCGCGTGAATTCACCGAAGTTTATCTTCTCCGGACTAATCCGAATTTGAGCCGTAAAATCAGAAGAGCAAAGCAGGATAAAAAAAACAATCCCAATCAACCTAACCATACCGCAATGTTTCTGCTAATATACAAGCCGTAGGCTATAAGCCGTAAGCTCTAGGCTATTTAGTACGAAGAAAAGAGTACGAAGTACGAAAAGCACTACCAAACACTTCCATCATCCATCATCCATGCACAAAGTGCTCCGCACACTTGCGATCATTCGCCAGCCTCGGAATCTTATTCTGCCCTCCTAGCTTTCCTTGCGAACGCATATAGTTGGCGAAGCCGCCTTTGCTGACGTTGGTAATGACTAAGGTGCGGAGTACGCTGCCTGTTATCAGATCTTTATAATATACATTCAACTCTGTCATGCGCTGGTCGAGGAATAATTCTATTTCTGACATATTACTCGGCACTTCATCCCACTCCACAAACCACTCGTGATACGGAAGTCCCGACGCGGGAGAAACCTGCGGCGCGACGTGAAATTCATTTACTTTTAAATTAAATCTCTTCACGGCATCGGACATCGCTCTCTCTACTTCCTCCGCAATAACATGCTCACCAAACGCAGATGTGAAATGTTTGATGCGACCAGTAACACGAATCTTCGGTGGATCCAATGAGGTGAACTTTACTGTATCTCCAATGCTATAGCCCCAAAGGCCCGCATTATTACTTAATATCAAAGCATAATTCACACCGATATCGACATTCTCTATGGTATAGCGGCGCGGATTTTCATTGAAATATTCATCGGCTTTTATAAACTCAAAGAATATCCCCGAATCTACATTCAGCAACAATCCATCATCCTGCTGCGAATTCTTAAAGGCAATAAAGCCCTCACTTGCAGGGTACAGTTCTATCACATCTATGCTGCCGCCAATCAATTCTTCAAAGCGCGCACGATAGGGTTCGAAATTAACTCCGCCGTAAACGAATAAATCAAAGTTGGGAAATATCTCCCGAACGTTTGTTCGGTTTGCTTTATTTAAAAGCATTTCAAAATACATCTGAACCCAACTCGGAATGCCACTAATCAGTCGCATATCTTCCTTCATCGTCTCATCCACAATCGCATTCACCTTGGTCTCCCAATCTTCAATACAATTGGTGGCGAAACTGGGCATTCTATTTTTTTGCAAATAAGCAGGAACGTGATTGGCTACAATACCGCTCAAACGCCCGAAGGGTATGCCACTAGGCAATTTCTCCATGATAGGAGAACCCTGAAGAAATATCATTTTACCATCCACAAAAGCCGACTTCCCCGTTTCTGCTATGTAAGAAAACAAAGCGGTTCGTGCACTGCCAATGTGATTAGGTAAACTTTCTTTTGTCAATGGAATATACTTAGTCCCCGCAGTGGTACCACTTGTCTTGCAGAAATAAAGAGGAAGTCCTTTCCACAAAACATCCTTTTCTCCTTTCTTGATTCGATCTATGTAAGGAATAAATTGCTCGTAATCTCTCACGGGAACGGCAGCACTAAAATCAGCGTAGGTCTTTACATCATGCAAATGATGATCCTTATGAAATGCAGTAACTGAGGATTGATCTAGCAGTTGCTGCATCACGGCCAATTGCGAAACAACCGGATTTTGATACGCTCGATAAAATTTCTTCATCGCCAAACCCGCTACAGGTCGGCTTATCACTGCCTTGATTCCCATTCTAATCCTTCACAAACGTTTCTGTAACGATATCCTTCCCATCTCTCATTTGAATAGAATAAACCCCAGCACTCAATGAAGATAATTCCACACGCTGCTGTTTCATATCGCCATTATTAATTCTACCATTCATGATCATTTGTCCAGAAGAAGAATAAATAGACCAAGTCAAATCATTTGCACTTTGCGAAGCTGCAGAAATTGTAATGAAGTCATGCACAGGATTTGGATAAACAGACAATCCTATCAATTCACCTGCTTCTTCAACACCAACCCATAGTCCGAAATTCAAACGAACAATTGGATAGCGCGTCAAATTATAATACTCCTCTGCTTGTGGGCCAACCTCTGGGAAACGAACAAATGATGTAAATTCATCTGCAAATCCATTCATCCCCACCACAAATTCATCTCCGCCATTATCAGAAACAACACAAACAAAATATGCCTTGTTAATCGACAATTGATAAGGAGTATTAAGCACAAAAGTTTTTAGCACCTCACCACCAAATTCGTTTATGTCGGAAGACTGCACATCAAGCACATCTGAAACTGCAACAGGAGTAAAAGTCAATCCCCCATCAAACAAAACTTCGTAAATTTTTGCATAAGCTGTGCTTGGAGTAGATGTGCCCAGTCCCACAGCAACAGATACAGAGACCACTTCCATGCCTGTAGTAGTCACCTTTACCACATTACCCATTTCATAAGGGCGATCGTAGTAATTTGGATTGGTCAGATATACAGCATTTACTGCGCCTTTATCACGCGCCAAAACGACATCGGTGATTCTAAAATATAAAGTATCAATAGAGTTGTTAAATGAGGCGTCTGTTTCAGCTTGTGTGACTTCAAAGACCACACGATATTTCCCAATATCTCCGGGCATTTGAAATGAGCCCGAACGAAGTTCTTGCTCTGTCGCAGGATACACGACAAATCCTTCACTACTAGTTCCATCATAAAGTACAGCATTCGTTTCATCATTCTCTACCTTAATATGCAGGCGAACATCCGTTTGCGCAATCGCTCCATTGTTAAAAGTAGATCCACTGAATTTCAAAAGTGGTGGCATCTCATTTGGATATTGTCCGTATTCCAACTCTTCATATCCTGTTGGATGTTCTTCAGCAAACAAATCATAATTACCATAGGTCATTGTTTTCAAAACCATATCATTTGCATCCAATTGCAACACCTCTACATCATCAATCATCCAGAAATAATAACGGCCTTCAAAAACAAATCGCAATCTCACATTGGATTGTCCTGCAGCACCATTTCCCAATGGGACACGTGTGTTTTCATCTAAAGAAGTTTCGCCACCTGATACCAAATTTGTTTCGTACATGATAGTCCACGGCCCATTATTCACGCTCATTTCAACACGAGTAGTTCCTTCAAACTTTTTATAGTATTGATGAAAATTCAATCCAACATACGCATATGCACTCAGATCAAAAGTGGGCGTAGTAAGCGTTGCATAGTGAGGGCCAGGCGCTATTCCTGTCCCGAAATATTCCGGTGCACATGGGTTCGCGTCATTGTCCCAATAATTACTATCGAAGATCATAAAACCATTTGTCCAAGTTGGTGATTGAATAGGCGCGCCTGCCCCATTCGAAGAACAAGAACCTCTTGATCCAATCTCATTATTCGGTGTTGTATTGTCACCACGATATTCCCAATTGGCAATACCTCCATCTTCGGTTGCTATCCATGACCCAGGCAATCCATCAGAGAAGTCTTCACCCCAAATTAAGGTTTCGCGATCTCCTGACGTGG
>Ga0315908_10002150_pt1 | contig 14551 bp, 11 predicted proteins | sample LakEriMetagenome_12_FD_203520 | JGI IMG/M metagenome (GOLD analysis project Ga0315908, IMG submission 203520) | Freshwater fungal communities from buoy surface, Lake Erie, Ohio, United States - Buoy 4 MA124 | ecosystem: Environmental > Aquatic > Freshwater > Lake > Lake biofilm | place: USA... | reverse complement strand
CCCAGATCCAATTTTTGGTTGGGGTTTGTTAAATGCAAAAAAAGCGGCCGAAACCATTACTGGAAACGGATTAAACTCATGGGTTTCAGAAGAGAATTTAAATCAAGAGCAGTCTACCACATTTGTTGTTAAAGCAAGCGGAACAGAACCTTTAATTGCTTCAATAACTTGGACAGATTTGCCTGGAGCAGCTAATAATGGAAACCTTGCTGCCAATGACCCTACCAAAGCTTTAGTAAATGATTTAGATATTAGAATTAGAAAAAATGCAGTTACCTATTTTCCATGGAAACTCAATTCAAATGCATCAGCTGAAGCAATACAAACGGAAGACAATGCAGTTGATAATGTAGAACAAGTCTATATTGAAAGCCCAACTAATAGTGAATATACCATAACTGTATCGCATAAAGGACTGTTACAAACCGGTAAACAAAACTACACATTAGTTGTAACGGGATTAACTTCCTCTTTTTCAATTGTTCCTACATCATCTGATTTAACGGTTTGTTCTAATCAAAATGCAGTTTTTACTTATAATTATAAACAAACTGGGACTGGAACGACTACTTTTTCTCCTGTTGGTTTACCTGTAGGAGCATTAGCTAGTTTTAATACTACTTCTTTGAGTGCTAATGGTACCATTACAATGACAATCTCTGGACTTTCAAATGTGCTGCCAGGAGAATACAATATCGGTATTATTGGAAATAATGGAACTGAGACAGAAACCAGATTTAAAAATTTAAAAATTTACAATTCCACTTTTGTCCCAGTAAATTTAAGTACTCCTACTAATTCACAAACAGGTCTATCCACCTCTGTTAATTTAACTTGGAATAGCCAATTTAATGCTGAATCTTACAATGTTCAAGTGTCAACTGTTTCAAATTTTAGCACTACAGTTTATAACGCTACAGTAACAACGAATAGATATATAGCAAGAAGTTTAATGCAAGATACTGTTTACTATTGGAGAGTAACTCCAGTAAATCAATGCGGATCTGGAGTATCAAGCAATGCAACTGTATATAATTTTAAAACCGGAGTTCTTGTTTGTGGAGCTGCTGTTTTTAACGCAACTAATTTTACAAATGCTACTATTGCCTCAGTAGCAAATTCAAGTGCAAGTGTTCCGGTTACTGTTACTGGCGGACACACAATTGGCAGTATGAAAGTAAGACTTAATTTAACTCATACTTACATTCAAGACATGACTATTTCTCTTGTTGGACCAGCAAGTATTGGAAGTCCTGAAGTAATCTTATTCAAAGAAGCTTGTGGAGATCATGACAATATTAATTGTACGCTTGATGACAATGGTGAAGCGCCTCAATGCTCAGGAATACCTTCTGTTTCTGGACTAATTGCTCCATATGAAGCATTAAGCGCTTTCAATAATTTGCCTGCAAATGGAGAATGGATTCTTAAAATTAAAGACCCATATAATGGGGATGGTGGAACAGTTAATTCATTTAGTATCGATATTTGCTACATTACAAATTCATTAGGTTTGGAATCGAATAGTTTAACAAATACTTCCGTATATCCTAACCCAACTAATGACATTTTAAATATAGATATTCCAAACGCGATTGGAACTTCAAAATTAAAACTTTATGATGTTCAAGGAAGATTTGTAATGGAAACAGTAACAAATACTACTCAAGAGGTTATGAATATTGGAAATTTACAAAGTGGAGTATACCTGCTATCCATTGAAAACGAAAATAATAAAACCGTAAAGAAAGTTATTTTAAATAAATAATTTAAAAGCGAAATAAGTACAAAAAATTAAAGATAAATATTTATTTATTTTTTTGTTCAAGAAAAATAATATAGATTTGAACTAAATTTAAATTAATTCTCATGAAAAAAATAATAATCGCATGTTTTTTAATGCTGGCTGTTAGCGTAACTACCAATGCTCAAAACAAGAAAAAAACTACTACTCCTGTTACTAAAGAAGTAGTAAAACTTACTCCTGCAGAAGCTGGTGAAAAAGATGGAGTGGCCATTTCTAAGTTTTTAGGACTTGACGAAAATTTAACTATTGCATTCAGTAATTTATTTGAAATGAAACACCAAGTAATGCAAAGTGCTACTGAAACAAATGAAAGCAAAAAAGAAATGTCAAGAATCGTAGGTTTGAAAATCGAAGCTTCAATCGACTCTGAAAGACTTGAAAAATTAAAAGCAAATACTGCTCTTTACAATCAGCTATTAAGCACTGACGCTTTTGAAAAATAAAATTTCAATTTATTGAATAAAAAAAGGGCTTTCATTTGAAAGCCCTTTTTTTATTATAATGTTTGTGCAACTTTTTCAATTGCGTTAATTGTATAGTCTAAATCTTCATAGGTTAAAGCATCGGAAATAAACCAAGTTTCATAGGCAGAAGGCGCAATATAAACTCCCTGATCCAATAAGCCGTGAAAGAATTTCTTAAACGTTTCGTTATCTCCTTTTGAAGCAGTTTGAAAATCGACAACTGGATTCGCATCAAAATGAACTGAAATCATAGAACCTAATCGGTTGATAGTAAATGAAACTCTATTATCAGTGAGTACTTTTTGAATTCCCTTCTCTAAATAAATTGTCTTTTCTGAAAGTCTTTGAAAAACAGAAGGGTCATTTTCTAAAGCATTTAACATCGCTAATCCTGCCGCCATGGCTAAAGGATTGCCTGATAAAGTTCCCGCTTGATAAACTGGTCCTAAAGGCGCTAAATAATCCATTATTTCGGCTCTTGCCGCAAATGCCCCAACAGGCAAGCCTCCTCCAATTACCTTTCCAAAGGTCACAATATCTGATTTTACATTTAGTAATTCCTGAACTCCACCTCTAGCCATTCTGAAACCAGTCATCACTTCGTCAAAAATTAATAAGATATTGTTCTCATCACAAATTTGTCGTAACGCTTCTAAAAAACCCTTTTTTGGAGGAATACAACCCATGTTACCTGCAACTGGTTCGATAATTATAGCTGCAATTTCACCCATATTAGCATTCACAAGCGCATTCACACTTTCTATGTCATTGTATTTAGCTAACAAAGTATCTTTTGCAGTTCCTTGAGTAACTCCTGGACTATTTGGCGAACCAAAAGTAACTGCACCACTACCCGCTTGAATCAAAAACGAATCGGAATGGCCATGATAACAACCAGCAAATTTTATTATTTTATCTTTTTTAGTAAAACCACGAGCCAATCGAATAGCGCTCATACAAGCTTCTGTACCTGAATTAACAAAACGAATTTTATCGATTCCAGGTACCATTTTAATTGCTAAAGCTGCAATTTGAGTCTCCATTTCAGTTGGCATACCAAATGAAGTTCCCAGTTTGGCTTTTTCAATTACCGCATCAACAACGGGTGGATAGGCATGCCCTAAAACCATGGGGCCCCAAGAATTAATGTAATCAATGTATCGATTTCCATCTTCATCAAAAACATAAGCTCCTTTTGCGCTTTTCGCAAATATTGGTGTTCCTCCAACAGCTTTAAATGCTCTAACAGGTGAATTTACTCCTCCTGGAATTACTTTTTCTGCTTCCGCAAATAGTGCGCTGCTTCTTTTATATAACATTTTATAATCTTGAATTTATTCTATAATTAATAACTGCCCAACAGAAATTGTATTGTCGGAAATATTATTTTTTGCCTTTAAATCATCAATAGAAATATTGAATTTCTTAGAAATAGAATACATCGTATCTCCTTTAATAACTACATATTCCTTTTTCATTACTGCCGATTGAGCCGCAGTTGAAACATATTCTTTACCTAAAACTTCAGCATCGTATTGATCCAAATGATACCTTTCGATTATGGCGATCAATTTTTCTGGATATTTTGGGTCAGTAGCATAACCAGCTGCTTTTAAACCCTTTGCCCATCCTTTATAATCGTCTTTTTCTAATTTGAAAAGTGGCTCGTACCATCTTCTACTCTTTAAAAATAGCGCATGATCATTATACGATTCACTCGCTTGATTGTATTTTCTAAAACATTCTTGCGCGGCATCGTCGTCATATTTTACTGAGGGTCCTTTCCAATCTTGATGGCATTTAATTCCAAAATGATTATTTGCAATAGCGCTTAAAGGTCCCGTCCCAGCTCCTGATTCTAAAATTCCTTGCCCAAGGCAAATACTTGCAGGAATTCCGAATTGAGCCATATTACTTTTTGCTATTGGTTGGTACGAATTGATATAGGCTAAAACTATTTCTGGGGTAACTTTAACTCTGGTAGTCGCTTCTAATATTTCAGTTTTAGGCTCTATTGTTTTAATAGAATCTGTTGAATTCGCGACAGGATTCGTGATTTCAATTGATTTAATAACTTCCACTTTTGTTGGTGGTTTGTAATTTTTAGGTCGAGTAGTTTGAATTACAACTTTTTTTGAAGTACAGCTTGCCGCAAATAAAACGATAAATAGTAAGGATATTTTTCTAATCATTGTGTTATAATTTGTTGTAAATTTTTATTTTTTAAATAGATATTCATTCCCTTTATTCCCTGAAGCCCGCCGGTGTGAATCGCAAGTATTTTAGCGCCCTTCGGGAAAAAACCATTTTCGATTAATTCAATTATTCCAAACATCATTTTTCCAGTATATACAGGATCTAGAGGGATTTTGGTTTGTTGATAAAAATCATTGATGAAACCAACTAATTCTTCATTTACTTTTCCATAACCCCCAAAATGATAATCGGTAACTAACTCCCAATTGGACTTCACGGCAAATTTACGAATATCCTCCGACAAAAAATCACCTTTTAGAGAGGGAAATCCAATTATTTTTTGATCTAAATGAGAAGCATTTATCAACCCCGAAATGGTGCCACCAGTTCCAATGGAACAACAAATATGTGAAAATTGCAAATCTTCCTCTGTTACTATTTCTTCACAACCTTTAACCGCTAATGAATTAGCACCTCCCTCCGGAATTAAATAAAAGTCGCCATATTTTTTTTGTAATTTTTCAAGAAATAGATCCGTGGTTTTATTCTTATATTCTTCACGAGATACAAATAGTAATTTCATACCGCATTCGTAGGCAAATTGCAAGGTTGGGTTTTCGGAAATTTGAGATTCCAATTCCTCGCCCCGAATAATTCCTATAGTTTCAAAGTTATTTTCCATACCAGCACAGGCCACAGCAGCAATATGATTTGAAAACGCTCCACCAAAAGTGAGTAAGATGTTCTTCTTCTCCTCATTTGCTTTAAGCAAATTATATTTTAATTTTCGAAATTTATTTCCAGAAATAAAGGGATGTATCAAATCTTCACGTTTAACATGTAAAGTGATTTCGTTTGGAAACTGAAACGCTATTTGCTGGTTTACAACCAAAGAGTTGGTAAATTAATAGTTAGATTTTGCAAAGATAAGGCTTATAATAAAATTAATTTCTAATAATATCTTAACAAAAGAAAACATTCATCATAAAGTTTATAAATTTGTAAAATGAAGGAAAAGGATAATGAAAATAAATTAATTGAAGGGGTAGATTATTATATCACTCCGGAAGGTTATAAATGTTTTACAGAAAAGCACCACTTAAATCGGGGCTATTGCTGCAAAAGTGGCTGCAAACATTGTCCCTATGGATTTGATAAAAAAACAAACGAAATCAGAAAATAAATTCGAAAAATGACTTTTCAAGATCAAATTAAAGAAGGAATACCATCTGTTTTACCTCAACCAAAAGCGTTTGAAACAGACATAAATCACGCTCCCAAAAGAAAAGATATATTATCTGATGATGAAAAAAAATTAGCCCTTAGAAATGCTTTGCGTTATTTTGAGCCAAAAGACCATGCCGTTTTAGTTAAAGAATTTTCTGATGAATTAGAACAATACGGCAGGATTTACATGTATCGTTTGCGTCCAGATTACAAAATGTATGCACGACCGATTTCAGAATATCCAGGTAAAAGCGAACAAGCAAAAGCTATCATGTTGATGATTCAAAACAATCTTGATTATGCCGTAGCACAACATCCGCATGAACTAATTACCTATGGTGGTAATGGGGCTGTTTTTCAAAATTGGGCGCAATACCGACTGACCATGAAATACCTTTCAGAAATGACCGATGAACAAACATTAACCATGTATTCTGGTCATCCGATGGGTTTATTCCCATCCCATAAAGAGGCCCCTAGAGTGGTGGTTACCAATGGGATGGTAATTCCAAATTATTCAAAACCTGATGATTGGGAGAAGATGAATGCTTTAGGCGTTTCGCAATACGGACAAATGACCGCTGGAAGTTACATGTATATTGGTCCACAAGGGATTGTTCACGGAACTACAATTACGGTATTAAACGGATTTAGAAAAATTAAGAAAAATCCTTCCGGAGGTTTATTTGTGACTTCTGGTTTGGGAGGAATGAGCGGAGCACAACCAAAAGCAGGAAATATTTCGGGCTGCGTCACTGTTTGTGCTGAAGTAAATCCTAAAATCACTCACATTCGCCATTCACAAGGATGGATAAATGAAGTGGTTGACACTATTGATGAATTAGTCCCAAGAGTTAAAAAAGCTCTTGAAAATAAAGAAGTTGTTTCGATAGCTTATTTAGGAAATGTGGTTGATATTTGGGAACGATTTGATATAGAAAACATTGACATAGATTTGGGTTCCGATCAAACTTCTTTACATAATCCATGGGCTGGAGGTTATTATCCTGTTGGGATTTCATTTGAAAAAGCCAACGAAATGATGGCAAAAAATCCGGAATTGTTCAAAGAAAAAGTTCAAGAGTCTTTGAGAAGACATGCGGCAGCAATCAATAAACACAATGCTAAAGGCACTTATTTCTTCGACTATGGTAATGCTTTTTTATTAGAAGCTTCACGTGCCGGTGCAGATATAATGGCTGAAAATGGAATCGATTTCAAATATTCAAGTTATGTTCAGGACATTATGGGACCAATGTGTTTTGATTATGGTTTTGGACCTTTTAGATGGGTTTGTGCTTCTGGAAAATCGGAAGATTTAGCCAAAACGGATGCAATTGCTTGTCAGGTATTAGAGGAAATGATGAAAAATTCACCGCCTGAAATCCAACAACAAATGGCAGATAATATTCAATGGATTAAAGGGGCTCAAGAAAATAAATTGGTGGTCGGATCGCAAGCTAGAATTTTATATGCAGACGCTGAAGGGCGTGTAAAAATTGCAGAAGCTTTTAATGACGCAATTAATAAAGGGGAAATAGGAACTGTAATTTTAGGAAGGGATCACCACGATGTTTCTGGTACCGATTCTCCTTATCGTGAAACATCAAATATTTATGATGGTTCGCGTTTTACTGCGGATATGGCGATTCAAAATGTAATAGGCGATAGTTTCCGAGGGGCAACTTGGGTTTCTATTCACAATGGAGGCGGCGTTGGTTGGGGAGAAGTTATTAATGGTGGTTTTGGTATGGTTCTTGACGGAAGTAAAGAAGCTTCAAAAAGATTGCAATCGATGCTTTTTTGGGATGTAAATAATGGAATTTCAAGAAGAAGCTGGGCCCGAAATGAAGGGGCAATTTTTGCTATAAAAAGAGCCATGGAGGCGGAACCTTTATTAAATGTTACACTACCAAATAGTGTTGACGATTCTTTACTGAATTAATAGTAACAAATAAATCAAATAATCATGAAAGCAATTAAAATTATCCCGGTATTTATGTTTCTTTTTTTGAGCTCTTGCAGCTCTGTAATGGTGAATTCTGATTATGATAATAATGTTGACTTTAGTCGTTACAAAACATTTGGATTTCAAAAAAGCGGAATTGACAAAGTAGAAATTTCAGATTTAGACAAAAAGAGAATCCTCAGATCGATCGATAGTGAAATGACTAAAAAGGGCTTTACAAAAAGTGAAACACCCGATTTATTAATCAACATTTTCACTAAAGAGAAAGAACTAGTAGACGTTAATCAGTTCAATAACAATTGGGGTTTCGGCTGGAGATGGGGTTGGGATCCTTTTATGTGGGGTGGACAAACAACGGTAACCAGAACTACAGAAGGAACTCTTTTTATTGATATTATCGATGCAACAAAAAAAGAATTGATTTGGCAAGGCGAAGGAAATGGTTATTTGACAAAAAAAATGGAGGAAAAAGACGCTAGAATTAATGAATTTGTTACTAAAATTTTAGCACAATATCCACCTGAAAAAAAGTAAAAATTTAAAAATCTAACTAAAAAAACCTACTCTTCTCGGTAGGTTTTTTTTATAGAATTGAAACAAATAATAAGAAATCAACACTATTTATTGGAAATTTACTTGAAAAATTAGTACTTTTACACTAACCTATTCGGTTTAATTATGAAAGTACCTTTTGAAAGCAATCCATTAATAGAGCGACTTCCGGCGCATTTAAAACAATTTATCAAACCTCAAGATTACGCGGATTATACTCCCATAAATCAAGCCGTTTGGAGGTATGTTATGCGCAAAAATGTAAGTTATTTATCAAAAGTAGCTCACGAATCTTATTTAAATGGATTGGAAAAAACAGGACTTGAAATTGAAAATATCCCAAATATGTATGGGATGAATAGGATCTTAAAAGAAATTGGATGGGCAGCAGTTGCTGTTGATGGGTTTATTCCTCCCAACGCTTTTATGGAATTTCAAGCTTATAATGTTTTAGTTATCGCTTCTGATATCCGACAACTAGAACACATAGAATATACTCCCGCTCCCGATATTATTCATGAAGGTGCAGGACACGCGCCAATCATCGCAAATCCAGAATATGCTGAATATTTAAGGCGCTTTGGCGAAATAGGATGTAAAGCAATTTCTTCTTCCTATGATTATGAAATGTACGAAGCTATTCGATTATTGTCTATAGTAAAGGAAGCTGAAAACACCCCACAATCGGTTATTGATGCTGCTGAAAAAGCAGTGAATGAGCTACAAAATCAATCGGTTGAAATGTCAGAAATGGCACAAATTAGAAATTTACATTGGTGGACCGTTGAATATGGTTTAATCGGAACCGTTGAAAATCCTAAGATTTACGGCGCTGGTTTATTATCCTCAATTGGTGAAAGCGCCTGGTGCATGACCGATAAAGTAAAGAAAATTCCTTACGATCTTTCTGCAGCATACCAAAGTTTTGACATTACCAAACCGCAACCGCAACTTTATGTAACTCCTGATTTTGCTTATCTTAGTTTTGTTTTAGAAGAATTTGCCAATAAAATGGCATTGCGCACTGGAGGATTATCTGGAATAAATAAATTGATTAATTCAAAGGCTTTAGGAACCATTGAATTGAGCACTGGATTACAAATTTCAGGGGTTTTTACTAATGTTATTGAGTTTGAGGGAAAACCTGTTTATGTTCAAACAACAGGGAAAACGGCATTGGCCAATAGAGAAAAAGAGTTAGTGGGTCATGGGGTCAATTACCATGCTGCAGGTTTTGGAAGTCCTATCGGAAAATTAAAAGGAATTAACCTTGCCATCGAAGACATGAGCCCAAAGGATTTAATGGCCTATGGTATTTACGAAGGTAAAACGGTTACACTTGAATTTGAAGGGGATATAAAAGTAACCGGAGATATTATTACAGGTTCAAGAAATCTTCAAGGGGCAATAATAATTATTAGTTTTGATAATTGTACGGTAACACACCTAGAGTCGGTGTTATTCCAGCCTGAATGGGGTATTTTCGATATGGCTGTGGGTAAAAAAGTAGTTTCCGCATTTTCAGGCCCAGCCGATTGCAACAGTTTTGATATGATTACGCACCTGCCGAATAGCAAAACTATAAAAGCGGAAAAAACACCTGATAGGGAAGAATTAGAATCTTATTATAGTGAAATTCGAAAGTTTCGTGAAAATAAAAACAGTGCTGAAAAAGCCTTTGGAATTTTCAAAATTGTATCCAATAAATTTCCAAACGACTGGTTACTTAGCCTAGAAATTGCAGAGATTTTAAACAGTCAAAAAGCTGAAAGCTCATTAAATGAAGTGCTGAGCTATTTAAATAATTTGAAAATGAAAAGACCTGAAGTGAGTCATTTAATTGATAACGGATTGGAACTTTTTATCTAAAACTATTTTCTAAATTTCTTTAAGGCTTCTTTTGTAAAAGCGGAAAGCACTAATTTTCCACTAATTGCTGCTCGGGCTTTTAGAAGTTCATCCCAATTTTCAGTGTCTTTCCAAAGCACTTTTTTAAGTTCTATTAAAGCGCTAGGATTATAGTTAGCTATATTTTGAGCCATCGCTTGAACGGCATTTTCAAGCTCACTATTGTCACTATAAACTCCATTATACAATCCTTTTGATTGCGCCCAATCGGCGTTGTAGAAGTTATTGGCATCTAATGTTAATTGAGAAAAAGCAGAAACCCCTATTTTCCTTTCAATAGCTGGAGCTACTACAAACGGTCCAATTCCGATGGTTAATTCGCTTAATTTAATAGAGGCAAATTGGGTTGCCAAACAATAATCGGTTGCTGCTGCAATGCCTACTCCTCCTCCAACCGCTTTTCCATGAATGGATCCAATAATTATTTTTGGACATTTTCTCATTGCATTGATCACATTGGCAAAGCCCGAAAAAAACAACTTTCCCGTTTCCTCATTTTCAATAGCTATTAGTTCTTGAAAACTTGCACCAGCGCAAAAAGTAGTGCCTCCATCACTTTTAAGAATCACCACTTTAACAGCATCATTTTCTCCTAAATTAGTAATGGTGTCAACTAGTTCACTCAATAAGTTGGAAGGAAGCGAATTGTGTTCTGGATGAAAAAAGGAAATGGTAGCAATTCCATTTTCAATTTCATTTTTAATATAAGGTGTTGCCATTCTGAATGTATTTAAACAATAATTTTGTGATATCAAATGTAGAATTTATTTCAAAGTAAAGTAAACATTAATACAAAAATATTCAAGTGTTGAAGTACCTTTGTAGAATAAATAATAAAAATATGGGATTATTAGATTTTTTAGGATTTGGAAAGAAATCAAAAAGCATTAAAGAGTTTAAGGATAAAGGCGCAATTGTAATTGATGTTAGGAGCCATGGAGAATTTGCTGGCGGACACATCAAAGGTGCAAAAAATATTCCCTTAAACGAACTTGGCGGTAAAATTAATGATATTAAAAAACTAAAACTACCTGTAATTGCTTGTTGTGCAAGTGGAATGAGAAGTTCTCAAGCGACATCAATTTTGAAGCAAAACGGAATTGAAGCTATTAACGGTGGAGGTTGGCAAAGTTTACAAAGAAAATTGTAATTAGAAATTCATAAAAGGGAATTTCGCTTTTATTTTACTCATTTTAGCATCCAATTGAGTTTGGAATTTTTTATAACTTTCAGAGGAAGTGTTGAATGGGCGATGTGATAAATCACGTTGAATTGCTTCTACTTCATTCAAGGTAATAATGGCTCCATCAGCAACAGAACTTTCCACAAAACGTTCCCAAATATAATCAATAGCCACTTGGCTTGGATGTAATAAATCTTCCGCATAAAATCGGTAATCGCGAAGTTCATCCATCATAATCTCATAGGAAGGAAAGTACGTTGAAGGTGCGTTTTTAGAAGCAACAGTAGCATGTAAAGCTGCAATTAAATTGGCTTTACTTTGTTGATTTTCAACAAAACCATCTTTAATATGACGCACCGGTGAAATAGTGAAAATTAGATTGCAACTAGGATTGACCTTTTCAATTAAAAGAATCGTATTTTGAATTGCATTTTGAATATCAGAAACCAAAAGCAATTCCTTATCAAAGTTAGTTTGTGGCACTTTATGACAATTGGCCACTATCCCATTGGATTGTTTATTTCTATAAACCCAAGAAGTTCCATAGGTAATAATACAGTGTGTAGCTTCTTTTATTTGCTTATTAGTAGCAACTAACAAATCGTTAATTACTATTAATAATGCCTCTTTATCTGGATTACTTAAATCAGAATGTAACTCAAAATTATGCCATCTTTCATTATTGAAAAACAAGTCTTTTTCTTCAAACAATTCAAGGTTTATAGATCTAGAAATACAATTTTCAATTGCTAAAGGGTGAAACAAAATCCCAAAAGGATTACATGAATTTTGGAACTTATAATAATCGAATTTACTTGCCATGTTTTCTGCAAAGCACGAGCCAAAAGACAGTATCTTACTTTGATAATCTATTGGGAATTTTGATTTGGAAATTGGAACTTTTGTTGTAAAATCCATAATTATAAGACTAGAAATAGATTGCAATATTACGAATTTTGACCCAGTTATTTTTCTAATTTTTTATCAATTAACAAAAAAACCCTCTCAATTGAAAGGGTTATTTTAAGGAATTAATTGGGTTTATTTTATAAAATCAATCGCTTTTTCAAGGGCTTCAGCGATTCCTAAAGTGTTTTTACCTCCCGCAGTGGCGAAGAACGGCTGACCTCCGCCTCCACCTTGAATGTATTTACCTAATTCTCGAACTACATTGCCAGCGTTTAGTGATTTTTCGGCTACCAATTCTTTAGAAATATAACAGCTAATTGTTGGCTTTCCTCCCGAAACTTCTGGATCATCTGTTGCCAAAACTATAAAAACATTGGTCCCTAAAGTTCCTAATTCGTAGGCCAAATCTTTCGCACCATTCGGATCTAAATCAACTTGTTTTGCAAGAAATTGAACCCCGTTTACTGTTTTTATTTCTGTAGCTAAAGCCGCTTTGATCGTTTTAACTTTATCTTTCATTAAAGCCTCGATTTGTTTTGAAAGTTTTTCATTTTCTTCTTGTAAGGAATGAACTGCCTTTAGAATATCTTGTGGGTTTTTAAGCGCTTCTTTAACTTCGTTCAACGTGTTTTCGTAGGATGCAAAATGAGCTTTCACCGCATCGCTAGTAATGGCTTCGATACGACGAATTCCAGCCGCAACTGCTCCTTCAGAAACAATTTTAAAATGCCAGATTTCAGCGGTATTTTTTACGTGAATCCCACCACACAATTCCATACTATCGCCAAATTTAATGGCACGAACTTCATCTCCATATTTTTCTCCAAAAAGTGCCATGGCTCCTTCTGAAACAGCTTGTGCAAATGGAATGCTTCTTCGCTCAATTAGTGGCAATTGCTCTTGAATTCGTGCATTTACAAAATCTTCTACTTGTTGTAATTCTCCTTCGGTCATTTTAGCAAAATGGGAAAAGTCAAATCGCAAGTAATTTGGATTTACCAACGATCCTTTTTGCTCCACGTGAGTTCCTAAAATACTTCTCAAAGCTTGGTGCATTAAGTGCGTTGCAGAGTGATTTCTGGATGTTAAATCTCTCAAACTAGAATCGACTTTAGCCTCAAATGTGGCCTGAACATTTTCCGGCAATTGCTTTGAAAAATGAACAATCAAGTTGTTTTCTCTTTTCGTATCAATAATTTGGATCGTATCATTTGCAGATACCAAAACTCCTTTATCACCCACTTGCCCTCCTCCTTCTGGATAAAAAGGAGTATTATTCAATACGATTTGAAATAAAACGCCATCTTTCTTACTATCGGTTTTTCTATAACGTGTGATTTTAACTTCATTTTCAATTTGATCATAACCCACAAAAGTTTCGTAATTTCCTTCTTCTAAAATTACCCAATCTTCAGTTGAAACTTCGGATGCAGCGCGGGAACGTGTTTTTTGTTCTAACATCGCTTTATCAAAACCAGCTTCATCTAACTCATATCCTCTTTCTCTTAATATCAAAGCTGTTAAATCTATTGGAAAACCAAAAGTATCGTATAATTCGAATGCTTTTTGTCCTGAAACCAATTTGCCTTGAGTACTAGAAATTACATTTTCTAACAATTGTAATCCTTGGTCCAAGGTTCTCAAAAAGGAATTTTCTTCCTCCTTAATCACATTCATAACTAAATTTTTCTGCGCAGTGATTTCAGGGAATGAACCTCCCATTTGATCACTTAAAGTAGCTACTAATTGATAAATAAAAGCTTCTTTGGTATTTAAAAAGGTAAATCCGTAACGGATGGCGCGACGCAAAATTCTACGAATTACATAACCAGCACCCGTATTTGATGGCAATTGTCCGTCGGCTATTGCAAAAGCAACGGCGCGAACGTGATCGGCAATAACACGGACTGCAATATTGATTTTTTCTTCTTCCTCGTCTTTCGCTTTTATAGTGTATTTTGCTCCGGTAATTTTCTCAATGTGTTGGATAATTGGCGAGAAAACATCCGTATCATAATTGGATTGCACTCCTTGTAATACCATACACAAACGCTCGAATCCCATTCCGGTATCAACGTGTTGTGCTGGTAATTTCTCCAATGAACCGTCTGCTTTACGGTTGAATTCCATGAATACATTGTTCCATATTTCCACTACATGTGGATGGTCATTATTCACTAGATCTTTTCCTGAAATTTTTGCTTTTTCTTCTGCTGAACGAATGTCAACATGGATTTCTGAACACGGACCACACGGACCTTGTTCTCCCATTTCCCAAAAATTATCTTTTTTATTTCCAAGAATAATTCGGTCTTCAGAAATTAAGGTTTTCCAAA
>Ga0315908_10002149_pt1 | contig 14552 bp, 9 predicted proteins | sample LakEriMetagenome_12_FD_203520 | JGI IMG/M metagenome (GOLD analysis project Ga0315908, IMG submission 203520) | Freshwater fungal communities from buoy surface, Lake Erie, Ohio, United States - Buoy 4 MA124 | ecosystem: Environmental > Aquatic > Freshwater > Lake > Lake biofilm | place: USA... | reverse complement strand
TTTTGATCGGCGGGTTCAGTCATCTCTTTTTTCTTTCCTGGGGTGTAAACGGAAAGTATATTCCTTGGTGCATGGGTATCTTTTCTGCATTTTTACTCGAAATGGCAATGATCTCGGTCTTCCCTCAGAAAAAGACGAAAAAACGTTACAGCACATTATCCGTTTTCAAGCTTGTACTTGTTTTAATAACAGCTCTATATACCTTTATTTCTGTCGATCTTTCTGTTGATACCACAAAAGGCTTGATGATACCCACTGTCAATTCTGTTGTGGGGCTTGGATTTAGTTTGATCGTATTGGGTAAATACTACAGTAATAAATTAGATAGAGGCTTTCGCTATTTCTGGATCAGTGGATTGTTATTGTTTCCTTCAGCGGTTTTTCAGACTTTGAAAATCAATTTGTATCCCTGGTTTGATCGGAATGATGTTAGTCACCTCCTTTTATTGATCAGCTTGGTTCTTTACTATAAGGGTATTAAGGCATTTGCTCTTCAACAAAAACCGTTAACGGCTGATCTGTAAAACACTGTGTTTCGAAAGCACCTTGCCTGCGCTGTTGCGCGCCGTCACATAATAAACATATTTTCCGGCCGGCACCTTATCTCCATTCATCGCTGTTCCGTCCCATTCAAATCCGGGATCTGACGACTGATATATTATCCTGTTTTGCTGATCGATCACAACAACACTAAAATCTGTCACGTTCTTTGATTCCACATACAGCTTGTCGTTAGCTCCATCACCATTGGGAGTGAAGATGTTAAACAATTCTCCGATAGCACCGGTTTCGGTGTTTTGCTCCTGAACAGGTTCAATATTGAGCACCTCTTCTTTCTTCGGTTCATTCACCGTTTCCGCTGGGACAGGAATATCCTCCTGACTGTTTATTCCTTCTTGATCGTCTTTTATTGTTATTAACTCTACATCATCAACTGTTACAACTTCACTATTCCCGGCTTCTGATTCATTTTTAGTTCGCAAGGATTCCTGATCTTCTGTTTCAATAATTGCAGATTCTTCCTGACCAGATAGCCTTTTAACAGACTCTGATACCTGAGATTTTGGAGCTGTGTTGTTGTCTTTCTGACTATTCGTCAGTAGCACATTTTCCGGATTCTTTAACGTTTTATTCTTCGTGGATTCTGTTCCGTTCGCAACCAAATAGCCGAGAACTCCCACAGATGCGGCAACGGAAATACCTATAATCAACTTTGCCAGGAAGGACGGTCCCGACCCTGTTTGAATGGTGGAAATCTGTGACGAGACATTCACCCAAAGTTCCGGGCGCACATCTGCTTCGAAAGCAGAAAGCTTTTCTCCAAACAGATCCTTTATTTCGTCCTTACCGTTCATGTCCTTGTTTTTCCAACCGTTCTCTCAAATATGCCCTTGCTCTCGAATATTGCGATTTCGACGTGTTTTCACTGATCCCTAATGTATCAGCAATTTCACCATGTGAATATCCCTCTACTGCAAACATGTTAAACACCACTTTGTATCCTTCCGGCATTGCCTGAACCAGTTTCATCAGGTCTTCCGCTATTAGATGTTCAATGATCAACTCATTGTTCTCCAGCTTGTATCCAACATCATCAAGACTGGCATCACCTATGAATTTTACATCCTTTCGGATCTGGTCCAATGCGGTGTTGACCATAATCCGTCTGATCCAACCTTCAAGTGAGCCTTCGCTTTTGAAATCTTTTAATTTATTGAAAACCTTCACAAAGCCGTCTTGCAACACATCCTCAGCCTGCTCAGTGTTCTTTGCATAGCGCAAACAGACACCCAGCATTTTTCGGGCAAATTTGTCAAACAACATTCGCTGAGCGCGGGCATTACCTTTTACACATTCTATTACCAATGTTGTATCATCCATACCAGCACTCATTCAACAAGACCATCATTTTCTGAAAAAGGTTGCACAGTTCATAAAGTTACCTACAAAAAATAGTATTTTCGTTGGACCAAAGACAAACTTACATGCGTATTCTTCTGAGTTGTGGATGGATCTTCTTCCTCTCGCTTACATTGCTGGGGCAGGGATCTAAAACGATGAGGGTACAAACCGGAGAATGGACCGGAAATTTAAGTCTGAATAACACCACATCGCTTCCTTTCAAATTCACTATTCTCAAGAAGACAAAAAGAAACTATTCATTCATTGTGGGGAATGGTGACGAACAGATCGAACTAATCCCCACCAAAACTCTGGGAGATTCCATTTTCCTTGAATTTCCTTCTTTCGGAACAATGTTGGTGCTGAAAGCAAATGGTAAGAAGAGGCTTTCAGGTTTCTGGTTAAATCCAAACAAAGGGCCGAATTATCGCATTCCAGTTGTTTTACAGTTTGGCTATGGAAAACGATTTAACAATCCAAAACTCTATTTAAGTTCTCTTCAACATTCAAACTATGGTGGTAGATGGGAAACTACCTTTGAACCCGGGACAGAGGATGCTTACAAAGCAGTCGGTATCTTTGAACAGTCATACAATGATGTAAAAGGAACCTTTCTAACTGAAACGGGAGACTATCGCTTTCTGGATGGAAATGTTGCGGGTGACAGTCTTTATCTTTCCTGCTTCGATGGATCACACGCATTCCTCTTTACAGGTCATCTAGTTGGAGAAAAAATATCCGGTACTTTTTACAGTGGAAAACATTGGCAGACTACCTGGGTGGCAACACGTAATGCACAATTTGAATTAAGTGATCCTGATTCACTGACTTATTTGGTTAAAAATGATCCAATATCTTTCAAATTGAAAGACATTTACGGAAATGATTTTGTTTTTCCGAACGAACAGTTCAAAAACAAAGTAACGATCATTCAGATCATGGGTACCTGGTGTCCAAACTGTATGGATGAAACGCGCTATTTTAAAGAATTATACGAAAAATATCATTCTATTGGTTTGGAAATCATCGCTGTGTGTTATGAAACAGGAACTGATCCTGTTCAGCATCTCAACAGAATAAAGACATTAAAAGACAGGCTTGAACTTGATTTTACGTTTATTGTGGGTGGTACCGCTAATAAAGGCCTTGCCTCAGAGCATTTCAACATGCTGAACCAAGTCATCTCTTTTCCGACAGCAATTGTTATCGATAAAACCGGTAATGTTCGTAAAGTACATACCGGTTTCAATGGCCCAGGAACCGGGTCCTATTATCAATCTTTTGTAACAGAGACAGATCAGTTCATTCGAGATCTACTGGAGGAATAGGGTTAAGAGCAGGTTATCTTGTCTATTCTCTTTTGATGTCTACCCCCTTCAAATTCAGTAAATAGGAAGGTATCTATCATTTCTAAGGCTTCATCTTCCGATATAAAGCGTGCAGGTAAAGCGATGATATTCGCATTATTATGCTGACGCGCTAATTCTGCTATTTCTTTCTTCCAGCACAATGCACTTCGGATTCCCTGGTGTTTGTTTGCGGTCATGTTTATTCCATTCCCTGAACCACAAATTACGATACCGAGCATTCCGGGATTAGACTCAACCATCTCAGCTACCGGATGGCCAAAATCAGGATAATCAATGCTCTCTTCTGAAAAACAGCCAAAATCCTTTATTTCATACCCTTTTAATGACAGGTGTTTCTTTACTGCTTCTTTCAGTTGAAAACCGGCATGATCTGCACCTATCGGAATTATTTTACTGGCCATACTATTATTTTAGATCAAAGGTAGTTGATGTGAACAATTCCGTCAAGTTTTAAACATCTGGTTCATTAAGTTTTATCAACTATCCCATGAATACTGAACGTTGGTGTTTTGTTTTTACACACTAAATCATTCCTTTTTGTTAATTCAGGTTCATAAGAAATGAAATAAAAAGCTTGTTTAATCCATTTAATTTTTCAAGCCAATAAATTAGTTTAATAAACAAGTATTGTTTTCTTCACTTTTAATTAATTTATCATGGTTGTTTCACACAAAATTTCAAAAGTTCAAGCAAAACTTTCATCCACAAGCATCATTTTTATCTATTTGTTTATAACGTGCTTTATTTACTGATAATTAGAATATTATGTGATTAAAATCTTGTTTATAAATCGCCCGTTACTATTAATAATGACTATTCCAAACAAAAGCAGTTCAGATTTATTCACATATGAACAATGCTAATAAAGAAGAATAAAAAAACGTATTTAATTAATTTCTTTTTCTTTATTAAATACAACTATAAGAGATTTGGACCTATTGCACTTAATCGAAATCTTTTTCCTATCTTCATGTCAGATCATGTATTTCAATCCAAGTTAAGTATAAATGGAGGTTTCGGAACAAATTACTTTTGAAGATGAAATACACAATTATTCAATTTCCCGAACAGTTGCCAATCTCATTCAAATTCGGGGTGAATCATACTGAATTCCGGCTTATTATTTTTGAATAGAATAATCTGGATTTTTAGTGAAAAAACAGCTTTTCAAGCATGTTTTGGTAGGTTTTATAATGTTCCGGAACATTGATAAATAAACGTCAAGAGGTATTTAAGAACGAAAAATTTAATTAACTTTGGTAAGGCCAAACTGTAAGTGGTATGTCGAAAATAAATATACTTGTTGTTGAGGATGAATCTATTGTTTCGAAGGACATCCAGCATAGCCTTAATAAGCTTGGTTATCATATTATAGGTGCAGCCTCCAGTGGAGAAAAAGCGATTGAAATTGCCAGGAGTGAGCGTCCGGATATTTTATTAATGGACATTATGTTGAAAGGTAATATGAACGGTATTGAAACAGCCGAGATCATCCGTAATGAACTGTCTATTCCGGTAATTTTTTTAACCGCTTATGCGGATGAGTCAACACTATCCAAAGCAAAATTAACTGAACCCTATGGATATATCATAAAACCATTCAAGGAGATGGATTTACATACATCAATAGAGATGGCTGTCTACAAGCACGCTAAGGAACAGGAGATCATCAGAGAACGTGACCTCTTGTATTCAATTGTGGAAAACAAGGATTCTTCTTCCGATTTCATCTTTGTAAAATCCAACAGTAAACTCATAAAACTGAAGACGGAAGAAATTTACTTTATAGAGGCATTAAAAGATTACGTTGTTATTCATACAGCTGATACACGTTACACGATCCATTCTACAATGAAAGAGATAGAGAGTAAAATGGGAACAGTAGATTTCATGCGTGTTCATCGATCGTTCATTGTGCGTTTAGATAAGATCGCCTCGATCGAATTTCCCAATCTCTCATTAGAGAACGATAAGAAGGTTATACCAATTGGTGGATCTTACAGGGATGATCTGAACAACAGGATAAAAATGCTGTAATGGATCATTATTCCAATACCAATTCTAGATCGATCTGTCTCTTTCGCGGGTGTACTTCGTAAATACGAACGTTTACTTTATCTCCAAAGTTGTATTCTTTCTTTGTCTTTGCGCCGATGATCCGATATTTTTCAGCATCAAAGTAGAAACGATCTCCGGGTATCTCAGTCATTGGTACCATCCCCTCGCATTGGTTTTCATCCATTTTAACAAAAAGTCCGAATTCAGCAATTCCTGAAACAGTGCCAATGAATTCCTCACCAATATGGTCCTGAACAAATAGTGTCTGGAAATATTTGGTTGATTCTCTTTCTGCTTCAACAGCTTTTCGCTCCATTCTGGAAATTCGCTTACAAACATCGTCCAGCTCTTTCCCGTATCGGTGCTTCTTTTGCGTTAATTCTTCCTGAAGTATACGATGTACGACTAAATCTGCATAACGACGAATAGGTGAAGTGAAATGGGTATAAAAATCGAACGCAAGACCATAGTGACCAATGTTTGTTGTTTCGTAAGTTGCTTTCGCCATCGAACGTATTGCCATGGTCTGTATCAGTGAATATTCGTTTTTCAAACGGATATCATCAAGCAGCTTATTGATACTTAGGGCGATCTGGTCAGGATGGGAAAAATCAAGTTTGTATCCGAATTTATCAATGAACACATTGAAAAGAGTAATCTTGGCAATATCCGGTTTGTCGTGTACACGGAAAACGAATGGAATTGGATCGCGCCCTTTTTTCGGAGCAGCAATGAACATTGCTACGTGCTTATTCGCCAGCAACATGAATTCTTCGATCAGTTTGTGGGCATCTTTGGATGTTTTTATCATCACTTCGATCGGATGGCCTTTCTCATCCAGTTTGAACCGCATTTCTTCCGATTCGATACTTAAGGCACCATGCTTTAAGCGTTTTTTTCGCAAAATTTTAGCGATATTATCTAAAATAAGTATTTCTTTTTTAAAATCACCATCTTTTCCTTCAATGATCTCTTGCGCTTCTTCGTAGGTAAATCGTCTGTTTGAATGAATCACAGTCTTTCCGAACCACTCCTTGTAGACCTTGCCATGTTCATCCATCTCGAATACGGCAGAGAAACTGTATTTATCCTCTTTTGGTCGGAGAGAACAAGCCATATTTGACAACTGTTCCGGTAGCATAGGCACGACACGATCAACCAGATAGACGGAATTAGAGCGTTTTAGAGCTTCAGTGTCCATTCCACTTCCGGGGCGCACATAATGACTCACATCAGCAATATGGACACCGATCTCAATATTCCCATTATCTAACTGTTTAAAGGAAAGCGCATCATCAAAATCCTTTGCATCTACAGGGTCGATCGTAAAGGTTGTGATGTCTCTGAAATCTCTTCTTTTTTCGATCTCTTGTTCATCGAGCTCAATTCCCACCACTTCGGCCTCCGAGAGAACCTCCTGAGGAAACTTGTAGTCGATACCATGATTACAAAGAATACTGATCATTTCAGTATCATTAGAGCCAGGTTTTCCGAGCACTTCAACAACTTCACCGTAGGGATTATTTGATGATTTAGGCCAGACAGTGATTTTCACCAACGCTTTATCTCCCTGTTTTGCACCGTTAAGTTTTTCCTTTGAAATATAAATATCTGTTCCCGCTTTAAGATTGTCTGGTATTAGGAATGCAAATTTATCATGTAGTTCTATTGTTCCAACGAATTGAGTTCTCTCCCGGTCGATCACCTCAATCACCTCTCCTTCGTTCCTACTTTTTCCACGTTTAAATATTCGGACCTTCACCCGATCTCCATTCAGAGCTTGACCAAGATTTTGTGGAGCAACGAACACGTCATCCTCTTCATCATCTGTCACAACGAATCCGGCACCCCGCGCCGTGAGTTCGATATTACCTTCAACTGTATTGCCTTTTAAAGCGACGGAATAGACACCGTGAGCATGTCGCTCAAGCTCTCCGTTTACAGAGAGATCCTGCAGGATATCAAAAACAAGTTTTCGAAGCGCACTTTCCCGGATATCGATCAAGGCACAAACCTGTTTATGAGAAAGTATGCTGTCCGGATTCTTTTCGAAGACCTTACGCACGACGTGAGTAAGGCTGTTCTTCATTTTATTTGGTTTGTGATTTTTATTCTTTTTCGACATGTATACGAAGTTAACGCTAATTTGCCTTAAATTAGGGAAAAATGAACTAAAAACAACCTGTGGAAATAATCGCTTTCCATGAAGAACAGATGTTGTTGAGAATGATAACTTTGTATAAAAACACAATCAAAGATGAACAAGCGCGTAGAATCAGCATTAAATGATCAGATACAAAAAGAAGCCTCTTCTTCACAATATTATCTTGCCATGGCTTCCTGGGCGGAGAATAGTGGTATGAATGGAACAGCGAAGTTCATGTATCAGCATTCCGATGAAGAACGCTTTCACATGTTAAAGCTTGTAAGGTTCGTTAATGAAAGAGGGGGTAAGGCAATCATACCGTCTATAGAGCAGCCACCTGTAGAATTCAGGGATCTTGTTCAGGTTTTTGAATTACTGCTGGACCACGAGATCAAAGTAACCGAGAGTATTAATAACCTTGTGGACATTTGCTTGCAGGAAAAAGACTATACAACCCATAATTTTGTTCAATGGTACGTATCCGAGCAATTAGAGGAAGAGGCGCTTGCCAGATCAGTATTGGATAAACTTAAACTAATCGGTGGCGACAAAGGGGGGATGTATATGTTTGACAGAGACCTGGAAAACTCCGCGATTTTTAGTTCTCCGGCAAATACCACAACACCCAAAGCGTGATCCCAAATTAAGAAGGTCTGACGAATGATGAGGCTGATCCTTGTTGTGTTATCGGTTCTTTCCTCCTTTTTAAGCGGGGCACAGACCGCATACCGCTTCAGGAATTACACGATTAATGATGGCCTTTCCCAAAGCTCTATTACATGTATCGTTCAGGACAAGAATCATTCCCTTTGGATCGGTACGCAAGACGGCTTGAACCGTTTTGACGGCAAAAACTTTGAGGTTTTCACGTCGGATGACACAGAGGGATTAGAAAGCGAATACATTAAAAGTTCCGTTAAAACCAACGATGGCAAATTATGGTTCGGAACCATGAATGGGCTAACGGTTTTTGATCCGAATACCGAAAAATTCTCAACATATTCCCTTTCTAACAACAAAGCGCTGCAGATTGAAAGTATTTGTCTTGATGGTTCTGGTCTGATCTGGATCGGAACGACAGGCCACGGACTTTTAAGTTTTGAAAGAAGCACAAAAAAGTTCAACGAATACGCAACATTGATTCCGTCTAAAAAAATTCTTTCCGTGTATTATTCTACTTCCGGAGAACTCTTTGTGAATACAGAAGATAAAGGATTGTTTAGGCTGAACAGGGCCAGGACAGCGGCGCAGAACATTACACTCAAGAGTTCAACAAGCGAACAGGTTGTTATTTTACGGGTTACCCAGATTGAGGATGGAAAGATCCTGTTAGGGACTAATCAGGGTGTTTTTGAATATTCAATTGATGGAAACACGTCAAGCCTGAAATTTCCCCAACTCGAAAAACTCTATGGGTACATCAACGTTTCGGATGTGTATCTTTCTGCTTCCAATGAATGGTTTATAGCAACCACCAATAAGGGATTGTTCACAATTACAGCGAAAGGAGTTGTTTTTAACAGCCAGCAGGACATTTTCCAGAAGAACGCCCTTCTTTTTAATGATATCAACCTTCTTTTCCAAGACGATTCAGGAACATTTTGGGTTGGCACCGAGAGGGGTTTAGCCAGTTTTAACCCTCAAAACCAAGGCATATTAGGTGTGGGTCCGAGCGGCAATATGGAACAAGGGATTCCAACACCCAATGTCTGGAGTTTCGGCGAGGATAATTATTCCCGGTTCGTGTTTATTGGTACAGACGTAGGAGTATCCAGATATGATCGCTCCAGTGGTAAGTTTGAACAATTCTATCGCGTGAAACCACAGTCCTTTACAGAAGAGAATTCTGAAACGGTAGTATTGTCGATGCTTGTCATTTCTCCTAACAGTATTCTTGTGGGCTGTGTAGATGGATTGTACGAACTGAAAATCACAGGTCCCGGACAGTATACGTACAAACCTATTTCCTTTTTGAAAGGAGCAGAAGCAATTCGTCATCAGCGCATCTATTCGATCCTACATTGGCAGGATGAAAAATACTTCTTAGGAACCAAAGCCGGAGTGTTACTTATAGATCTGAAAGCGAAAAACACACAGGTTTTTGAATATAACGCAAAAAATCCCAAAGGATCAATCACTTATGGAATTTGTCGTTTGGTCTACCGCGATACCCAGAATAGAATCTGGTTTGCGACAAGCTCAGGAGAATTAAGCATCCTTTCTGTAAAAAAGGATCAGGTTAAGATTCTTCCTTATGCTTACAACAGTGTACTTCTTCGAAATTCGAAAGATTATATCAGTTCTATTTGTCAAACAGGAAAGAATGAGTTCTGGTTTGGAACTTTTGGCTCCGGATTAATGCATTGGAACGAATCTACCCGTGAAGTGAAGGTTTACACGAAAAAACAAGGTTTACCAAATAACGTTGTTTATAGTGTGCTTCTTGATAATCAGCGAAATCTGTGGATGAGCACAAATAAAGGGGTCTGTCGTTTTGATCTCGGCACCAAAGAAGTTGTGAAGTATACAGAAGTGGATGGTTTAATGAGTAACGAGTTCAATCTTGGGGCCTACATGCATTCAAGAACCGGTGAACTGTTCTTTGGTGGTATATACGGATACAATTTCTTCCATCCGGATAAGTTGTCTGTAAACTCACCGGACGTCAGTGTTACCATCACAAAATTCAAATTTGATAAAGGCTGGTTGAAGCCACATGATAAAGGTTCCCCGCTCATTAAACCAATTTCGCAATCCGGAATGATTGAGCTGAGCTACCGGCAGAGAAGTTTCACGCTGCGATTTCAGGCTTCTGATATGAGCAATCCGGAGCTCATCAATTATAAATACTTATTGGAGGGATCTGAAGAAGGAGAGATATTATTGGGATCAATGAATGAGATCCATTTCAACGCCCTTTCTCCCGGTAGTTACACATTAAGGATATATGCCAGGATAGGAGATGGTGAATGGGGCGCTTCACCTGCTGTTTTAGAGATAAACGTGAAACCTCCTTATTGGGGAACCTGGTGGTTTTGGACGATCATGATCGTATTCATCGGGATCGGGATCCGCGTTTTTATCAGAAAACGAATCGAGTCTGAACGCAGGGAACAGGTCCGGCTGGAAATGAAGATCGTTGATCGGACGAAAGAAATCCGAGCTCAGAATGAAAAGATCGAGAGCCAAAAAAAGCAGCTGGAAGCCGAGAAATCAAAAGTAGAAGAGCAGCAAAGGCTACTACAGATTGAAAAAGACAAGACCGAAAACCTTTTGCGAAATATTATTCCTGAATCGACAGCGGAAGAGTTAAAGAACAAGGGTAAGGCAAGTGCCAGGGCCTATAAAACGGTTTCGGTTCTATTCACCGACTTTGTTGGGTTTACCAAAATTGCCGAACACATGAATCCAACAGAATTGGTGAGTAAACTGGATGTCTATTTTCGCAAGTTCGATGAGATCATTGTGAATAATGACCTTGAAAAGATTAAAACGATTGGGGATGCCTACATGTGCGCAGGAGGTGTTCCGGTAAGAAATAATACGAATCCTATCGATACTTGTCTGGCCGCGCTTCAGATCCAGGACTACATGCGTAAATTAAAGAATGAAGCAATCATTAACAACACAGAATTTTGGGAACTACGTCTAGGGATTAATACAGGAGAGGTGACGGCAGGTGTAATCGGAAGTGAGCGATTGGCCTATGATATTTGGGGAGCAACCGTAAACCAGGCACAGCGCATGGAGATGTTAGGAGAACCCGGTAAAGTTACGATCTCAGGAAACACGTTTAATCATATTGAGCCGTATTTCGAGTGTGTTTTTCGAGGAAAAGCCCAGTCAAAGAGCCGTGGTTTGATCGACATGTATACAGTGGAGCGCATTAAACCGGAGCTGTCTGTAAATGGTGAGGGGATCTATCCGAACGACCGCTTCCAGCAAATAGTCAACCTGCACCATTATAGTTCCATTAACTACTACAAAGCCGAACGCCATATTATGAAAGTATTGCAGAAGGGACTCACAGACAAGCTGCATTACCACAGTATTGAGCACACACGAGACGTTGTAAAAGCAGTAGAAAGAATCGCATTAAGCGAAGGTGTTACCGATGAAGGATTGTTTCTGCTAAAGTCAGCGGCTACCTATCATGATGCAGGATTTGTGGAGCAATATGAAAAGAACGAGCCTGTTGGAGCCCGTCTTGCAGAGGAAATTCTTCCAAAATACGGCTACACCGGCCAGCACATCGAAACAATTAAAGAGCTAATCTACGTCACGCAGATTCCCCATCAGCCAAAGAATAAACTGGAGGAGATTATTTGTGATGCAGACCTTGATTACCTGGGCCGTGACGACTTTCATGAAATCGCTGATCGCCTGAGAAGAGAACTTCGCGAACACGGCAAGATCGACAGTGACAGGAAGTGGGATGAGATGCAGGTTGGTTTCCTCAATATGCACAAGTATTTTACTGAAACTGCTATACGGACGCGCAGGGAGAAGAAGCTTAAAAACCTTGAAGAGGTAATGGCCCGCCTTGAACGGAATGACTACAACGATTAAAAAAGCCTATTTCCAGCATCACCTGTTCGACAAAAGGACGTTCTTGTTTTTATTATACCGATCGAAATTTATATCTGTTCAGCACACGTGTTTTTCATCATTGAAAAGGGGCTGATCTCGGTGGTTAGGGAATAAAAAAACCCGTAGAGATGTCCACGGGTTATTTTGAATGGTTTTTATTTGTCAACTAAACAAAACGCTTTGTCCGTATGGGTTCAGATCAACCGGATTTACCACCAGCGCAGGTATTTTGGCATCGTTCGTAATAATGTACTGTTCATAATTGGCTGTCATGGAGCCAAAGAAGTTACTTCTGTTAAGGTTCATAATCGCGATAAGATCTGCATCAATGTTTACGGCGTGTTTTACAACCTCTTTATCAAAACCACTGCTTGGCGCCAGTTTTGTTGTTACTTCGATTCCTCTTTCAGAGAAGAACTTATTTGCGAACTGGATATTTGCCTGAACCTGATGGCGAAGGAACTCATCTGTTTCGTCCGGGGTTATCACATGCACACGCGACTTGAAATAAGTTGCAAGGTTCGCAACGATCGCCAGCTTCTGTTTTGTTTCTTTATGAAGATCCATCGGTACAACAATATCATCATAGCCAGTTTCCTTGATGCCTTTCTCTTGGACAATGACAAAAGGAACACTCGAGCTTGTGATCACTTTCAGCGCATGACTTCCTGTGACATGTTGCCATCCGTGAGCACCGTGGGTACCCATGAAAATAAGTTCTGCGTGGTGTTCTGCAGCAAACTCACCAATATCTTCGAAAATACTCCCTACACGAACGGTTGGAATAAGGTCTACTCCCGCGGAACTGTATGAACTAATCAATGAGTTCAGCTTTTCTTCTGCTTCCGTAATACCCTTTTCTTTCGACACAACATGAAGCACATACACCTGAGCGCTCAGGGGTTTTGCTGTTGCAATAGCATGCTCCAGAGCGATGTCGGCTACCGGTGTAAAGTCGTGAGGTACAATAAAGGTCTTTTTGTTCATAGAGAGGATATTTCTGGTTAAAGTTCCGTTTGCAAATGTAATAATAAAGATTTTTTCCTAGCTTAAATCTTGTTTACTTTTTCTTGACCCGAACACATTACCAAAACACCCTCAAATTCTTGTAATTAAGGGAATAGCAGTAAATTTGTAATATCAACACCCTGAAAGAATGCCAATAATCGGAAAGCTTCTTAAGAAAACAACAGAGATCACCTATAAACGGAAGTTTAAGAAAGGAAAAGAGTATACCAATCAACTTAATACTCTTGGAAAGCTTCTTGAAAAAGCAAAAAATACGCGATTTGGATTACATCACGATTTTCATAAGATTTTGAACAAATCCGACTTTGTTGAAGTTTATCAAGAACATGTTCCAATCACAGATTATGACACTTTTTATGCCGCATGGTTGAAGGAATCTATCCGCGGAAACAAAGATCACACATGGCCCGGAAGGATCAAATATTATGCGCTTTCCTCCGGCACAACAGGTTCTCCCAGTAAGAGAATTCCCGTCACCGAGGAAATGATAAGATCGTTCCAAAAGACAAGTATGGGGCAGATTTCTGCTTTGCATGAACTAGACCTTCCCGACTCCTTTTACAGCGCGAGTATTCTCGCAGTTGGCGGCTGTTCGAAACTCACCAAAAAGAAAACGCATATTGAAGGTGATCTGAGTGGCATCCTCAAAAAGCACACCTCATTCATTGTTAACCCATTCACGAAGCCCGGAAACAAGATCGCCGGGATCAGGGACTGGAATAAAAAACTGGAGAAAATGGTCGAAAAGGCACCGACCTGGAATGTGGGAATTCTTGCAGGGGTTCCGAGCTGGTGTATTTTACTGCTAGAAAGAATTGTTGAGCGGTATGAATTGGATTCCATTCATGACATTTGGCCCAATTTTCAAGTATACGTTCATGGCGGCGTTTTCATGCAGCCATACATTTCCCGCCTTGAGAAAGTAGCAGGAAAGAAGGTTTTTCTGCTTGACACGTATCTCGCTTCAGAGGGGTATTTTGCTTATCAAGAATCAATCGATAGCACAGGAATGAGACTTTTGCTAAACAATGGTGTTTTTTATGAATTTGTTCCTTTCAACAGCGAATTTTTCGATGAGAATGGAACCGTAAGGCATGGGGCAAAAGCATTTACATTAAGCGAAGTAACAAAAGGAATAGATTATGCTATGGTTATTTCAACGAACGCAGGTTTATGGCGTTACATGATCGGTGATCTGGTGCGATTTGAGGATATAGCGGAACGGGAGGTTCGAATTACCGGCCGTATCAAGCAATTCTTAAGTCTATGTGGAGAACACCTTTCCCTTGACAACATCAATACAGCAATCAATAACATTTCAAAACAACATGGCATACAGATATCTGAATTTTCGCTTTATGCCGGGACGGATCCAACTAAACATTTTTGGTTCATCGGAACAGATCACCAGGTAACGGAAGAGGATCTGCGCAATGCTCTTGATCGTGAGCTCGCAG
>Ga0315908_10002140_pt1 | contig 14579 bp, 18 predicted proteins | sample LakEriMetagenome_12_FD_203520 | JGI IMG/M metagenome (GOLD analysis project Ga0315908, IMG submission 203520) | Freshwater fungal communities from buoy surface, Lake Erie, Ohio, United States - Buoy 4 MA124 | ecosystem: Environmental > Aquatic > Freshwater > Lake > Lake biofilm | place: USA... | reverse complement strand
AATCATCCGAACCGCACTCTGGACAACTGCCTCTATCCTCTCCAAATATTACCCCATAATGAGTTTTAGGCTCTATATGATTTGAAAGCATTTTAAATACCTTTTCTAATAAAACCACATCTTTTTTACAATACTTAATCATAGCCTCCATTGCAGCTTTGTCTTTGTGCAATAGAATATTTTTCCAAAGACTATATTCTGTTTTAATCTTTTGTCCTATACCTAAAAAATCAGCTATATAATTAAGCCTGTTAGAATTAAACCTAAACTTTTGCCTTGCAACCTTTAATGTATCAATTGTTGTGTATTTTGGGAACATTTCTATTTTATGAAATAAGCATCTTGTTCTAATCCAAGCTAAATCAAACTTATCTCCATTATGCCCTACTAATTCATTAGCTACGTTTGCAACCTCAATAAACTGTTCAAGCATTTTTTTATCATTCTGCTTTGCATCCCATTGTAAAGCATATACCTCCTTATCATCTTCCCATTTATAACAAATACAAATAATTGCCCTTTCTTGTATTATGTTTGAATAGTCAATGTTTTTCTTATAACCAGCTTCCCAAAATAAACCAATGTTTGGACTTGTTTCAATGTCAAAAAAAAGCCTTCTGCGTTTTGTTTTTGTTGTTGCCATAGTTTTGGTTTTATGCGATACTATTTAGAATTAGGTCTGCTTCTTCTTCTCTACGTTTGACCAAGCCATCAAGTCCGACATTTTCCCAAAGTCTTTTAGACCTTTCTATTTGGTCAGCTATGCCCTCGTAGTCTTTTTTTGCCACAAGATTAACTATTGCCCTCATTTCCTTTCGCCTATCGCCATCTAACTTGTCACCCCTGTTATAAATCATTGAAACCAACGCACCTTTTGTGTCCTCGTTTAAGGTGTCAAGTTCTGGATAAATTGCCTTTGTCAAAGCATAGTATTTAGGTAGCGACTTATTAACGAATACATCGTATGCAAAATTGTATGGAATCCTAACTTGTAGTATTTCGCCACGCATCATTGATTTTACGGCTTCGCCTTTTATCCCTACCACTTTTCTTAACGCATTAATAAAGTTTAAATTTAAGCCTTGCCAGTCGCTAAAGAACTGCTTTTCGGTTACATAACCCAAATCATAGCCCAAGCCAATCGTACATCCAGAATCGCCTCCAGCCCAAATAGGCTTTTGGTATCTTTTTTCGTACACGGCTCTGCCTCCGACCTCGTGCTTAATAATCATTTCAATTGCCTTCTTGGATATCATAATACTTGATTTATAAAGTAAACTAATCCAATAACCCACAATACAAAACCAATTGTAAATGCTCTTTTTTCGTTGTTTTCCATTATTTACTAAATTTATCAATTGTTGTTAAACCTGCAAATGCCATACTCATATAAAAAACTAAATCGCCTAAATGGTCGCTTTTAGTTATTAAAAATGTAATATAAAGACAAATTGAACCAATAAAAGCTAAAATCCTTTTGTGGCTCATTGCTCCAACTTCATCACTAAACATTGAAATAATAAACTTTTTCATATTAAAACTTTTTATAGTACCCAAAGGAATATCCGTTCATTGTTGCCGTTGCCGTATATAAGGTGTTTTTAGCCGTTTTAAGGGCAATTGAACCGCCAATACCAATTTGACCATTTGAGTGCTTTAAATCGCCTATAAACCCCAAATAAAGCTGGTTCTTTGACTTTGGCTCTATTAATTTGGTAATTGTTATAGTAGGAAGGTTAAAATTGGCACTAAAACTTCTGCCTTGTATCTTGTTTTGACTGATTGTATCTTGAATGTATGCGTATCCAATAGAGTCTATGCGCATAGTATCGGAATAAACCTTTACTTGGTTATAATCCTTTACGATTGTAATTGTGTCCGTTTCAACTATGTAAATTGTGTCTAAAACGACAAAAGGGATTGAATTTCCCTTTATAAACTTAGTAAAAGTTTTCTCTTGGTAAACTGTATCAGTTATGATTACAGGTTCACTTTTAGTGTATCGTGCATCACTTCCAATAAAAAAGATTAGAACCGCCACTAATAGAACGATTACTATCTCTTTCATTACTTAAATCTTTTGGTAGCCTTAATGTAATATCTTGCTGCTAAAAGACCAGAAACAATAGCAATCAAACTCGCTATAAGTGAAACTATGGGCTGCACATTTGCAACACTAATAAATGCGGATGTTCCGCTAACAATAGTTAATAAGTCCGATTGATTGCTATTATGTACCATTACGCTTCAGTTGTTTCTTGTGGTGGATTTTGTTCTGCGTTTAACTTACCTAAGAACTGCAATAATGGTAAACCATAAGCAGTTGGGATAGTGTTGATAAACGCTTCTAATTCCTTGATTTGTTCTTGATTAATTGTTATCATAGTTTTTATTTTATATACAAATATAGTTAAATATTCAATTAAATTGATTGTTCAATATCTTCTTCAACAATTGGTTCTGGAGTAGGCTCTGGCTGAGGAGGTACAGGAGGTACATAATCACCTATGATTGTTAGGTTAAGTTCAGCAGCAACCCAATCCCAAGCATAAGAATCCACAGTCCATTGAGTGTATGCTTCGCCTGTCATATATAAGTTACCTTGAGCAACTTGACTACCTTGACTGCCATCTGCATTTTCAGCAAATAAAGCGTAATAAAAAGTAGCACTTGTTCCTAAAGTTACAATTACGGCATAAGCGTTTAAAATCTTAGCCTCTAATACTTGTCCGTTGTCCCAAATTGAGACTGGTTGAATTGTTTTCATTTTATTTATTTTTTATTAATTCTTTTAATTCTTCTATTTGTGCTTGTTGCTCTTGGATGGCTTTTATAAGTATTGGTACAAATACTGAATATTTAACACCTTTGCTCATTGTTTCTAAATTTTCTCCATTTTCATCTTTATCAAAATACTCCTCAATCATTGATGGAAACACTTCTTCTAACTCTTGAGCAATTACACCTATTTGCTTTGATTCTTGACCTATAAGATTATAGTTTACAATTCTTACTTTTAATAAATCTTCAAGTTTAGGAGTTGTATCTATAATATTTTCTTTTAACTTAATATCTGATAAAGACCCATAACTATTATTACTATTTGTAACATTACCATTACTTGTAACATTAAATGCTAAATTACCAGAAGTTGTAGCACTCGCACTATTCCAACCTGTATAAAGTGAACGAGCATTACCAGCAGCAGCACCAGTTCTTGAATTAATACAATCTGTATTAGCATAATACACATCTAATCCAGTTACACTACCAGTTTTGCCTATTCCAACATCACCCCCAGATGTAATACGCATACGTTCGGTATCGTTAGTAATAAACCTAAAATAATGGTTAGTAGTTGTACCTACTAATGAACCTCCACCATCATATCCAAGAAATGTTCTTACTCCACCATCAATTTGAGTAATATAACCACCACTAACTTGTAAACGTTGACCAATATCTGTTGTAGTTCCCATTAATACGTTACCACCGCTTGTGATACGCATATATTCAGCATATGTTGAAGCACCATTTCTTACACCAAAAATAATATTTGGTTGATATGTAGAAGCACCGCTTACAGATTGAGCTCCAATAAAAGCTATTTGGTCAACACCAGATGAATTTTGTACTTGAAAAGAAGCTAACGAATATACGCCATTTCCATCAAAACCATTTCTAAATCTTGTTACAAAAGAATCTCCTAAAGTAGTAGAACTACTTATATTTTGTCCATACATACTAATTGTTGTATCACTACTCAATACAACAAATTTACCAGCCGTTGGACTACTCGTTCCGATCCCAACGTTACCACCGCTTGTGATACGCATACGTTCTACTGAATCAGTAATAAAAGCTAAAGGGTATCCTTGTAAAACTCCTACATATCCTGTATTATTTGATACACCTGTTACAGTACTTCCTGAATTATTAAAACCTAAAACAGTATTTGCTACTCCAGATGCCGTTACAAGTATTCTTGTATTTGCTGATGTACCTACAAAGTTTGATTCAGTGGCAGCTTGTACACTACTTGAGAATGTAGCTGCACCAGTAGAAGCTATTGTTAATGCATTTGTACTATTAGTTAAAAATGTAAGAGAATGATTTGAATAAGTTCCAATAAAACCACTACTTCCTCCAGCTGTTACTCTAACTTCTGCACCGCCACTTTCCGAAACAGTTAATCTTGCACTATTAGCATTTATACTAACATTACCACTAAACGTAGCACTTGTACCACTTAAAGCACCGCCAAATACTGTACCCATTCCAGTGGCATCAATTGAAACTTTGTCTGATAAATTAATTCCTAAAATATTAAACGTAGTTGCACCACTAGACTTTTTCGCATATATATATTTGTTATTTTCTAAATTAATATCTTGAGAAAGACTAATACTTGTACCACTTAAAGCACCAGTAAGTGTACCGCCAGATAAAGGTAGGTAAGCAGATAGGTTGCTTGTAAGGGCTAAAGTACCATCTGCATTTGGTAAATTGTAATATCTTGTATTATTAATTGGAATTAAAACGTTATTAAAAATAGCTTGTTTTGTCCCACTAACAAAATTCCAAGCTAAAGCAAAATAGTAATCAGTTTGAGCATAAATTGATAAATAACCTACACCAGCAAGTGTAAGACTATTATACATTTTTAAATTTAAAGCACCACCACTTGTACCATCCCCATTAACATTAACTGCATAAGAAGATAAATTCCTTGCGCCTAAATCAACATTAGTTGTTGCGCCAGTATAAGGCACATAACTACTAAGGTTACTTGTCAATGCTAAAGTACCACTTGCGTTTGGAAAAGTAAAAGTTCTTATTATATTATCACTTAATCCACTTAAGTCTAATGCAGCAGTTTTTGGATTGCTTACAAATGTGGTTAAATATATACTATTATTAGTTGAATTTATACCTGTATAACCAATTGCAGTTGGTAAAGCAGAATTACTTTTTAACAATAAAGTACCAGCGTTGCTTCCATTACCATCTAATGATAAATTTTGAGTAAACGTTTTTGCGCCAGTAAATGTTTGAGTTCCTTCTAAAAGCGCAATTGTTCCTGTTGCATCTGGGAAGGTATAAGTAAATGAAGTTGTATTATTAAAATTTAAAGTACCAAAACCACCGCCACTTAATCCAACTATCAATCCTGTTGTACTTGCACCTAATCCAATATATCCAGCTTGAAATAGATTCATATTTTGTTTTAAATATAAACCTTGTTCAAATTGTGAAGGAACACTAAGAGTCTTTATTCCTGCAATCGTTTGACTGCCTGTTGTTATTAAACCCCTATTAGAAGCACTTGCACTTGGTATGTTAAAAGTATGCGTATCGCCACTTGAAACAATGTTAAAGTCAGTACCGCTTGTACCTGTTGTTATATATTGTGATTGGTCAGTTAAGTTATTTAAAGAAACCATTCCCTTTGACAAAGTAGTGACTACTTGACATAAATGGCTATTCTCCGTATGCAAAGTAACTGTTCTGCTATCTACGTTTACATAGATTCTAATTGCTAACCTATCCGTTACTGCTAAAGCGCTTGTAGGAACAGGAATAGCAAAATAATAAGGTGCTATGATAGTACCTTGATTAATATATTCTGGAACACCAACACTTGACCCTAATAAGGTAAAAGTTGTACCATCATACTTATAAAGTTCTGCATAGAAAAAAGGATTGCCTGTATCGTTACTAACACTAAAATAAAACTCACAATTAAAGTTACCGCCAGGAATTGATAATACATCTGGGTCATTAGCATCGGTTAAATAACTCGCTACATATCCATTAGCTGCAATAGCAATGTCAGTCCCAGTACCTATAATTGGTTCTTTACTTAACTCTCTATAAGCCACCCCTCCTATTGTACCTTGTGAAACACTTGAGTTAAGATAGTAACTAACCGAACTACCACCACCACTTGATGTTGGGAAGTCTGCTAAAGTACCATCCCCTCGTACATATTGAGAAGCAGCACCATCTAAAGCGGTTATTACACCACTATTAGCCACTACTGGACCTTGTATATCCCTAATCTTTGCTTCGCCTGTTACTTGTAATTGACTCATAATATTTTATTGAAATAATCCACGAATATACTCACCAGATTCTAAAGGTCTACCAAAAGTAAGAACCCCAGTTGAACTTATAAACTTAACATCATCACCCGTTGGAGTTCCTGTTGTTAAAATGTTTTGTGCATCCACACCACCTCTTGAAACGTACAAACAAGCATATCCGATTGTGTCAGCAAAAGTAATTGATGTTTCCCCACCACTTGCCGTGTAACCTTTTGTCTTAACAGGATTTGCACCTACTATAATCACACCGCTTGGGTCAACCTCCGTTCCTGTTGTATTGTATGCACCTGTACCTTGTAGGCTTACGTTATATGTAGCCACATCCTTATAAGGTGCGTTTATTGCTAAACTTGATATATTACAAGTTCCGTTAATAATTGTTAAACCATCAACCCCGTTATCCACTACGAACTTAATTTCTATTGGTTCTCTTGCTAACTGCTTTTCAAGCATAAACAAATAAGAAAAACCAGTCAAAGTAATCAAACCATCACAAGTTACATTCCAAGTAGCCACATCGTTTTTATATTCTCTAAACCAAGCACTTGATTGACTTGTTACCTCTTTTTGGTCTACGCTTACATTAAACGTACAATTTGTACTACACGCAAAAGCAACATCAACCTCTGGGTCAACATCTGTTCTATGCCAATAAAGCATTACGTTATTTCCTATTACTGCTGCCATATTACAAATTTACGCATTATTAAAATATCTTTTTGGAGTTTCTATGGTAACATCTCCAATGTAATCAACAGTAGCAGTTGAAGCATTATCAACCATTGTAATCTCTAAAAGTTGTATTTGGCTTGTTTCATCCATATAAGGATTTGATGTAAGCCTATTTATTAAAAACTTCTTACCATTATAAGACAAAGCATTTGTGCTTGAATCTTGTATTGTATATGTTTTATCAAGATAAATAAATCCATTTGTTCCAGATATTGCTCCCAAATCACCTTCTAAAGTAGCTATATTCTTATTTAATAAATTTGAATATTGGCGCATAACTAATTCAGCCAACATACCAAAATCTTCTGGTGGGTAACCATATCTGTACCAATCCCTCCAAATAATACCTTCTTCATCAAATAATAAACCTACATTATTTTGTATTGGTGATGCACCTTGATTTGGATAAATCGCACTATAAGGAATGTCTATATCTGTTGCAATTTGTGATGTTGCACCAATATTCCTTGTTAATACAACCTGTTTAATTGATGCATCATTTTGCGTTAGCTTAACGTTCTTTATATATCCACCTGTTGCGCCATTTGCTGCTTCAAACTTAACACCTATTAATCCTTCAATAACTAAACTTAAATCTTGTGAATAACCCATTGGTATATCAATAGTATTATTAACATAAGTATTAAATGTATTATATGTAACATCCCTAAAATGTACTGAAGTTGACCAAACATTATTATCTCTTAAATAATAAGTTACACCACCGATAAAAGCCGTTATATAAACTCTTATTTTATCTCCAGCATTTGCACCTTGTAATTCAAAAGATAAAGTAGCCTTTGTGCCATACATTTTTGGCAAATATTCATAAGCCGTAGGCAATGCAAAATAGTTTTGTATATAAGCATTGGTGCTACCACCTAAATAAAAAACTTCATACCTATTTGATTGGTCTTCATTTAAAATAACCAAAGTTGCTCTTGATGGGGCAACCTCAAACTCACTCCAGCCATTCGCTCTTAATGAAGAACCAGAACCAGTAGTAAATTTAAAAGTTCCATTATATATATAATTTGCAGCGTAATTATACGGCAAAGTTGATTCAATAGTTGGGAATCCTTTTCTTACTATTTTGGTTTGACTATTATTTACAAAATGAACATTACCATCTTGATAAGGTTGAATGTTTATTGTATTTGCTAATGTACCATTACCACTTACACTTGGCGCATCTTCAACAACATATCTTGTATAATATATTGTGTCAGCTTGTTGATTCATTGGCAAAATATACCAATCTCCATTTGCTTGGAATAACCTACAACCAAAAGTCTTAATTATATTTTCTAAAATAGTATAATAATCTAATTTATAAAAATCCCTTTTGTATTGATACGTTTGACTAAATGGTTCATCTCCACCAGCATCGCCTCTGTCAAACATTCCATCTGCATAGTAAGAACAACAAGCATAAATAAATATCATATCTTCAAATGGCAATTGATTTAAAGAAATACCAATAATGTCAATTAATTTAATTAATGAATTTACATTTACATCACCATCATAATATATATATCTTAAAAATGAAAGTCCATCAATACAAGTCATACTTACTTCTTGGTTACCTGTTGTAAATGGAACTTGAAGATAATCGTTAAGTAAAAAACCTCTCCATTTGATTACGTTATCAATAACTAATTCAACGTAATATTTTGTTTCATCAAAGTTTAATAAGTCTGGGAAATTATCGTAATCGTCTTGATCTGATATAATAAAAGACACATTTAACTGCGAAGATATTATAAAAGCAATTGGGTCTTCATTTGTAGCATTTGGTACTAAAGAAACATTTGTTCCTATATATGGAGTAACTGTTGCACCAACATAGCTTTTTTCGTATATCTTAACTATTAATGATGTTTCATTTCTTAACTCTTGCGTTATTGTATATCTTAATCCGTATGCCATTATGCTAAACTAATGTTTTGTCCTTTAAGATTAGATGCCTTTTGCGCTCTATTTGTAGCTAATAATAAATCTTGTCCTCTTAATACAAATTGACCTCCATTTTGAGTAGAGCCAAAATCACTTGCTAAACTTGTTAAACCTCCACCTCCACCTACAGTTGGCAATCCCAATGCAGTCATAACAGCTTTAAATATTAAAGCCTTAAGAATCATTGCAGTCAATTGAGCAATAATTTGTTTAAATGATTCCTCTAATGCTTTTCCTATATTTTCACCATTTGCCATAGCTTGAAACATTGCTTCAAATGCTGGTGTAATTGTATCAGTAATTCCGTTTGCTAATTGTAATTGAGTATTATATGCTTTTAATGCCGCTTCATTTTTAAATATTTGTTCAGCATTATATTGTTGAGCAAACATTGGTAAATCCTTACTTAAGTTATTTGGTGTTGCAGGTGTTTTTATTTCATTTTCGGTTTGTATAATTTGAGTTGTACTAACCTTTAAAACTCTTGCTTGTTTACCTAATTTTTCAACACTTCTAGTTGCCTTATCGGTTGCTTTTGTTGTATCATCTGCACCTTTAATAAAATTAAAAAAAGGATTCCCAGATGCACTAACATATAAATTATTTACCTCTGTTCTTAAACCTATAATTCCACTTCTTAATGCCAATGCTTCATTTCTTGCCTCTATGTTAGCATCCTTTGCTTTAGCAATTGCACTCGCTTGATAAACCGATGCGTCTGCATATCCATTAATTGCTAATTTAGTTGACTCTAATGTTGCATAATATTCCCTTCCTGTTTGTATTATTTTTTTATTTGCTTCAGCTAAAGCAATTGTCTTATTAGCAATTTCATCAATATATCTTGTAGTAATTGCTTGTGCTACCAACGCTTGTGTATATAATTCAACTGCGCCTCTTGCTTGGTCAACAGTTGTAATTGTTGATGCGTATGCTTTATTTACCTTGCTTAATTCATTTACAACCGCTTTAAATGCCTCTGCCCTCCTTTCTTCGCTTACATTTGCATTTTGACTTATTGTTAAATATGCTTGTAATCTTATTCCTGTTTCACTTGCTTCGGCTCTTGCATCTCTTAAACTTTGTGCAAATTTATCTTCAGCCTTAGACGCTTCAGTTGTACCGCTTATAAAATCTGCTATTTTAGGACCAAATGCGACTAATATAGAAGAAACTGCACCCAAAGCTAAACCAATACCAGCTGGCCCCATTAAACCACCAGCCATTGCTTTTAAAGCAGCACCAGAACCCCCAGCCTCTTTACTTAATCTTTGGAATGATTCTAATAATGGATTCAAGTTATTCGCAATACCTATAAATCCGTAAGGAGCATCTTGCGCAACCCTTGATAAGTTTGTTAAAGCATTTGTAGCTTGATTGCTTGTACTTGGCAACGTTTTAAATGCAGTACCTAACTTTGTTGTTGCAGTTACTGTTTCTTGTATATTTTTAACCGCTTGTTGATTGTCTGCGGTTATCGTAATTTTTAACGTTTCTTGTGCCATTTTATTATTTTACTCCATACAACTTTAATGTCCTTGCCAATTGTTCTTGCGTCAGTTTTGGCTTATCTTCTTCAACTTCATCACTTGGCAAAGGGAAAAACGATTTTAAGCTCTTTGGACTTTTCTCACTTGTATTTACTTTATAAATCAAATAAGCCACCATCCTTGTTCTTTCCCACTCCCTTACCTCTTTGTTTTGATAAGCCGTTTTATATAATAAAAATTCTCGCCACGTCAATTGCCAAAACTCGTTAATCGTTAAGCCAACTTCAATAGCGAGAATAATTATTGAGTCCCAACTATAAAACCCTAATTTTTTTTTTCGTCCGTTTCCTTTTCTGGCTTTAAATCTGGAGTCATTGAGTCTTGCATATATCTCATAAACTCAACCAATTGTCCATCTTTTGCAGATAACCCACCAACTTGATCTATCCATTCGCACACATCAAATTCATCAAAGTCAATAGGCTTTTTAAGGCTCTTGCATCCACTTTCTGCTGCGGCTTGTACGATATGAACGATTGTATCTAAGTCATAAACCCCTCCAGATAAAACCTCAATTAGCTGCATTAGATTTTTATTCTCTAATTCGCAAAACCTTTTCATAGCCCAAGTTCCCCACTTTAGGTGGATTGTGTTGTTGTCAGTCTTTAATTCGTACATAGTTTTTTATTTATTATACAGTTTCAGTTTGTGCAATAGGAGGAACACTTACTACGAAAGTTGCAGTAAATTTAACATCATCTTTATCGTCAGCAGTTACACCGAAATCGCTAATAAACACTAAAGAACCAGCACCACCATAAGTGATATCACCTGCAGCTGGAGTTGCTTTACCCATCTTAATTGCGAATAAAGTTTTAGCAGCGTGAGCAGCATATAATTGTTGGTAGCTATCTTTAGATGGTGTTCCTGTTTCATCAATTGCAAAACCTTCACAATCAAAAGATTGAGAAAAAGAAGGTGCTGGAGTGTACTCGTTGCCACACTTAGATGTTGCATCTATTGTGTCATTAGTTGATGTTAAAGAGTTTGTAGTCAAACAAGCAACAGGCTTGAATGTACCATCATTGTTTATGTCAGCTAAGAGGATATAATCTCTACCGCTTACTTTTGTTTCTGCCATTTTATTTAATTTTAAATTTGAGTTATTATTATATTATAAGTTATCAATACTCTAAAAACGTTATCTAAAGGATTTAAGCCGTCTAAGTTTCTTACACTTTCAACACTTAAACTTGATGCCGTAAATCCGTTTGCCAAAGTAATATTGGTGTCCGAATTGATTGCAGTCAAGACTAAGTCGCTTATAGTTTCAGCACGTTTATAACCAAAGTTAGCATTTTTTGTAATAATATCAACTGTGATGCTAATACTATTTGTGTATCCAGCTTTGCCTTGATCTTGACTTGATGTCCTACCTGTCATTACAATATACTCATTACCTGCACCTTCTGGAGCAAAACCATCGTAAACAACTAATCCACTCGCACTTGTCAAGTTAGTATAAAACCACTTTTTTATTTCTATATTAGGATTTAACATCTAACAATTTTTTTAGTCTGTCAATTAATTTTGGCTTTTCCGTTTCATACGAAGGTATCAAATAAGGTTGAGGTCTTATGTTTACCGTTCTTTTACCTTTGCCTTTAAATAATATAGCCAAATCTTCATATCCTGCTGGTATGCTAACTTGACCACCTGTACCAAATTCTATATAAGCAGCATATTTAGCCTTTGCCTCTACTTCAAAAGTCAAATCATTTACTGGCTCAATAGATATACTATTTCTTAAACCAGATAAATCAACAGGAGCAAGTCGCTTTGCGCTACTTTGTATAGTTAAAGCAGAAGCATTAATTTCATCCCCTACATCTTGCCTTAAATGTTTATCCATAGTTTTTAAAGCATTCTCAACTTCCTTTATTCCTGTTAAATTAATTCCAAATGCCATTACTTGTAAATTATTAACTCCAAGAACCTATTTTGGTTCTCTACGTTCTTAATGGAATGTATTGTAAATCTATCTCCTTCTACCTCTACCTCATCCGAATCTGTTATAGTAGCTCCATAACGAATATAAAGCCTATTTCTTTGGTCAAATTGCAATTCTGCCTCTCCTACCTCACGAACTTGATTATCTGGTCTTAAATCGCCCCAAACTGTGCTTTGTAGGGCAAACGTGGTTGTGTATCCACCTTGACCATCACTTGTTCTTGTGGCAGCATAGATTTTAACCTCACGAGTCATCGTGTTGGCATCAACGTAATTTGCTTTCGCTTTTCCTAACTTCATATTATAAAATTGGGCTTATTCTTGTCCATCTTTGACACGCTCTCCAAGATTTCTCACAAATACCAGAATCACCATCCAAGCCTCTATTTTCGTAGTCATAAGATATTTGGTCTAATATGGCTAATTTAAGGTCTTTAGGTATAGTTGTATAACCAGCCTCATAAGTAGCCTTTAAATTGGCATATCTTGGTGAAACTAATTTAGGGAATTCATTGCCTATTAATTGTAAATTAGGTGTTGTAACCTCTAATCCGTCTTGCTCCATATCAAACAACTCAAACGTATCAAAATCAACTGGTCCAAAAGGAATCTCAAAATTACCACTTACATTGTTGAAATAAGTAGTTATGTCTTTTGGTATTAAACTCAACCCTGTTGCCACTTCAATAGCTTCCCTTGCTTGTGTAATCATTAACGTAATTAAAGTATCTTCAGCGGTTGTAGTAACACGGCAATATAATTTTGCTTCTGCTAAAGTAACTGGCTCAACTATTGGTGCGACAGGAACGGCACTAAAGTCATTAATATAATTATTATAAGACATACCCTTTTTTTACAAAATTACTTAATTTATTCCAATAAAAAACCCCCACCGAATTGGTAGGGGTCATTATTTACTAAACCTTTAGAACTATACGTTACCCATATCTGCATAGATAGCAGATGTAGTCAACATTAAGTTGATGTCTTCGTAACACTCAATACGAGCAGTTACCAAGTTCTTTTGGAAGTTTTCACCATTCTCATAAGAGAACTCAATTGCTAAACCTTCAACTTCAACTCTTTCTAAGTAGCTATTGTCAAAGATTAATACTTTGTCATCTGTTACCCAAGAAGCAGATACAACAGGTACACCCCAGATTGTGATTCCGCCATTAGGAGAAACGATAACACTACCATTACCAGCATAGTAACCAGCAGCAACAGTTGCTTTCAATAAGCGACCCATTTGCGTTTGAGATACTAAAGCATAAGAAGGAACGAAGTTTGCAGTCTTTTGGTTACCGATGTAATCAATCAATTGTAATAAATCGTTAGTTTCAGCAGTTGTAGTTGAACCAGTTGCAGCACCAGATACAGTTGAGAAGAACGCAGCGTTTTCAGCCTTGAAGAAATCTCTTTGTAACATTCTTGGTAAAGTCTGTGTCATAAATGGTAAAGACTTTAACATTTGCTTAGAGAAAGTTGAGAAACCAGCAAGGTAGTCGTTTACAACTTTAACTTCAGTCAAAGAGTAGTTGTTCTCACCTTTGTCAGAACCTTCAGTTTGAGCAGCAATGTTGTTAGTCAAACCAGCGTTCTCACGATAGTAAACATACAATCCGCTTTCGCTTCTTACTGTTGGGATTAAATCACGGAAGTTGATGCTTTGAGCTGGTTGGATAGCTGGATTTGGAGCATAAGATGCTTGTGCATCACCAGTTAAGTTACCACTTAAAGTCATAGTCTTAACGTCAGATAAATCTAAACGATACTTACCATTGTTCTTTAAAGACTTTTCCATTGCATCAAAGTTGCCATCTAATTTTTCTAAGATAACCTCATCAATGTGCTTTACTTCTTTCTTAGCAGCTTTCTTTTGAGCAGCTAATTGTCCGTCAATTTGTTTTTGTAACTCGTCTTTTACAACAGTTACTTGTGCAGCCACCTCTTTAATTTGAGCTTCTGCATTAGCTTGAAAACCTTTAAGGTTCTCAGCCATTTCGTTGATTAAATTTTCCATTTTTACTTTTTAAATAGATTGTTAAATTGCTTAATTGCCTTTAATACTTCTTCGTTATTCTTTTCTTCTACCACTGGTGTCGGCTCAACTGCTTCTGCGGGTTGAGTGATTGTTTCAGTAATTTCCAAAGCTAATAATTCAGCTTGTATTTGTTTTATTTGAATCTCCATTAAAGCAAAGGTGTCATCTGTGAATGTACCACCTCTAAATGCCTTAATTAAGTTTTCTAATCTTATTGATAAATTTTCTTTAGTTTCT
>Ga0315908_10002139_pt1 | contig 14582 bp, 12 predicted proteins | sample LakEriMetagenome_12_FD_203520 | JGI IMG/M metagenome (GOLD analysis project Ga0315908, IMG submission 203520) | Freshwater fungal communities from buoy surface, Lake Erie, Ohio, United States - Buoy 4 MA124 | ecosystem: Environmental > Aquatic > Freshwater > Lake > Lake biofilm | place: USA... | reverse complement strand
AGCTGAAAGCCAAGGATGCCCCCGATCTGGGCGGGTTTGATTGGGAAGACCCCTTCCGCCTGAACGACCAGCTGACCGACGAAGAACGTATGCTGCGCGACGCCGCCCGCGCCTATGCCCAAGACAAGCTGCAACCCCGCGTCATCAAGGCGTTTCGTGAGGAATCCTCCGACCCCTCGATCTTCCGTGAAATGGGTGAGATGGGCCTTCTCGGCGTCACGGTGCCCGAGGAATACGGTGGCTTGGGTGCCTCTTACGTCGCCTATGGCCTGATCGCGCGCGAAGTTGAGCGCGTCGACAGCGGTTATCGGTCGATGATGTCGGTGCAATCCTCGCTCGTCATGTATCCGATCTACGCCTATGGCACCGAAGCGCAGCGCCAGAAATTCCTGCCCAAACTCGCCACTGGCGAATGGATCGGCTGCTTTGGTCTGACCGAACCCGATGCGGGCTCGGACCCGGCGGGCATGAAGACCGTGGCCAAGAAAACGGCCAATGGCTATGTGCTGAACGGCGCCAAGATGTGGATTTCGAACGCGCCCATTGCCGATGTCTTCGTAGTCTGGGCCAAATCCGAAGCGCATGGCGGCAAGATCAAAGGCTTTGTCCTTGAAAAGGGCATGAAGGGGCTGACGGCTCCCAAGGTTGGAGGAAAGCTGTCGTTGCGCGCCTCGATCACCGGCGAGATCGTGATGGACAATGTCGAGGTCGGCGAAGACGCGCTCTTGCCGAATGTCGAGGGTCTGAAGGGCCCCTTCGGCTGCCTCAATCGCGCGCGCTATGGCATTTCTTGGGGCGTCATGGGCGCGGCTGAGTTTTGCATGCACGCCGCCCGCCAATATGGCCTTGACCGCAAGCAGTTCGGCAAGCCCATCGCCCAGACCCAGCTTTACCAGCTGAAACTCGCCAATATGATGACCGAAATCTCGCTTGGGCTGCAGGCCAGCTTGCGTGTCGGGCGTCTCTTGGATGAGGCCAACGCCGCGCCTGAGATGATCTCGATCATCAAGCGCAACAACTGCGGCAAGGCGCTGGATGCGGCACGCTGGGCGCGTGACATGCACGGCGGCAACGGCATTCAGGAAGATTATCAGGTCATTCGCCACATGGTGAACCTGGAAACCGTGAACACCTATGAAGGCACCCATGACGTTCATGCCCTGATCTTGGGGCGCGCCATCACTGGACTGCAGGCCTTCTTCTAAGGCCGGAACTGGTGGGGCGTAACCCAATATTTGCTGCAATATCTTGAAATCGTTCAAGAAAGGCCCGAACCTCACAAGGTTTCGGGCCTTTCCCGTCTCCGGCACCTGAGTCTTGCCCGCAACAGGTCTGCCCCCAGATGCGGTATCGGCCACTTTCCGCTACCCGACATAGCGTGTGCCCCCCTATAGTTGCCCAAAGATCACGGGGGCACACCCCCGGGCTTGAGGCAGGACAGATAATAACAAGCAAGGAGGGAGCCGATGCGCTGCCCATTCTGCGGTAACGTCGATACGCAAGTGAAAGACTCGCGCCCGGCCGAGGACCATGTGTCCATCCGCCGCCGCCGCTTTTGCCCCGCATGCGGCGGCCGCTTCACCACCTATGAACGCGTGCAGCTGCGCGACCTTGTGGTCGTGAAATCCTCTGGCAAACGCGAAGATTTTGACCGCTCCAAGCTGGAACGCTCGATCCGCATCGCCATGCAAAAGCGTCCCATCGACCCTGATCGCATTGATCAGATGATCTCGGGGATCGTGCGTCGGCTGGAAAGCCTTGGCGACACCGACATCCCATCGAAAACCATCGGCGAGATCGTCATGGAAAGCCTCGCGCGGATCGACACCGTGGCCTATGTCCGGTTCGCCAGCGTTTACAAGAACTTCCAAGCGGCGGATGACTTTGACCGCTTCGTCAGCGAACTGCGCCCTGGCGCAAATCCGGAAGAGTGAGCGACGAGATCCACATGGCCCACGCCCTGCGCCTTGCGGCGCGGGGCCTTGGCGCTGTCTGGCCCAACCCCGCGGTGGGCTGCGTCTTGGTGCGCGATGGCCAGATCGTCGGACGCGGCTGGACGCAACCCGGTGGCCGCCCGCATGCTGAAACCCGCGCGCTGGCCCAAGCGGGCGCCTTGGCCCAAGGCGCCACCGCCTATGTCACGCTGGAACCCTGCGCCCATCATGGCCAGACCCCGCCCTGCGCCGAGGCGCTGATCGCCGCCCGTGTCGCCCGCGTTGTCACCGCCTTGACCGATCCTGATCCGCGCGTCGCGGGCCGGGGCCATGCCATGCTGCGTGCCACAGGCATCGCCGTGACCGAAGGTGTTCTCGCGCCCGAGGCTGCCCGCCTCAACGCGGGGTTTCTCAAACGCGTCACGCGCAACTTGCCCTTCGTGACGCTAAAGCTTGCCACCACACTGGATGGCCGCATCGCCACTGCCGCAGGTGAATCCCGCTGGATCACCGGACCCGCCGCGCGCCGTCACACACACTTGCTGCGCCTAACGCATGATGCGGTGATGGTCGGTGCTGGCACCGCCCGCGCCGATGATCCGGATCTGACCGTGCGCGACATGGGCGCGGCCCGCCAACCCTTGCGTGTCGTGCTCGACAGCCGCCTGTCCCATGCTCCGACCAGCCGCCTGGGCCAGACCGCCCGCCAAACCCCGGTCTGGATGGTTCACACCGCCGCCGCGCCCGAGGCCGCGCGCGCCGCATGGGCCGCCATCGGTGCCACGCTGATCGAGGTTGCAGCCAGCCCTACTGGCCAAGTTGACCCTACCTCTGCCCTGAACGCCCTCGCCACCCGCGGCCTCACCCGGATCCTGTGCGAAGGCGGCGGCCAGCTGGCCGCCAGCCTTGTCAGCGCGCTGCTGATCGACGATCTGGCCACCTATCACGCCGGGGCCCTGATCGGAGCCGATGGACGCCCAGCCCTTGCCGCGCTTGGCCTCAAGACCCTGGCCGAAGCCCCGCGCCTGACATTGCGCGAACGCCAAACCCTCGGCGGCGATGCCTACGCCCTGTGGTCTTGCGCCTTTTGAAATACTCAACCTTTGCGCCGGCGTAACGCGCGCGCCGGTTTATGGTGCTTGTTGGCCGCTGAACATCACCCAAGCTGCAGGCTGTTCCGCCTCATGGCCCATTTGAAGGGCTGACTTCGCCGCCCGCCACAACGCAATGCCATCTCGGCGATCAAAATGACTGGAAAGCTCGCCAAAGGCCACATCCAGACGCCCGACCCCGCGCGATAGGGTTGCGCCTTGGGAAATACTCACAGGGGGAAGGCCGCAGCCCCGGGCTGCGGCCGCGGGGGGGCAGACAGCCCCCCGAAAATTCTTGTGCCAAGAATTTTTCTGGCCTCAGGCTCACCAATGCCCAGTGTTGCCCATCGACAGCCAAGGCTCTGCCGGGGCCAAGGCCCCACCCGCTTGCAACAGCTCGATCGAGATATTGTCGGGGCTGCGCACAAAGGCCATCCGCCCATCGCGCGGCGGGCGGTTGATCAGCACGCCATGGGCCTGCAAATGGGCGCATACGGCGTAGATGTCTTCCACCTCATAGGCCAGATGCCCGAAGTGGCGGCTATCATTGGGCAGTCCATCATCGCCATCCCAGTTATAGGTCAACTCCAACGGCGTCTCGGGCTGGCCCTCGGCCGCAAGATAGACCAGCGTGAACCGCCCCTGTTCGCTCTCATAACGCCGGATCTCTTTCAGACCCAACAGCGCATAAAATGCCATGGACTTCTCCAGATCCAGAACCCGAACCATGGTGTGCAGATAGCGCAGTTTCATCCGATGCCCCCTTCAAGTGCGTGCGGCCCAAACCTAGGCCGGGCAGGGGGGAAAGACCAGCCTCGGCAAACACCTTAGAACACCGAAGAAATCGCCAAACTCACGCCCGTGGTCGTAGTCTGATAGCGGCTGATGTTCGAGTGCGTCTTGCCGTGGCGCAAGGACAAGACCGGGGCAAAGCCCATCACCGACAGATCCTCAAACGACAAATCCATCGACAGGCCGAGCGATTTGTCCTCGCGCCCGTCCGTCACATTGGCAAAGCCAAGGGTGAAGCTGTCGTAATCCCGCAAGCCTGCGGTCGCCCCGAAAGAGACCGCCGCCCCCGCCAACTGCCATTCCGGACTGACCTTCAGCGAAATCCGCGCTGCGTCATAGGTTGAATTCTGAAACCCGCTGCGCGCCGCCTCCAGCGTCACCCCCAGTGAGGCGCGGGTTGTGCCAAAGAAGCGCTGGCCCGTCAGGCTCATCTCATAAAGATCAGCGCCGGAGTTCGCCCCCTCCCAGGAGCGCTCGACACTGCCGCCCAGCCAGATGGATGCACCATCGCCTTTCCAGATCATGCTTTCGGCCCCAAGGGCCAAGGTCGGGCCCAGCACCGCGCCCCCGGCCCAGTTCTGACCCGCCTCGATCGACAGGCTTAAGGGCAGCCCTGCCGCCCCGAGGCGCAGATCACGGCGCAGGCCAAAGGCAAGGCGAGAGCGGTTCAGATCACCCGAGGTGACACGCCCCGCCGCCACCCGAGAGCTGGCATCGATCTCGTTCGCCACGGTCTCCCAGGACAAGGTCAGCACCGTCTGCGCCCGGTCGCTGCCGAGCAAGGCGCGCTCTGCGGCGATCCGCAGGCTTACCCGCGCACCCGACAGGGCCTGCGCGCCGTTCGACAAATCTCCCAACACGAAATCGCCAATGCGGAACACCGCACTGTCCGCCCCCCCGTTCAGGTTGTCGCTTGGCCCGGCCTCTACATCAAAGGCCAAGCGCCACGGCGTGCGATTGCGCACCAGCCCCAGATCTCGGCCAGAGGCGGCAAGGGCCAGTGCATCTGGTGCCACATCCAGCGACCGGCGCAGCCAGATTTGTGCCAGCATCGGGCGTCCGGCGTCCAAGGCCGCCTTGGCGGTGTTGCGGGCAATTTCATAGCGCAGGGGCTGGTTGTCTGGCCCACGCGGTGCCAGCTTCCACGCTGTGCGCCCCGCGATCAGCCCGGCATCGGCGCGGCCCAGCTTTGGTTCGGTCGCCGCCAGCAAGAGATGCACCCGCGGATTGTCCGGCTCCACCGCCGCCAGCGCCCGCGCGATATGGCCCGCCACGGCGACATCGCCCGCAAGATAGGCCGCGCGCGCCGTCATCAGCGCCTCATCCGGGGTGAGGCTCAGCACTTCCGCGCGCGCCGGGGCGGGGGCCTGCCACGCCAGACCCAAGCCAAGGAGCAGCGCCAACGCCCCCAGCCGGTTGGCCATCATGGGCGTCGTGGCGTGCAGATCGGTGACGGCGAGGCACCGGGCAAATCGCAGCGCGGCAGGTTGAAGGTGCCATATTCGTGAATGCCGGTCTCGCCATCAATCGGGTTCACCCAGATGACACCGGCCACATCGCTGGCCCCGGTGCCGCCAAAGGCCCCATCAAAGCTGCCCGCCTCGCTGTCCGGAGCGCCCTCATACTCCACTGTGCCCAGAAAGGTGCCGTTTTCGGAAATCTCGGTCTCGCGCAGCACTAGGCCCGGCAGCGGTGAGGTGTCGATGGTGCGCACCTCGCCATTGCCATCCGCGATGTTGATCGAGGTGATCTGGTTGCCCTCGCGGTCAAACAGCCGCCGGTTGGTGATTCCACCCTCCACCACCTCCGGATCGCCCGAGGCCCGGTTGGTGAACTGCGCGTTCACCTGAATGACCCCACGCACCCCCAAAGGCTCACCGGGCTGCAAAGTGGGCGGGCGCGGCGGGCCGCCCGGGTCATTGAACCCCGGCACAAAGACCCCCGCATAGGCCCCGTAATACGAGAAGGTTCCCTCTTCCGTCCCTTCAGGAGAGGGGGAGGCGGCGATGTCGGGCCGCGAATAGCCCGTCAGTCGCACCCAGCCCCCGCCGCCATTGTGTTCGTTGAACTGCCCGCCATCGGTGCTGGCTACCGACCGCAGCGTGCCGCGGTCATTCTCGGCCACATAGGCCAGATAAGACCGCGTCATGTTGGTTTCCTGAAACTCATAGGCCAGATAGGCCGGATGCGTGCCATGCCTCGGGATGTCCATCTCGGCCTTGCGCCGGAAGAGGCCGTATTGCCCCGAGGAACTGACCCCGGCCATGTCGATCTCCAGCGTGGTCCCGTCATAGCGAAAGCCGCGCAGATCCTCGACCGCATTGTCCTGATCGGGCGAGGGCAGGGGCGCATTCGGATCGGGTGGCGTCGGATCCACCGGTTCAGGCAAAAACGGATTCCCACCGCAGGCCGCGACGACCAAAAGCGCAGCCAAAGCTGCCCGATACCGAACCATAATCTGCCCCACGTTTCTATCTTTAGAGAAATAAATGACCATAAGTATATATAATGTCAAAAGTTATCCACAAAGGAGCATTTTGCCCTCGCTTATGATGCAGCCTCGCATCACGCCTTAGCTAGCGGTTTCCTTCGCCGCCCACCGCAAGATATAGTGGGCCCCGACTCATTCCCCGCCCCGAAAGGCCATCCCATGCCGCTGACCCCTGACCAACGCGCCGAAATCGAAGCCGCACGGGCCACGCCCCGCCCGACCTTGCGCGCTGTCTCTGAAGGGATGGAGGCGCATCTCTACCGCGCGCATGAGGTCTTGGATCACGGATTTATCCGCGTCATCGACTATATGGGCGACGATGCCGCCATCGTGCAGGCCGCGCGCGTCAGCTATGGCGCGGGCACCAAACACGTGCAAAACGACGAAGGGCTGATCCGCTATCTCATGCGGCACTGGCATTCGACCCCGTTCGAGATGTGCGAGATCAAGCTTCACGTCAAACTGCCGGTCTTCGTGGCCCGCCAGTGGATCCGCCACCGCACCGCCAACGTCAACGAATACTCGGCGCGCTATTCGATCTTGGACCGGGAGTTCTACATCCCCCAGCCCGAACAGCTGGCCGCCCAATCGGTGGTCAATAACCAAGGCCGGGGCGAGGTGCTGACGGGGGCGGAATCCGCCCGCGTGCTGGACATCCTGAAACGCGACGCGGCGCAGTGCTATGACAATTACGAATCCATGCTGTCCCAAGACGGCCAACAGGGCCTTGCCCGCGAGTTGGCCCGCATGAACCTGCCGATGAACATCTATACCCAATGGTATTGGAAGGTGGACCTGCACAACCTCTTCCACTTCCTGCGCCTGCGTGCGGACGCCCATGCGCAATATGAGATCCGCGTCTATGCCGAGGCGATTGCGGCCACGGTGAAGGATTGGGTCCCCTTGGCCTTTGCGGCGTTTGAAGATTACCGGATGGGCGGGGCCACACTCTCGGCCAAGGCGATTTCGGTGTTGAAAAGGCAACTTAAAGGTGAGACGGTGACGCAGGAAGCGTCCGGCATGTCGAAGGGCGAGTGGCGGGAGTTCTGTGACATTTGGGGGTAGGTATGGCAAACAGTGTTGAATTCAATCTGCCAGGTTCATCGTTCGAAGAGGTCCGCAAAATTGTTCATGCCTATTCTAGTTTCGCAACGAAAGTTGGTCTAGACGAAGTTGCGAAGGTATCTGGAATAAACAGTACGATTATAAGCAAGAGTGCGAAATTCTTGGTCGATATCGGAGTACTCTCTAGCGGCGCGCAGAAAGTTGCGACCGATTTGGGTCGAAAACTGGGACGCGCGATTGAACACAAAGTGGTTGATGATGAGCGCATTTATTGGAGTGACTGCGTAAAGTCCAACGAGAAGGTCTCTAAACTAATTACGACAATAAGAATTAAGGGGGGGATGACAGAGAAGGCCTTTAGCGATCATGTGTTATATGTGTCTGGCAGTAAATCAACCTCGGGAAATAAAACAGGCGCGCGTTGTATGACGGATATCCTTGTGGCGTCTGGTCTTGTGCTAGAGGCAGATGGGAAATTGAATGTTGCAACTGGTCCAATTTCGCCAATTTCAGCAGATGAACTTGGAGCCGCAGTAGTCAGGAGTCACGATCAAGCTCATGACATTAGCAATGCAGGAGAAGTTGAAGCCCGCTCTCCAGACAGACAAAATGTGCAAGTGCCAAACCCCGTTGTTCAAGGGCCTCTTACTCAGTCTGGGCCGCAGATCTCGATCAATATCCAGCTTCAGTTACCTGAGGCAAAGGATCCAGATACCTACAATCAGATTTTCAAGGCACTGCGCGATAATCTGTTTCCTTGAGTGAGCATGGTAATGGAGTATGAGGAATGGCACGCGCGTGCACGAAACGCAGAACTTGCTGCGAACCGTATTCTGGCTGACTTGGGCTATTCCGCTCACCGTATTGTCTTCTTGGATGAAATTCTGCCTAGGCTCGAAACTGCGCCAGTTGATGTTAGAGAGTATTTTTCAGAGAGCATCTTGTGTCTTAAAGAAGGTCTAAATCGTTCTGCAATAGTTGTAGCTTGGGCTGGCTTCTTCTCCTTGTTCTGTGAGAAACTCTACATTCAGAAAGAAAGTGAGTTGCGAATAAAACGGGATAAGTGGGTTTTCAAGGACGCCGAAGAGTTAAAGGAAACCCAAAGCGAGTCCCATATCTTGATTGCGGCTAAAGATATTGCGTTCATTTCAAAGCCTAAACTTCGAATGTTGGATGGCTGGCTATCACAAAGAAACCAGTGCGCCCATCCAACCGTTTATCGCCCTAGTGCGAACACTGCCATTGGCTTTGTATCATCTATGGTTGACGAAATTTTGCCGTTTCTCGCACCCGAATGATTTCTTATACATGCGTCTTAAACGTTGGTCTGGATGCTAGCAAGCTAGGGTGCGCATTCATTGCGCACCGTTCCCGCCGTCAACCATGGTGCGCAATGAATGCGCACCCTACAATGTCAAATCGTTTGATCCGGCCCGCGCAGGCGTGCGCGGGCGCTCGGGACTGAAAACAGTCCACTGGACTGTTTTCGCCCCGCGCACGGGCGCGGGGCCGTCCCTCACCCCACCAAGGCCCGCGCCCGACCTCGGGACGGCGCGCCGCCGCTGGTTCTGGTCGCTTTATCTCTCAACCCCTCCCACCGAATTTCTGCTGGCCACGGACGCAAACGCGCCCTCCCGGGGGGAGGTAGGGCGCGGCCCGGCGGCGCTAAAGCGCCTTGATTCCGGGCGAAGGGAAGGAAGGTAAGGAGGGCGTATGCCCCCAACACTCACAGCGCCGAAAACCCCTTGTCCAAGGCACTCAGGATCACCGCTGCGTCCGCCTCGGTCAGCACCAAGGGCGGCGACAGGATGATGTTCGGCCCCGACACCCGCACCATCGCCCCGGACTCGTAAGCCACCTTCTGCACCAAGGCTGGAACCGCCTTGTCGGGGGCGGATTTCGTTGCCCGGTCGCCCACCATCTCGATCGCCAGCATCAACCCATGCCCGCCCCGCACATCGCCGATGGCCGAATGCTTGGCCTTCAACGCCTTCAGCCCGTCAAACAGCTGCGCCCCGCGCGCGGCGGCGTTTTCGTTGACGCGCAGCCGCTTGGTCTCCGCCAGCGTCGCCAGTGCCGCCGCCGCGCCGACCGGATGGCCGGAATAGGTATAGCCGTGGCCGATGGCCGCCTTGCCGGTTTCGTCCTTTTCAAACACCTGCGCCACGCCCTCGGCGATCATCACCGCGCCGAAGGGGAAATAGGCGTTGGTGATCGCCTTGGCGGTGCAAGAGAAATCGGGCTGCACCCCCCACAGGCGCGACCCGGTCCAAGCCCCGGTGCGGCCAAAGGCGGTGATCACCTCATCGGCAATCAGAAGGATGCCGTTCTTGCGGCAGATCGCGGCCACGCCGGGCATAAAGCTTTCATGCGGCGGAATGACCCCGCCTGCGCCCAAGACCGGCTCCATGATAAAGGCCGCGATGGTGCTGGCACCTTGGAAGGCGATCTCATCCTCCAAGGCTTGCAGGCACAGCTGGGCGAGCTTGGCCGGATCGGTCTCATTAAAGGGGTTGCGATAGGGGTAGGGGGCCGGGATGTGGTGGCAGCCGGCCAAAAGGGGCTCATAAGCGGTGCGGAAATTGGCGTTGCCGTTGACCGAGGCGCCGCCGAAATGCGTGCCGTGATAGCCCTTTTTCAGCGACAGAAACTTGATCCGCCCCGGCTCGCCCTTGATCTTGTGATACTGCCGCGACAGGCGCAGCGCGGTTTCCACTGAATCCGACCCTCCGCTGGTGTAGAAGGCCCGCGTCAGCCCGTCGGGTTCAAAGAAGGTCCGCAACTCCTCGGCCAGCTCAATCACCTTGTCATTCGAAGTGCCCCGGAAGATCGAGTAATAGGGCAGAGCATCCAGCTGCGCCGCGATGGCGTCTTTGATCGGCTGGCAGGAATAGCCAAGGTTGACGTTCCACAGCCCGCCCACGGCATCCACCACCTCATGCCCGTCGATGTCCTTGATCCGCACACCGCTGGCGCTGGTGATGATGGCGGGCGGGTTCTTCAGGCTGTCTGCAGGCGCCGTCATCGGGTGCCACAGGCTGCGCGCATTGTTGGCCTTGAGGAAGTTCTCGTCTTTCATGTCTTGTCCTTTCAGTCTCTGGCGCGCCTTAGGCGGCAAGCTGCCAGAGCGTGGCAATATCGGCGGGCAGGCTGCCGCCCCACAGGGTGGTGATTTCAGAGCCGGCCTCGGTCAGGGCAAAGCGGATCAGGCGGCGCTGGTCCTCGGTCATGCGGCTGGCAAGGGCTGCCACGGCCACCGCCCCCACGCAGGCCCCCAGCGCGTTGAACAGCGGCACGGCCATGGAATGCACCTCGGCCTGAAAGGCGCCCCGGCTTTCGGCCAGACCCCGGCGGCGCACTTCGCTGAGCCGCGCGCGCAGCGCCTCGGGCGCGGTTTCGGTTTGGCCCGTCAAGCGTGGGATGGGCCGCGCCAGCACGGCCTCGCGGAAGGCCTCGGGCTGAAAGGCCAGCACCACAAGCCCGGACGATGTGGCGTGAAACGGCAAAACCTCGGCGTCCTCCATCGTGACGCGGGTCATATGGGTGGTGGCATAGGCAAAGCCCAGCGTGTGCAAAGCCCCGCCCATCAGCATCGACAGATGCGCCGTCTCGCCGGTTTTCTGCGCCAAAGCCTGCAAGACCGGCATCGCCGCCTCGCGCGTGGGCACCTGCGCCTCGCGCAAGGCGGCAAGCCGCAATACCGCCGGTCCCAACCGATACTCGCGCGCGCTGCCCACCTGTTCCACCAAACCGAAGTCACACAGTTCCGTCACCAGCCGATAACAGGTCGCCTTGTTCAACTCGGCCAGCCGCGCCAAGTCGGACAACCCGATCAGCGGGCGCTGTCGGGTAAAAAGGTTCAAGAGTTCCAAGGCTTTGCTAACGGTTCCCATGATGGCCCTGCGGTTTTTCCGATCGGCTGCTGGTCCGATATCCCGGCCGGCGCTGCATTTCAGTTGACAGATTGTCGCAGAGGCTGTCAAATGTTTTCGAACCATCGGTTCAAATATCAAACCGAACGACGGATGATGAACATCCGCGTCATCCACCATCAGGAAGGGGACATCACAATGACTTCCACCATCATCCGGGGGGCGCAGCATGGCTGACGCCGGTACCCCCACCAATCAGTTGAAGAAAAACACCCTCGGCGTTGCGGCCATCACCTTCATGGTGGTGTCGGCTGCTGCTCCGCTGACCGGCGCAGGCGGGGGCATTCCGCCGTCGATGCTGTTCGGCAACGGCGCAGGCATCGCGGGCAGTTTCCTGATCGTGACGCTGATCCTGCTGGCCTTCTCGGTCGGCTATGTCGCGATGAGCCGTCATGTGAAAAACGCAGGCGCTTTCTATGCATTCGCCGCCCAAGGTCTGGGCGGGCGCATGGGCGGGGCTGCGGCCATGGTCGCCATCCTGTCCTATAACGCCATGCAAGTTGGCCTGATGGGCCTTCTCGGCGCGGTCGCCTCGGGCACCTTCGCCCAGTTCGGGTTGGATCTGCCTTGGTACATCTGGACCTATATCGCCATCGCACTGGTCGCCGTCCTTGGCTACCGTCAGGTCGACCTGTCGGCCAAGGTGCTGATGTGGCTGGTGCTGGCCGAGTTTGGCATCGTCTTGATCCTCCTCGCCTCGATCCTGTTCACGGGCGGTGCCGACGGTCTGAACCTGCAACCCTTCACCTGGAGCCAGATCACCAGCGGCGTGCCGTCGATCGCCTTCCTGTTCTGCTTTGCGGGCTTCATTGGCTTTGAGGCCACCACAATCTATTCCGAAGAGGCCAAAGACGCGCCGATCACCGTGCCGAAGGCCACCTATATCTCGGTTCTGTCGATCGGCATCTTCTACACGCTGACCGCTTGGCTGATGACCATGGGCATTGGCGTGGACAAGCTTTTGCCGACGCTGACCGAAATGGGCGACCCGTCGGGGTTCTTGTTCATGCTCGGTGAAACCTATGTTGGCGCCACCTTCACCATGATCATGGGCATCTTGTTCATGACCTCGATCTTTGCCGCTGTGCTCGCCTTCCACAATGCGGTGGCGCGCTACAAGTTCGTGGCAGGGCGCGAAGGCATCTTGCCGGATTCGCTTGGCCAAACCCATGCCACCCACCAGTCGCCGCATCGCGGTTCGGTGATCCAGACCATCGTGGCCTTTGCTGTGGTCACGCTGTTCCTGGTCAACGGGCTGGATCCGGTGCTCAACCTCTTCGTCTGGATGAGCCAGATGGGCACTTTGGGTATTCTGGGGCTCATGGCGCTGACCTCGCTTTCGGTGCTGATGTTCTTCATGAAGGACGCGATGGGCGAAAGCGTGCTGGCAACCAAGGTGCTGCCGCTGATCACCGGGTTGGTGATGGGGTATCTCTTCATCATCATCTTCCGTGACTTTGGCGCCCTGACCGGCACCGAGGGCAACTTGGGCTGGATGATCCCGGCGCTGGTGCCGCTTTTCGCGCTGATCGGTTTTGCCTTGGCCTCGATGCTGGCCGCGCGCGATCCGGCCCGCTTTAAGGCCCTTGGCAACACCAAGGCCTAAGAGAAACTGCGGGCGGCCTGTGACGGGCCGCCCGTTTTCATGTCCAAAAGGAAGAGCCGCCATGGCCATCACCCAAGCCGAGATTGACCGCCTCGCCTCTGCCCCTGTGGCACCGCAAAAGCTGTTGATTGATGGCACGTGGGTTGAAGGACAGGGCGGCGAAACCGTTGTGCTCTCGCCGATCAACGGGCAAAAGCTGACCACCACCGCTGCGGCCAGCGCCGAGGATGTGGCCCGCGCGGTCGCCTCGGCGCGCACGGCCTTTGACAGCGGCCGCTGGTCGCGCATGGCGCCTGCTGGGCGCAAGGCTGTGCTGCTCCGTCTGGCGGATCTGATCGACAAACACGCGCTTGAACTGGCCGTCTTGGGTGTGCGCGACAATGGCACCGACATCGGTATGGCGCTGAAGGCGGAACCGGGATCGGCCGCCGGAACCTTCCGCTATTACGCCGAGGCCATCGATAAGGTGTACGGCGAAATCGCCCCCACCGCCGAGAACATTCTGGCCCTCGTCCACCGCGAAGCCGTGGGCGTGGTGGCCGCCATCGTGCCGTGGAACTTCCCGCTGATGATCGGCGCATGGAAGATCGCACCTGCCTTGGCGATGGGCAATTCCATCGTGCTGAAACCGGCCGAAACTGCATCGCTCACGCTGATCCGGCTGGCCGAGCTGGCGCTTGAGGCGGGCGTGCCGCCGGGCGTGTTCAACGTCGTCACCGGGCCGGGCCGCATCACGGGCGAGGCCTTGGCCCTGTCGATGGGCGTCGATGTGATGGTTTTCACTGGCTCTGGCCCCACGGGGCGGCGCCTGTTGCAGTATTCCGCGCAATCCAACCTCAAGCGCTGCTATCTGGAACTTGGCGGCAAATCCCCCAACATCGTCTTTGCCGACGCGCCCGACCTCACGGCTGCTGCAAAGGCCGCCGCCACCGCGATCTTCCGCAACGCAGGCCAAGTCTGCGTCGCAGGCTCGCGCCTTCTGGTCGAGGCCTCGGTACACGATGACTTTGTGGCTGCCCTTGCTAAGGCCGCGCAAGGCATGAAACTCGGCAACCCGCTGGACCTTTCAACCCAAATCGGCGCGGTGAATTCTGAGGGGCAGCTTGAGGGCAACCTTGGCTTCGTGGCCGATGCCCGCCGCGATGGCGGCGAAGTAGTCTTGGGTGGCAACCGCGCCATGACCGATACCGGCGGCTATTACATGGAGCCAACGGTCGTCGCGCATGTCCAACACACCCACCGCCTTTTCCGCGAAGAGGTCTTCGGCCCCGTCCTTGCCGTAACCCCCTTCACCACCGAGGCCGAAGCGACCAGCCTTGCCAATGCCACCGACTTCGGCCTCGCTGCGGGTGTCTGGACATCAAACCTCAGCCGCGCCCATCGCATGGTGCGCGCCATCCGCTCGGGCGTTGTCCACGTCAACACCTATGGCGGGGCCGACAACACCGTGCCTTTGGGCGGCATGAAGCAATCGGGCAACGGGCATGACAAATCGCTGCATGCACTCGACAAATACACAGACCTTAAAACCGCGTGGATCCAACTCTAACCCCTTCAACGTGGTGAAAATATCCCACGGGGGCGCGGGGGTGTGAAACCCCCGCTTCGCCGTTAAACCAAGGACCTGCATTCGGGGGACCTGCCCATGGGCAACCGCATTCTGATCGTCGG